>Ga0272441_10008319_pt1 | contig 16465 bp, 15 predicted proteins | sample SSMProp6N_FD_193582 | JGI IMG/M metagenome (GOLD analysis project Ga0272441, IMG submission 193582) | Marine sediment archaeal communities from Little Sippewissett salt marsh, Falmouth, MA, United States - SSM-Prop-6N | ecosystem: Environmental > Aquatic > Marine > Wetlands > Sediment ... | reverse complement strand
TATGACGGCCTGGCGGATTGCCGCCAGAACCTGGCTGCAGAAAAATGACTATATTACCGTCGTCAAAAACTGAAAAGTGTTACCCTATTCTTTGTCCGACTTCTGTCATAATTAGCTGTGCAGCACAGGTGAATTAGCTTAGGTCACCTGCCGAAGTGGAGGGAGAAATAAATTAGCAATTAACGAAGCGGAAACCAAAGCTTTTTGAAAATAATACTTTAAAGATAACCTGATGACTCAAAAACCAAACCAGTCCGAAATTATCCTTTATAAGACCGAAGACGGTTCGGTCAAAATCGATACGGTCTTTCAGGATGAAACCATCTGGCTGACCCAGAAAAAAATGGCCGAGCTTTTTGATGTGAAACGGCCTGCTATTACTAAACACCTAAAAAATATTTTTGAAAGTGAAGAACTTTCTGAACATTCAGTTAGTTCCATTTTGGAACATACTGCTGAAGACGGTAAAAAATATCAGACAAAATATTATAATCTTGATGCCATCATTGCGGTTGGATACCGGGTAAACTCCAAACGGGCCACCCAGTTCAGGATCTGGGCGACAAAGATATTGAAGGAATACATCATCAAGGGGTTTGCCATGGATGATGAGCGTCTGAAGCAGGCCAGAAAATGGGATTATTTTGCTGAATGGCTGGAGCGGATTCGGGACATTCGCGCATCTGAAAAGCGGTTTTATCAGAAAATCCGTGATATTTATGCCACTGCTGTTGATTATGATAAAACAAGCGAACAGGCACAGGTTTTCTTCAAAAAAGTCCAGAACAAAATGCTTTGGGCCATTACCGGGAAAACAGCAGCAGAACTGATCGAGTCCCGCAGTAATCCCGATGAATCCAATCTGGGCTTGACTTCCTGGCAGGGTTCTATTGTGCGCAAACAGGATGTTGCTGTTGCAAAAAATTATCTAAACTCCGATGAAATCAAAGAGCTTAATGAAATTGTTACCATGTATCTTGATTATGCTGAAAGACAGGCCCGGCAACGAAAGACAGTGACCATGCAGCAGTGGTCGGAAAAACTGGACGGCTTTCTGAAATTTAATGAACATGAACTGCTGACCCACGCTGGAAAGATCAAGGCGGAAGTGGCCAGAAAAATCGCGGAAGAACGATATGAAGCATTTGACCAAAAGAGAAAAAAAGACGAGGCTGTGGCTGCCGACAGAGAAGACATAAAGGAGCTGGAAGAGTTGGAAAAAAAGCTGATAGACAACAAGGATAAGACTTAATGAACGAAGCGGAAACCAGAGCAGAGCTGATTGATCCGGCCTTAAAGGAAAAAGGCTGGGGTGTTGTCGAAGGGACGAAAGTCCTGAGAGAACATCATATTACTGCCGGTAAAATCAAGGTGGGCAACGCGCCCCGCAAACCGCTGATTGCTGATTATATCTTGACGTATAAAAACCGGAAACTGGTTGTTATTGAAGCAAAGAGCGATGAACTGCTGGTGGGTGAGGGGGTTGCACAGGCGAAAAATTATGCTGAGAAATTGAATCTCAAGTTTGCCTATTCCTCAAACGGTAAAGAGATTTACCGGATCAATATGGAAACCGGTAAAGAAGGTTTAACAGACAATTTTCCTTCTCCGGATGAATTATGGAACAAGGTTTTTGCAGAGCAAAACAAATGGCTCGATAAATTTAACGAAATCCCGTTTGAAGATATCGGCGGGACAAGACCTCTTCGGTTTTATCAGGAGATTGCGGTAAATAATGCATTGGCAGCGGTTGCGGAAGAAAAAGACAGAATTCTTCTGACCCTGGCAACCGGTACCGGTAAAACTTTTATTGCATTCCAGATTGCCTGGAAGCTCTTTTATTCGAGATGGAATCTGAAACGGGATGGATCCAGACGGCCAAGGATACTGTTTCTTGCGGATAGAAACATTTTAGCCAACCAGGCATTTAACGCGTTCAGCGCTTTTCCTGAAGATGCTCTGGTTAGAATAAGTCCCGGTGAAATCAGCAAAAAAGGACGAGTCCCCACCAATGGCAGTATTTTCTTTACTATTTTTCAGACCTTTATGTCCGGGCCGGACAATGCTCCGAATTTTGGTCAATACCCAGAAGATTATTTTGATTTTATCATTATTGATGAGTGTCACCGGGGCGGGGCAAATGATGAAAGCAACTGGCGGGACATCATGGAATACTTTTCTCCTGCGGTTCAGCTGGGTTTGACTGCCACGCCCAAGAGAGAAAACAATGTGGATACCTACAGGTATTTTGGCGAGCCGGTATATATCTATTCTCTGAAAGAGGGAATCAATGACGGGTTTTTAACACCATTCAAAGTCAAGAGTATCCAGACCACCCTTGATGAATATATTTACACTTCAGATGATACGGTTATTGAGGGGGACGTTGAAGCGGGGAAAATTTACACGGAAGAGGATTTTAACAGGATTATTGAAATAAAAGCCCGTGAGGAAAAACGGGTTAAAATCGTTCTTTCTGAAATAAATCAGAAGGAAAAGGCCATTGTTTTCTGTGCCACCCAGGACCATGCCCTGGCCGTGCGTGATTTAATCAATCAGCACAAGGAAAGCAGCGATACCAACTACTGCCAGCGGGTAACGGCAAATGACGGCGCTTTGGGCGAGCAGCATTTACGGGATTTTCAGGACAATGAAAAGTCCATTCCCACTATACTTACGACCTCACAGAAGCTGTCAACCGGGGTTGATGCCCGGAACATCAGAAACATTATCCTTCTTCGACCGATAAATTCCATGATTGAGTTCAAACAGATCGTGGGCAGGGGAACCCGGCTCTTTGACGGCAAGGAGTTTTTCACTATCTATGATTTTGTCAATGCCTATCATCATTTCTCTGATCCGGAATGGGACGGTGAGCCCGAAGAACCGGCAGAATATGAACCAAAAGAAAGAAAAGAACCGGATAAAGCAGGGGAGGACAGGGACGATTATGAAGAAGCGGAAAAGAAAAAGAGAAAAAGGCTGAAAATCAAGCTGAGAGATGGTAAGGAACGGGAAATCCAGCACATGATCTCAACCTCGTTCTGGAGTTCGGACGGCAAGCCGATTTCAGCGGAAGAGTTTCTCCAGAGTTTATACGGAAAACTGCCTGAGTTTTTCAAGGATGAAAGTGAATTGCGAGAGATATGGTCAGTCCCCTCCACCAGAAAATTATTGCTTTCAAAGTTAGAAGAAGCAGGCTACGGTAAAAATGAACTTCTAAACCTGCAGCAACTTATAAGTGCAGAGAAAAGTGATTTGTTTGATGTGCTTGAGTATGTGTCTTTCGCAGTTAAACCGATTACCCGTGAGGAGCGGGTAGAAAATTCAAAGAGTTTTATCTTTAATGAAGTAGATTACAGGCAAAAAGAGTTCATCGATTTTGTGCTGGCCAAATATATTGAAACAGGGGTTGAAGAACTTGAACAGGAAAAACTGCCAAGCCTCTTGGAACTGAAGTATCACTCAATATCTGATGCTTCGGAAAAACTTGGTGGAATTGAAATTATTAGAAATACCTTTATTGCTTTCCAAAAACATCTGTATGAATCAAGGGCTGTGTAAAAAGTGGTCCGGTAAAAGAGGCCAGACTGATCAGCACACCGGCCTTACCGTATCTTTCCCTCGACCCCCGAAGCAGCCAGCCTTTCCAGCAGCTCATTGAGCAGCATCGCGGTCGCTCCCCAAACCTGGTGTGCTTTTAAGCGGAAAAAGGGAATATGCCTTTCGGTGCCCTGGATGATCCGGGTTTCTGAGCCATGTGAGCCTTTATCCAGGAAATCACAGATCCGGGCTTCAATGACTTCGGCCACTTCAGCGGGGTCCGGTATCCAGGCCGGGCGATGGTCATGCCAGGCCACGAACGGGTAGACCATGAAATCGGAAGGGGCGACATAAACCGGCTGAAGTGTTCCCAGCAGGGTCAGCTGCTCGGGCGGGATGTTTACCTCTTCATGGGTTTCGCGAAGCGCTGTTTCAATAAAGGTTTCGCCGCTTTCATGGCTGCCGCCGGGGAAAGAAATCTGACCGGGATGATAGCTCAGATGGTCCTGGCGCTTGATCAGCAGCGTGTGAAGTATGTTGTCTGCCGGATATAAAATCACCATGACCGCGCCTTTATTGGGCCGACCTTCTTTGCCCGGCGGACGGACAACGGTTCGAGGTCGGGGCGCCATCCGGTTTTGCGCACCGATGCTGTCAAAATCCGGCAGAGCCAGGGCTTTTTTAATAACTTTCTGCATGATTTGTCTATTAATAATTCAATGGTGAAATATAAAGCCTAAATATAATGTCAAATGACAAAGGGCAAAGCTCAAATATTCGGCACGGTGTTTTGGATTTTATTTGGCATTTTTAAACAGTCTGAAAAATATAGGGAATAGACGGTTGCTTGTCAAGAGAGGGGGAGTTTTGGAAGCTTCTTGACAGCAAAATTTATTTCTGTTAGCCTTATAAAGCTAAGGAATTTCAAGTTTTTGTATCCTTCGGGGATGAAATTCCAGCATTTAGCTGAAGCGCAGGTCATGATCCGGGGACTCTGAAAGAAGCAAGCTTTTTTCCGTCGGAAGAATTTTTCGGTGTTTATGTGTTTTCTATCGCCCGCTTCAGTGGGAAGCAGAATTCACTGTCCCGAGATGGTAATAATTCAATTCAGGAGGTTTGCCATGGAATTATTGGAGGCCATTCGCAACAGAAGAAGTGTCCGCAAGTATAAGGCGGACATGCCGTCAGAGGATCTGATTGCCTATGTTCTGGAGGCCGCCCGGCTGGCGCCGTCCTGGGCGAATACCCAGTGCTGGGAATTTATCCTGGTGACCGATCCGGCGGTCAAAAGCCGGCTGGCACAGACGCTGCCCGAGACCAACCCGGCGCGCGGCGCGGTGGAACAGGCACCGATCGTGATTGCGGCCTGTGCCAAAAAAGAGACCTCCGGTTATTTTAAAGGACGTCCGGTGACGGACAAGGGGGACTGGATGCTGTTTGACGTTGCCCTGGCGCTTCAGAACCTGACCCTGGCGGCGTATGAAAAAGGCCTGGGAACGGTGCATACCGGTTTTTTCGATTCCGTAAAAGCCGAAGCCGTTTTGAATGTTCCTTCAGATACGGCGGTGATCGAACTGCTGCCCCTGGGGTTTCCCGAGAAGGAAGGCAAAGTGACACCGCGCAAAAAGATCGCGGACTTTGTTTTTTACGACAGCCACGGGCAAAAGAAGGATTAAATGGGATTTTTTCTTGTTTTTGAAGGCATCGAGGGGTGTGGCAAGTCTACCCAGATCAAACTGCTGGGAGATTATTGCCGGCAGAAGGGCCTGCCCTGTGTGGTGACCCGGGAGCCGGGCGGGACGCCGATCGGTGAGGAAGTCCGGAAGATCTTTCTTCACAGCCGAAATGTCGAGATCACCCACTTGACCGAACTGCTTCTGATCACGGCGGCGCGGGCTCAGCACCTGCACCAGGTCATTCGGCCGGCGCTTGCTGAAAACCGGATTGTGCTGTGCGACCGGTTTCTCGGCGCGACCCTGGCCTATCAGGGATATGCCGGTGATGTGCCTGTTGCGCTGATTCAAAAGACGCATGAAATTTTTCTGGACAACATCAACCCCGATCTGACCCTTCTTCTGGACTGCCCGGTTGAAGTGGGCCTTTCGCGTTCCCGGGCAAGAAATATTCAGGAAGGAAAGGAAAAGGAAGAAGGCCGGTTTGAGGATAAGTTGACGGATTTTCACTGCCGGGTGAGGGACGGTTATCTGAATATTGCGAAAAAAGATCCGGAAACGGTTAAAGTTGTGGATGCGTCACAATCCGTGGCAAAAATACATGAGGAAATCCTTGGCCAATTTGAAAAAAAGATGAAAGAGGCGGGATATGGGATTTAGCGCAATCCGTGGACACGTGTCTTCGGTGCAGATGCTGAAAAACATCCTTTCCTCGGGCAGGGTTCCCCATGCCATGCTGTTTTCCGGGATTGAGGGGATTGGTAAAAAAAAAGCAGCTTTCTCTTTTGCTAAGGCGATTAACTGCCAGGAGAGGGAGGAAGATTTCTGTGATGTCTGTCTGTCCTGCCGCAAGATAAACAGAATGATTCATCCTGATGTGTTTCTGTTTGATCCGGACGAAGAACCTGCTGATAAAAAGAAAAAGGAATATCAGATAGACCGGCTGAGGAGGTTACAGCAGGAGATTGTTTATTCGCCATTTGAAGGAAAAAAAAAGGTTGTCATCATCGATGATGCGGAAAAGCTTACCAATAATTCCGCCAACTGTTTTTTGAAGACCCTGGAAGAGCCGGATGCGGACACGGTGATCATTCTGGTAACGCAAAGCGATGCGAGTATGCTGCCGACGGTTGTTTCCCGCTGCCAGCGGATTGTCTTTATGCCCCTGGCGGATACGGAAATGCGCGCGCTTCTGGCAGACAGAAAAATCAGTGAACGGATTCTCGACCGGGAGGCGGTCGGCCGGGAAGAGATCGACCGGGTGATTCCTTACGCCCAGGGAAGCTTGAAAAGGGCCGCTTTTTTGTTAACAAGCGATTTTCTGTCAAAACGCATGGAAGTGTGCGGGTGCCTGGCCCGGCTTTCGAAAGGAGATTCCGAGGCGGTTTTTGAACTTGCAAAAATGATCCATACGGATAACAGCCGCTGGCTGCTGTTTGAGTTTTTACAGACCTGGTACCGGGATATACTGTTTATCAAAGAAGGGATCGGTGAATCTTCAAGGATCTATAACCGGGATCTTCTGGAACAGATCGTGACTGCTGCCGAAAATGAAAGCCTGCCGGCGGTTATCAGTAAAATTAAAAAATTGCAGTTTTTTAATGATCATCCTGCCTCGACATTAAATATTGAACTGGGTATGCAAAACCTTTTTACACAGGAAATATAAATGGACCGTAACGAGAAAGCCCAAAAAGAAGAAGGTCATTCGGTTGAAAAGCAAGAGGACCGCATTCCGGAAAAGAAAGAGATCCACCTGGTGGATGTCAAATTTAGAAAGCATTTGAGAAACATCAATGCGGATGCCGGTGATTTGGCGCTGGAAGAAAATGGGCGGGTTGTTGTTGAGACGGAAAACGGCCCCTTGCTGGCGACGGTAATTTCAACCGCAAAATACAAGGCCGGTCTGAAATGTAAAAACCGGATTTTTCCGAAAGTGTTAAGAAAAGCGGACAATGATGACCTGCGCCAGGAAGAACTGAATATCCGGATGGAGCGGGAGTATTCCCAGATATGCCGTCAGAAGATCCAGAAATACGAACTTCCCATGAAGCTTGTAGATGTGGAGATCATGCCGGACGGCAGTAAAGTGGTTTTTTTCTTTGTGTCTGAAAACCGGGTGGATTTCCGCTCTCTGGTAAAAGAGCTGGCCTCTGATCTGAGGACACGCATCGAGATGCGGCAGATCGGCGCCAGGAGCGAAGCCCAGCGGATCGGTGGTATCGGCTGCTGCGGCAGAGAACTTTGCTGTACAACCTTTCTGAAAAAGTTTTGTCCGGTGACCGTAAAGATGACCAAGGAACAGGGGCTCCCCCTTGACCCGGAAAAAATCTCCGGTATCTGTGGAAGACTGATGTGTTGTCTGGCCTTTGAATACGACACTTACGTGGAATTGAAAAAAGGACTTCCCAAGGTGGGCAAGCGGATCAAAACGCCCCAGGGGGTCGGCAAGATCAAGCAGATCAATATCGTGTCAAAGAAAATAGCCGTTGAACTGGAAGACGGTCTTTTCTATGATATGGATATCGAAGCATACAAGCCGGAAATGCTGGTCAAGAAAAAGAGTTAATTCAGGCCGACGCAGGATGAACCGGTCTGGATGGAGGGGGTTATCATCGAATCAATGGAAAAGAATTCAGCGGGGCGGGTAAAAAGCAAAGCGTTTTTCCCGGGTAATTGTCTTGAACCTGTTGCCAACCCGTCAAAACCAGAGATGTTTTTATGCTGACAGCAGACGATCGAAACGAAATCTTCAACCTGCCGAACCTGATAACGATTTTTCGAATCCTGCTTGTTCCGGTGCTTTTTGTGCTGCTGTTCTTTTCGCCGGGGAAGCTCCAGAGCTTTTTTGCCGGGCTTGTTTTTTCCATTGCATCCATTTCCGATTGTGTGGACGGCTACATGGCGCGAAGGATGAACCTGGTGACGGCGTTCGGCAAATTTATGGACCCTGTGGCGGATAAACTGCTGGTCGGGGTGGCGCTGATCATGATGGTTCCGCTGGGACGGGTGCCGCTGTGGATCGTTGCCGTGATTCTGGGCCGAGAAATACTGGTGACCCTGCTGCGGGTGGTTGCCATTCGAAAAAGCCACAAGGTGGTGGAAGCCAGCATGACCGGCAAATACAAAACCGGTTTCCAGATTGCCGCGATTATTCCGCTGTTGCTCCATTACGAGTATAACCTGGGGCTTCATTATTTTGATTTTTCAGTCGATTTTCATGTTGTGGGAATGACCTTTTTGTATGCGGCGCTGGTGCTGACGATTTGGACCGGCGTTGATTATTTATATAAATTTGCAAAAATATTTTCTAATTCATAAAAATAGTTATTATTGCTGTTTGACTTTCAATTTATATTTGACAAATAATATTATCCATATATAATTACAAGATTAACTGAGCGGGAATAACTCAGTGGTAGAGTGCAACCTTGCCAAGGTTGACGTCGCGGGTTCAAATCCCGTTTCCCGCTCCATTTTTTTTGGCGACGTCGCCAAGTGGTAAGGCAGAGGCCTGCAAAGCCTTTATCACCGGTTCGAATCCGGTCGTCGCCTCCACTTAGAAATAAAAAAGGGCTGTCCTGAACCGGACAGCCTTTTTTTATTTAAAATACCTTTCACTACGGCATCTCGATGTTTTTACCAAGAGCGGGATTTAAAGCGCAGGTAAAGGTTATCCGCTAAATGTGGAGCCCACCTTTTGAGGGTTGTTTTTCGCCGGCACTTGACTTCTTGTCTTGGGTTTTAGCGCAATTTAATTTTTATAAAAATGCTGGTCCAAAGATTCTTTTTCATATGCAATTTTTTTCAGGGGTTATTCCCCTGTATCGGTCAATCCTTTTAAATAATTTGCTTCTTCCTTGATATTCCGCTATATTTTCTCCTGTTTGGTAAACAAAAACAGGGGAACGATTATGAAAATCATGGCAATTATGGGAAGTCCGAGAAAAGGGTCCAATGTGGATCTGCTGATGGACAGGGTCATTGCGGGGGCCAAAAGCAAAACGGAAGTTACGGCGGAAAAGATCTATATTTATGATGCAGATATAAAATACTGTACCGGCTGCGGTGTTCACCGGGCACTGCAGGGCGGGCAGGACTGTCCGCTGGGAGATGATATGGCCGGGATTCTCGAGCGGATGCAGGCGGCCGATGCCTTTATTTTCGGAACGCCCAATCACGGCCGGACCATATCTGCCGGTCTGACCAATTTTTTTGCCCGAATGATGCCGCTGTTGAAGATGGAGATCGAAAGGAATGATCAGGGAGAGATCATCCACGCCGAGGCAAAGCCCCTGATTCGGGGGAAGAAAGCGGTGACCGTGATCAGTCAGGGCGATTTTTCCGCCTCTTCGTCCGCCCTGGTGCTGATGGTGCTGGATGCGAATTTAAGGGATTTTCAGCTGCGCAAAGTTGGGGAAGTGTTCAGCACCGGAAATCTTCAACGCTCCCAGGTAAAGGACAAGGCAGCGGATCTTGCCGCCGCTTTTGAAACGGGCGTGCGGCTGGCGACGATAAAATAACCCGGCACAGAGAGTAAAGAGGATGGTCCTCTTTTTCATGTTGTTGCGCCGGGCACGTCGCGCGCTGCGCCTTTCTGACATTATTATCCTCCTGATCGCTGAACGGAAGCACACACGCAAAGGGTTGTATGGAAAAACAGGTGAATCGACCGGTGATTGTCCATATCGTGGGTAAAAAAGGTGCGGGAAAGACCGATCTGATGGCGGGGCTTATTCGGATTCTCTCCGCGAAAGGGTACCGGGTTGCCGCCGTCCGCCATTCCCCGCATGCCCATGCTGCGGACAGGGCCGGCACGGATACCGACCGGTATAAAAAAGCCGGTGCCGTCGGCACAGCCCTTGCCGCAGCACAGGAAACCAGCCTTTTTGTGCCGGTATCGGACTGGCCGAAAAAAGTTTCCCTGCTGGAAAATGTTTTTTGCGATGCGGAGCTTGTTTTAATGGAGGGCGGCAACAGGAAAGGCAAACACAAGATCGAGGTGAAAAAGGCCGGCGAATCCCTGCTGTGTAAAACGGGGGCGGGGCTGCTGGCTGTGGTGGGTCCCGAAGCGCACCGCGGGGATGTGCCCGTGTTCGCGGCCGGGGATGTGAACGGTGTCGCCGATCTGATCGAGGGGGCTTTCCTGGTGCCGGGCATTTCCGCGGCCGTCATGGCCGGCGGCCGGTCCAGGCGGCTGGGCCGGAACAAGGCGCTTCTCGAGATCAACAACCGCGCCCTTCTGGAACGGGTGCTGAACCGGGTGTCCCCTTTTGTGCAGAAGGCCATGGTCATTACCAACCATCCGGAAGAGTATTGCCATCTGGATGTTGCCACGGCCAAAGACATTCGCCCCGGATGCGGCCCCCTGTCCGGAATTCACGCGGCCCTGACCCTGGCTGTTTCGGAATATGTCCTGGTGATGTCCTGCGATATTCCGCTGGTGACGGACATCCAGATCCGGCAGCTGGTTTCTTCCTGCCGGGGGTATGATATCACCATCTTCAAGCATAAAAATTTTGAGCCCCTGTGCGCCGTCTACCGGCAGTCCTGTCTCGATGCCCTCGACGAACTGATCGATCACCAGGAGTACCGGATTATCGACCTTTTTCCTGCCCTGAACGTAAACGTGATTCGCGTGAATGATGCGGATGTTTTCAGAAGCATCAATACCCGGGAGGACTACGAGTATATTTTAACCCGGCTTATCAAATAGAAAAGTTTAAATGGACGGTAATGTTTACAAGGATGCTTTAATTTCGGCTGTCCTTCAGTTTTTGCAGATAGGCGTAGGGAACTTTCAGCTGGCCCTTGCCGGTTCCCAGATCAATGCCCTTGACCTTTTTGCCGTGGAAATCGCTGCCCCCGGTGACCAGCAGGCCGTACTTGTCCGCCAGTCCGATATAGTGTTTTGACTGGGCCGCGGAATGGTCCGAGTAGAAGGCTTCAATGCCTCTCAGCCCGAAGCCTACCAGCTTTTTTACCTGGGCTTCGATCGCTTCTTCGGTGTCACATTTCAGGGTTGCAGGATGGGCCAGGACCGGAATGCCCCCGGCATTCAGAATATGGGAAATGGCGTCTTTCGGCGGAAAGCGGAACTTGTCTTCATAGCCGGGCGCGCCTTTTTTCAGGTATTTGTTGAAAGCCTCCTGGGTGTTTTTGACATACCCTTTGTTGATCAGTACCTTGGCAAAATGGGGCCGGCCCACCTGGCCGGTGCCGGCCTCTTTTAATATCTCTTCATAGTCGATGTTGATACCGATGTTCTGAAGATTTCTGACAATTCGCGGGTTGCGTTCGGCGCGCGCCTTTTGCAGGACGGAAATATTATCGATAAACTGCCGGTCCGTATGGTCCACATAGTATCCCAGGATATGCATGGTGTGGACAGGATATTCGGCGCTGATCTCGATGCCGGGAACAACCTCTATTCCCAGTTCCCGCCCGGTGTTCAGGGCTTCCGCCACACCTTCGACCGTGTCGTGATCGGTAATGGCAATTGCTTCAAGGCCCAGTTCGCGGGCATAACCGATGAGTTCCGCGGGGGAGAGGGTCCCGTCCGAGGCGGTGGAATGAGCGTGCAGATCAATCATGAATTTTATCCTTTACAAGCGTGCGTCCGTGACAGATCTTTTGATGCATCTGTTGCGGGGAGATAATAATGATTTTGGGATGTGCGCCGGCAGCTTTCGGTTTAATGATTGTCCGCTATGCGCTCTGCCCTATGCGCCATGTCATTACCAGGGTTTAAAGATAATGCCCTTTTCCTGGAGCATGGATTTCAGTTTGTCCGCGGTTTCGTCAGTGTTTGTTTCCTCGTGAATCCGCAGGTCATAGGCGATATCCGTGGTCAGTTGATCCCCGACCCAGACCGTCTCGATTTTTTCCGCCGTGATAATCGTCTTCATGATCTCCAGGTCATCCTGGGTCAGCTCGATCGCGGTGATGATCAGGATAATGCCGGCGTCCAGCAGGATATTGGCCACTTCCGACAGCCGCCGGATATGTTCCTGGCGCTGATCTTCTTTTCCCTTGATGTCCGCGTCGATGCCGTAAAGCACATTGCCGATGCCGAGAAAGTAAACGATTTTTCCGTCTTCAAACAGCTTGTCTTCCAGCGTTTTGGCAATCTCCTTACGCCCCGCATTTTTGGGGCCGGTGAGAATGATCAGGGTGGATTTCTGGTTGTACTTTTCCGCCCGTTCTTCGGGCGCAATAATGCTTTTTTCCCACTTGTAGTTTCTGAGCATGACGGTATCGCGCAGCCAGGTCTGCTTGTCGTCCAGCGCCTCGGCAATAATGCCGCCGCCGCGGATTTCATAGTCGTCGACAATCACGAAGCGGCTGGTGCCGGCAATATCCGCGGCCAGGTCAAAGGCGGCTGCCCGGTTCAGCTTGAGAATACATTCGGCCACATCATGGCGCTCGATCTGCTTTATCGAGCCCTTGGCATTGAGATCGGAAGCGTCGATAATGCGGGTGATTTCCTCGAGCTTTGCCGGAATTCGGGCGGTGCCGATTTTAAACAGGTATTCCTTTTTCATGACCATGGGATTGCGGCCCAGCCAGAAAAGATTAACCTTGACCCTTGAGGTGACCGACGGTTTGGGCTGATCCGTTTTTACCGCGATTTCCCCGCGGGTGATATAAATCTGTTCCTCGAGGGTAAAGCCCGCGGCATAGCCGCATTCCGCCGTTGTCCGGGACGGCGCGTTAAAGACCTCGATACTTTTGACCCGGCTTTTTTTGCCGGACGGATAGAAAACGACTTCATCGCCGCTGTTGACGGTTCCGGTTTCAATGGTGCCGACCACGATTCTGCGGTTGTCGCCGAAGCGGGTGAACTTGTAAATATCCTGGACCGGCATGCGAAAGGGTTTGTCGATCTGTTTGGCCTCTTTTTTGAGTTTGTCCAGGATATCCAGAACCGTGTCGTTTTTGTACCAGGGGGTTTTTTCGGACAGGGCGGCGATGTTGTCGCCCTGCATGCCGCTGGCTGGAATAAAGGTCACCGGTTCGATATCGATGTCCTTTAAAAAAGCCGAATACTCGGTGACGATCCGGTCAAAGACGTCCTGTTGATAATTCACCAGGTCCATCTTGTTGATGACGACGGCAATCTGCTTGATGCCGAGCATGGAGATCATGTAGCCGTGGCGCCGGGAGTTTTCCTGGACACCTTCGTCTGCGTCGATGACCAGCAGCGCGGCCTCTGCCCGGGCGGCGCCGGTCACCATGTTTTTCAGAAATTCGATATGACCGGGAGCGTCTAAAATAATGTAATCCCGTTTTGCGGTGCTGAAAAAGACCCGGGCCGTGTCGATGGTGATGCCCTGGGACTGCTCGTCTTTCAGGGCGTCCAGCAGAAAGGCGTACTCAAAGGGCTTGGAGTTTCGTTTACAGTTTTCCCGGATCATTTCCAGCTTGCCTTCGGGCAGGGAGCCGGTGTCGGCCAGTAACCGTCCGATGACCGTGCTTTTTCCGTGGTCCACATGACCGGCAATAACAATATTCATTTGTTGTCTGTCAAAAGTTTTTTCCATATGTGAAATCCCCTGGATGCTGTTGGTTTTGTGGTTTACCCCCGAACGGGCTGTTACATATAACCGTCCCGCCGAAGGGTTTCCAGGCCGCCGCCGTCATCCTTGTCCTGGGCCCTTCCCGAACGTTCCGCAATGCTTGCCAGGGCGCCGCTTTTGAGCTCCTCGATGATGTCCGCCACATTTTTGGATGTGGATTCAATCGGGTTTGTGCAGGGATAGCAGCCGAGAGAACGGTACCGCTTGCCGTTCCCCTGATCGTAGTAAAGGGACACGGTGGGGATGTTTTCTTTCTGAATGTACTCCCAGATGTTCAGTTCGGTCCAGTCGAGCAGCGGATGAATCCGAAGATGGGTGCCCGGCGGAAAATCGGTTTTGTACTGGTTCCAGAATTCCGGCGGCTGGTCCCCGATATCCCACTGGTTTTCCCGGTCCCGGGGGGAAAAATAGCGTTCTTTGGACCGGGAGCCTTCCTCGTCGGAGCGGACGCCCACGATAATGCCGGTAAAGGGTTCGGTGTTCTTGGTGATTTCATACTGTCCGGTTTCGTGGTTCATGCGGTAGCGCGGCCATTCACCACTCAGGGTGTTTCTCAGCGCCTCGGTCTTCAGTTTTTTGCAGCAGGTGATCCGGTCGACGTTACCGTCCGGAAAGGTCTGTTTGGAATCGAGGGCGTCCGTGTTCTGGCCGTAGATCATGTCCAGGTTCCAGTCCAGGGCCAGCCGGTCCCGGTACTCGATCATCTCGGGAATTTTATAGGCGGTGTCCACATGGATCAGCGGAAACGGCACGTGACCGTAAAAGGCCTTGCGGGCCAGCCACAGCAGGACCGTGCTGTCTTTTCCGATCGACCAAAGCATGCCCATATTCTTGAAGTTGGCATAGGCCTCCCGCAGCAGGTGAATGCTCAGGCTTTCCAGTTGTTCGATATGGTCCATAATTTTCCCCTATTTAAAGTTGTTTGCATCGGTGTCCCTTAGAAGCAGGACCGGGTTGTTTTACCGAAGCACTCTTTTGATGAAAGAGACGTCTTTTTTGATCCGGTCGGCAAGGCTTTCAGGATCTTTGAACTTCTTTTCCCCGCGCACCCGTTTCACGAAAAAAATGCTGATTTCCCTGCCGTAGAGGTCCCCGTCGAAATCGAAGATGTGGGCTTCGACGCAGAGCTTTTTTCCCTCAAAGGTCGGGTTCATGCCGATATTGACCGCGCCCTTGTATTTTCCATAGGGGGTTTCCACGTAAATGGCGTAAACGCCTTTTTGCGGCAGAAGGTCCTTGATATGGCTTAAATTGGCGGTGGGAAAACCGATGCGTCGCTGCTGGCCGTGAACCACCTTGCCCGAAAGACAGTAGTACCGCCCCATCAGTTTATCGGCCAGGGAGACTTTCCCGGAAGATATAAGTTTCCGGATGGTGGTGCTTCTGACCGGAATGTTCTTTATCTTGATATCACTGACAATGTCCACCCTGATTCCGAGCGCTTTTCCCGTGCTTTTTAACAGGTCCACCGTTCCCTGCCGGCCTTTGCCGAAGGCATAGTCATGGCCGATAACGATTTCCCGGGGCTTCAGCCGGTCGCAGATGATTTTCTGGAGAAAGTTTTCCGGCGTTTTCTGGGCAAAGCGTCGGGTGAAGTTTTCACAAACCAGGTAGTCGATGCCCATTTCCGCAATCAGCCGGGCCTTTTCTTCAAAGGTGGTGATCTTGGGCGGTTCCCTGTCGGGCCGCAGCACGTTCAGCGGATGGGGATCGAAGGTATACACCACGGACACACCGCCGATGGCCCTGGCCCGCTGGATCACCTTTTTCAGGATTTTCTGATGGCCCTTGTGAACGCCGTCGAAGTTTCCCAGGGTGACCACCGGATTTAAAAGCCGGATATCTTTGAGTTTTCTGCTGCCTTTGATAATTTCCATAGCTTCAGGTAATGATCATCTTTGAGCGGGCCTGCGCGACAATTTCCCCGTTCGGGTTATAGGCGGTTCCGGACACGTAGAGCAGCTTCTTTCCGGCCTGTTCGATCCGGGCGGTGCACAGGAGCGGTTCCCGGGTCCTGGCCGGGGTCTTGAACCGGGTGGTGATCTCACCGGTCAACACCCGGTAGCCCTTGTGAACGGCGGCCTTGGCCATGACCTCGTCCAGCAGGGTGGTGATGATGCCGCCGTGGACGATACCGGCCCAGCCCTGGAATTTATCCGGGGGCACGTAGGTGGTTTTCACGCTGTTGCCGTCATTTGAATAGGTGAATTCCAGCTGCAGCCCGTCCGGATTTTCCTTGCCGCAGGCGAAACATTTTTGATCGTCGATCAGCATACGGTGATAAAAAAAATGGTGTTTTTCAACGCTTATTTTTATTCTGATAGCTTGACAAAAGTATCTGACTATTGTAATCTAAAAAGCTTGAAATATCAATATTATTGATTGATCATTTATAATAAAAAGCAGTATTTTATAATAAAGCAATTTGCCGAAGTGGTGGAATTGGTAGACACGCAAGGTTCAGGACCTTGTGGAGGTTTTCTCCGTGGGGGTTCGAGTCCCTTCTTCGGCACCATATAAAAGAAAAGCCCGTAGCTTTAATTAGTTACGGGCTTTTTGTGTGCGCCGGGCATGGTGCGAGAGCTTATGGGGTGAAAGTCCCCTGTGGGCCGTGGTGAGCGGAACCACTAGCCAAGGGCAACTGCGGTATCGTGAGGTACGGTGGGGAGG
>Ga0272441_10008318_pt1 | contig 16468 bp, 14 predicted proteins | sample SSMProp6N_FD_193582 | JGI IMG/M metagenome (GOLD analysis project Ga0272441, IMG submission 193582) | Marine sediment archaeal communities from Little Sippewissett salt marsh, Falmouth, MA, United States - SSM-Prop-6N | ecosystem: Environmental > Aquatic > Marine > Wetlands > Sediment ... | reverse complement strand
AGCTTCGTCAATCTCGCCGATGTCGAGCGTCACCTCGCTGTCCCGGGCGAGGGTGCTCTCCGGGCACCCGGTCACCGCGATGACCGCGGCGCCGATGCGCTTCACCGCCGGCAGGAGCCGCAGGATCTCCTCGGTCTCGCCGGAGTTCGAGAAGGCGAGGACCACATCCTCGGGCCGCACGCGCCCGAGGTCGCCGTGCGCGGCCTCGGCCGGGTGCAGGTGAAGCGCGGGCGTCCCGGTCGAGGCGAAGGTCGCGGCTGCCTTCATTGCGATGATCCCGGCCTTGCCCATGCCGGTCGCGATGACGCGGCCCGTGCATTCGAGGATGCGACCGGCCGCCTCGCCGAAGGCGTCGGTGACGCGAAGCGACCGGATCGCTTCGGCCTCCATCTCGAGGACTTGGCGTGCGTAGTCGAGATCGATCAAGAGATCCCCCGCCTCGCCCGGCGCCCGCGCTCGATCGGCCTACAGGCGCGAAATCGCTTCGTCGACCGAGGGCGCGATCTCCACGACCGCGTCGAGCCGGGTGAGTTGCACGAGGCGCGTGACGTGCGCGTTCTCGCCCGCGAGGATCAGGCGCCCCCCGCTGTCGGTGGCCTCGGTGCACAGGATGACGAACGCGCCCAGACCCGCGCTGGAGAGGTACTCGAGGCCGGAGACGTCCACGACGAGCTTCTTCGTACCCGCCTCGATCGCCTGGGTCAGGCACCCGACGAACGCGCCGCACTCCTTCTCGGAAAGCTTGCCCGTCAGGACGAAGACCGAGACCCCGTCCCGCTGTCGCTCGTCGATCTGGAGGCCTTTCGACTGGACGGCCACGCCCGGCTCCTTCCAGGGGCATTCTAGGAGCCCTTCCGCCGAGCGTCAACCGCAAAAGGAATGCGCCTAAATTTCCTGTTGCAGCGGGCGCCCCGCTCCGGTGTACTGGACGGGAGGAGATCATGGCGCGCAGCGACCTCGAACTCATCGCTCGATTCCTCACCCGCGGCGACCGCGACGCCCTCGGCGAGGTGCTCGCGCGCCACGAGAGCGAGTGTTACGGCCTCGCCCTCCACGTGACCCGCTCGGCCGCCGACGCCGAGGACGCCTGTCAGGAGGCGATCGCACGCGCGATCCGGGACCTTGAGCGTTTCCAGCCGACCGGCTCCTTCCGCGCCTGGCTCCTGCGGCTCACCTACTGCGCGGCGGCGGACCTCGTCCGCAGCCGCGGCGCGCGGCGCGCGCGTGAGGAGGCGGCCGCCGCGCCCGAGCGCCCGGCCCGGCACCCGTCGGAGCGAGCCGAGCAGGCTGAGCTCGACGCGGCCGTACGCTCCGCGCTCGCGCGCGTGGAGCCGCGATACCGGATGCCGGTCGTGCTCCGCTACGAGCGGGAACTCAGCTACCGCGAGGCCGCGCAGGTGCTCGACTTGCCCGAGGGCACGGTCCGCACCTATGCGAGCCGCGGGCTCGCGAAGCTGCGCGAGCGGCTCTCGCAGGCTGGCTTCGCACTCGCGCCGGTCGCGCTTGCAGGACTCGTGAAATCGGTGGGGGTCGCGGCCGCGCCCGCGACCCTGACCGCGGCGCTGGGCAAGCTCGCCGCGGGCGTTTCGCTCTCTCAGACGACAGTCGCAACCGGCGGCGGCGCGGGTGCGCTCGCCGCCGCAGCGAAAGGAGGCATCGGGATGAAGCTCATTGCAGGCGCTTTTCTCGCCGGCGCGGTCGCGGCCGGGGTGGCGATCTCCACCGGAGGAGGGCAGGGGCCGGAGCCCCTCGCCTCGCCGGGCGACCCGCCGAAGCTCGAACACTTCGCCGTCTGCGCGGACCGCGAGTATCTCGACGGGCCGCGGCTCGAAGCCATGAACCAGAGCCACAAGCTGGCCGCGTGCGACGAGAAGGGGAACCTCTTCTTCGTATCGGCGATAGCCAACGGCGCGCTGCGCGTTGCGCGCGCGGACAACGGCATGGTCGAGACGGTCACGAGCGACGACCGCTGGGGCACGGACCTCGGCCTCGCTGAGGGGCCGGCAAGCGCCATGCCGGACCTCGCCGGCTTCGTGGGCTGCGGCTCGGGAGGTGGGTGGATCCGGCCCGTGGGCGATCCGATCGCCGGAGAGGAAAACGGCCACATCTATATCGGGGCCATGGGGGAATCGCCTTACAAACTGTATCGGAACGCAGAGAAGGGTAACCGCTGGTGGTTCAGGCGCATCGGCGGCACGGGCAAGGAAACCCCTCCGGCGACGGTCGGGCAGTCCGCGCCCCTCGACCGGATCAACCTCGCGGGCGTGCGGATGACCGGGCAGGCGGACCTCATGGTCTGGCGGGGGAACCTCTACCGCTTCGAGGAGGAGAAGAACCGCCTCACCTGCCTCCTGACCATCGCAGACTACGAGAAGGTCGCCGGCCGGGGCAGCCCGGGCCGGTCAGGTGGCGGGATCGATATCTCCGAGGACGGGTGGTTCTACGTCATGCACTTCAAGGGCAACGCGCTTTATCGGGTCTCCGCCGACCGCAAGAAGGGGGAGCATGTTGTGCAAGCCACGAAGCAGCCGATCGGCAACCAGGACGGACCCGGCCTGAAGACCCGCTACCACTGCGGGCCCTATGAATTTCAATTGCACAAGCACTTCGTCTTCCTGAAGTCCATCGACAGCAACTCGGTACGCCGATTTGACGGTAAGAACGGGCGGGTCTCGACCCTCTGCACCGACGGCGAGTTCCGTGAGAGGGGGCCCCAACAGAAGCGCATCGAAGCTATCAGAGGCAAGGGTTGGCTTCTGGGTCAGGCCGACGGAGCGAGCTACATCTACATCCCGTATCCGGGCGAGGAGCGGGCCGGCCTCTGCGGCATATGGCGCTTCGGGCCCATCGACCCGTGCAGGCCGACCACGGGCCCACTGGTAAAGTGAGGAGGAAGCCATGAGACTCTTGCTGACCGCTGTCGCTATCGTGATCTTGCTCACGCCGGCCGCCTCCGCCGCACAGGTGAGCGGGCCGGTCGAGGTCGCGCCGCGGGCCGAGGGCGCGCGCCATCAGGTCTGGGCGAACGCAGCCTGGTCGAATAGCGCGAAGTGCTGGCTCGTGGCCTGGCGCGAGGGCTACCTGAACGAAACCGAGAGCGACATCTGGTACGCCCGCATGGGCGCGGACGGCAAGGCGCTCGATCCGGCAGGTGTGCGCCTCACGAGCGCCAAGGGGCTTCAGGACCGACCCGAGGTGGTCTCGGACGGCAAGGGTTTCCTCGTCGTCTGGGAGGACTTGCGGAGCGGAAAAGATTGGGACGTGTACGCCGCACAAATCTCGGGCGAAGGTAAGGTCGAGAAGCCGGACGGCTTCCTCGTCGCGGGCGGTGCGGGCAACCAGTGCCGGCCGGACGTGGCCTTCGCCAAAGGAAATTACGTGGTCGTCTGGCAAGGATACGCCAACGGGTACGGGGTGTACTCCGCGCGCGTCTCGCCGGCCGGGAGGGTCCTCGATGCCAAGGCCCAGACCATCGGCGCCTTCGGCCAGGGGATCAAGAACCAAGTCATCACGCCGGCGGTCGCCTCGAACGGAACCGACGTGCTGGCAGCGATGAGTCCAATCAGCCAGCAATATACGCGGTCCTGCCTTACCGTGGGCTCTATCGACGCGGCCAGCGGCAAGTGGACGGGCGTGCCGGTCAAGCCGACGTCTCAGAAAGGAGATCTCCGCGGCGAGATGATACGCACGCCGCTCGTGGCCGTGGGCGCAGGCGAGGCGGTGGTGCTGGTGCGCAGCACGACCAGGGGAGCGCTGCTCTCCCTCCGCCGCTTCGACAAATCCGGAAAGAAACTCGGAGAGAGCGACCTCGGGAAGCAGAGCGCGGGGTTCTTCCTTCCGCGCTACGCCCTGGCCTTCGACGGAACGGACTATCTTGTCGCGAGCGGGGTGGCCGTGGTCTCGGGGCGGCGGGGAGGCCAGACGGTCCGGACCCAGGTCCGCGGCTGGCGCGTTGCGCCGGACGGCAAGGTGCAGGGCGACTTCGAGATCGCCGCCAACGCGGGCAAGGACCAGATGCTTCCCGCGCTCGCGACCGGGCCGAAAGGCACGTGCCTCGCGGTCTACAGCGAGGTCCGCGGCGCGGACAACGTAAAGGTAATGGCACGCGTGGTGAGGCACTAGAGCAAAAGCCGCTTCAAACAACGCAAATGCCCGGGTGCGCGGCGCGCGCCCGGGCGTTTCTTTTGCCGGCCACGCCGGACGTTGACGCGGCCGCTCGGCCGGGGTATCCTGCGCGCATGAAGGGAACGTCGGAAACCGATATCGACATCGCCGTCATCGGCGCCGGGCCCGCCGGGCTCACGGCGGGCATCTACGCCGCGCGGGCTGGGCTCGAGGTGGCCGTCTTCGAGGCACAGTTTGCCGGCGGCCAGATGGCCACGACCGATCTCGTCGAGAACCTGCCGGGGCTCGCCGACGCGATCGGCGGCATGGAGCTCGCCGATCGCATGCGCGCCCAGGCCGAGCGTTTCGGTGCGCGAATCGAGACCGCCGAGGTCACGGCGCTCGCGCGCGAGGGGGAGGCCTGGAAGCTCGCGACGAGCGCGGGCGAGATACGTACGCTCGCGGTCATCGTCGCCACCGGCGCGAAGCCGCGGCGGCTCGGCGTCGCGGGCGAGGACCGATTCTGGGGCCGCGGGGTCTCGTGCTGCGCGACCTGCGACGGCGCCTTCTACAAAGGCAAGGAGGTCGTGGTCGTGGGCGGCGGGGACGCGGCCGTGAAGGAGGCCCACTTCCTAACGCGCTTCGCCTCAAAGATCACGCTCGTCCACCGCCGCGACCGGCTGCGGGCCACGCAGGCGCTCCAGGACGAACTCGCCGAGCACGGGGACCAGATCGAGATGGCCTGGAAGACGGTCGTGGAGGAGATTCTCGGCGAGGAGAAGGTCACGGGCGTGCGCCTGCGCGACCTCGCCTCGGGCGAAACGCGCGAGCTCGCCTGCGACGGGGTCTTCGTCTTCGTCGGCTTCGAGCCGCAGACCGCGTTCCTGCCGGCCGAGGTCGAGCGCGATCAACGCGGGTACGTCCTCACGAACGAAAGCATGGAGACCGATGTCCCCGGGCTCTACGCATGCGGCGACGCGCGGAAGAAACTCCTGCGTCAAATCGTGACCGCCTGCGGCGAGGGCGCGACCGCGGCCTTCGCTGCGGGCCATTACGTTGAGAGGCTCAAGGGAACGGCGTACGAATAGACTGGAGGCACCGTGACGACCGCGCGCTTCACCGTCGAGGAGCGCTACCGGCCCCGGGCCGGAGACCTTCTCGTTCTTCCCTACCTGAAGAAGACCGCGCTGTTTGCTGACTCGCGCCTGCCCGGCACGCTGCGCCCCGCGGCCGCGCCCAAGGACCCGGGCGCCTCGGCCGTGAGCTTCGCCGGCCGCGTCGGACGTGGCAAAGGCGCGGACGTGCTGGCCATTGCGGCGCGCGTGGATACCAAGGACCGGCCCGATGCCGAGGGCGTCAAGGCCGCGGTCGCGCGCGCGATCGAGGCGGCGAAGCGCGAGAAACGCAAGCGCGTCGTCGTCGCGCTCGACGCCAGGAACGGCGCCGACTTCGCCGCGTCCGCGCATGAGGGCGCGGCCCTCGGCGGCTACCGGTTCGACCGGTACAAGAAGGAGAAGACGCCGGTCGCACCGGTCGTGGCCGTGCTCGGCCGTTCGGCGAAGCGCGCGAGGCGCGAGGTACGGCTGAACGCGCCCCTTTTCGAGGAGGTCAACGCCGCGCGGGACCTGGCGAACGAGCCGGGTAACGTCGCGAACCCCGCGCACCTCGCGCGTGCATTCACCCGCGCGGGCCGCCGCGTGGGAATGCGCGTCGAGGTCTGGGACCGGAAGCGCCTCGCCCACGAGGGCTGCCGCGCGATCTTGGCGGTGGGGAGTGCCTCGGCCACTCCACCGCGACTCGTGATCGGGCGCTACACTCCCCGGCGGCGCGCCCGCGGACACCTCGCCCTCGTGGGCAAGGGCGTCACCTTCGATACGGGCGGCTACTCGCTCAAGCCGAGCGCGAACATGCACGAGATGAAGGGGGACATGTCCGGCGCGGCCGCGGCCTTCCACGCCGCGTGCGTCGCCGCGCGGTGGAAGCTCCCCCTACGCGTCACGGTCGTGACCCCGCTCGTCGAGAACGCGGTGAGCGGAAGCGGTTATCGGCCCGGCGATATCCTCCGCACGCGCGCCGGTCGCTCGGTGCAGGTGGACAACACCGACGCCGAGGGGCGCCTCATTCTCACGGACGCCCTCGATGTGGCCGCCTCCTTCGAACCCACGGTCCTCGTGGACGTGGCCACGCTCACCGGCGCGTGCATGGTCGCGCTCGGAACGGAGATCGCGGGCCTGTACGTCTCGAAACGCTCGCTCGCTCGCGAGATCGTCGCCGCGGGCGAGGCGTGGGGCGAGCGCTTCTGGGAGATGCCACTCTACAAGCCCTACGCGAAGCAACTCAAGACCCCGCTCGCGGACCTCAAGAACATCGGCGAGCGCTGGGGCGGGTCCATCAACGCCGCGCTCTTCCTGCAGCACTGGGTGCCGCCCTCGCTTCCCTGGGCGCACCTGGATATCGCCGGGCCCGCGTTCGGCGAGAAGGGCGTGAACCATCTCGGCCCAGGCAGCCGCGGCTTCGCCGTGAAGACGCTCTCCGAGCTCGCCCGGCGGCTGGCGTAGGGGAGGGGGCCGTGCCCGAGGTCATCTTCTGGCGCGACCGCTTCTGCGCGGCCGACGAGGTCCGCATTCCGCCCTTCGACCGCGGCCACAACTTCGGCGATGGCATCTACGAATACGTCCGCGCCTACGGCGGGCGGCCGTTCATGCTCGCCGAGCACCTCGCCCGCTTCGAGCGCAGCGCCCGCGAGATCCGGATGGACCCGCCCCTCCCGCGCGAACGCCTCGACGAGATCGTCCGGGAGGCGATCGCGCGGGCGGGCGGAGACGTGACCGATGCCTACTTCCAGGCGACCCGCGGCGCGCCGGCGTTCCGCAATCACCCCTTCCCCGAGGGCGCGGAGCCCATCTTCTTCCTCCACGCGAAGCCGGCGAGGGCACGCACGCCGGAGGAACGCGCGCGGGGCGTCTCGGCCGTGCTCGCGCCCGACGAGCGCTGGGCGCGCTGCGACATCAAGAGCCTCAACCTACTGCCGAACGTGCTCGCCGCGCAGAAGGCGAAGGAGGCCGGTGCGTACGAGGCGATTTTCGTCAGGGACGGACGCGTGACCGAGTGCGCGCACTCGAGCGTGCTCGCCGTGATGGAGGACGTGCTGCGCACGGCCCCCCTCACGGACAACATCCTGCCCTCGATCACGCGCGCCGAGGTGCTGCGCCTCGCGCGCGAGGAGGGCGTGCCGGTCGAAGAGCGCGCCTTCTCACCCGAGGAACTCCGGCGCGCGACGGAGTGCATCATCGCCTCGACCGTGGCCGAAGTCCTGCCGTGCGTACAGGTGGACGCCTCCCCCGTCGGCGACGGGAAACCGGGGCCGGTGACGCGCCGACTCGCCGAGGCGTTCGACGAACTGACCGGAAGCGACGGCGCCTAGTTCCTCGACGGAGGCACCTTGAGGAAGCGGCGCGTGCTCGGGCGCTTCTTCCGCTTTGGCTGCGACCCGCGCCGCGGCGTGCGCGGCCCGCGAATCGCATAGAGCGGCAGCTTCGTCCCGGCCTGCGTCTCGAGGACGCCAGAACCGTCCGCGTCGAAGAGGTCTTCCACCTCCTGCCAGACCGCCTCGGTGGCGAGGACCTGACCCGCGCGCGCGATCTCCTCCACGCGCTTGGCCATGTTCACGTGGTGACCGATGACCGTGTACTCGCTGCGCTCATCCGTGCCGACCTCGCCAGCCATGGCCACACCGCTGTGGATACCGATGCCCACGCCGAGAGGCGGCTCGCCGGCAAGCTGCCTCTCTCGGTTGAGCCGCGTGACCGCCTCGCGGATCTTGAGCGCGCAGGCGACCGCGCGCGCCGGATCGTCGCCCTGGGGCACGGGCGCGCCGAAGACCGCCATCACGTTGTCACCAATGAACTTATCGAGCATCCCCTCGTGCTGCGAGATGCAGGCCGCGATGGTGGCGAAGTAGCGGTTGAGCGTGCGGAGGACCTCGGCCGGCGGGTTCGTCTCGGCGAAGGTCGTGAACCCGCGCACGTCGCAGAAGAGGACCGTCACGCGCCGCCGCTCACCCTCGAGGAGCCCACGCCCATTCTCATGTGCGAGCACTTTGTCAGCGATGGGTCCGGAGACGTGGCGCCGCAGCGTCTCGCGGATGCGCTCGCGCTCGCGGATCGCGTCGACCATCCGGTTGAAAGCGCCCGCGAGCACCTCGATCTCGTCTGCGCCGTTCGCGCACACGCGGTGCTCCAGGTTCCCGCGCTCGATCTCGCGCACCCCGCAGTGAAGCGCCTCGATGGGCCGCGCGATCCAGCGCGAGATGAGCCAGCCCGAGCCCCACGCGGCCGCGAGGCCCGCTAGGCCCAGCAGCACGAACCACTGCGCCAGCGGCGCGAGGCGACCCAGCACGTCCTGCCGCGCCAGGTCCACGCCGACGAAGCCCACGGCCTCGCCCTGCCGGTCCAGAATCGGCGCATAGCCGGTGAGCCACGTGCCGTCCTCGTCCGTGACGAACTCGGTGTCCGCGGTCGGTCGTTCGAGCACCTCCGCCGGACAGGTTCCCTCCTCGTAGTGGTCGCCCGGGTCGTAGACGTCCAGGTCGCTGTCCACGTCGGCCTCGACCGCGTAGAGCCACCCACCGGCCGGGTCCGGCGCCATGGTGTAGATGTTCACGATGTGCGCGCGCCTCGACCGGCTCTCGCGGTAGGTCTGCCAGAGGGCGTCGAGCACGGACTTGTAGTCCGCCTGCTCGGCGAGCTCCGCGGCCCTTGGTTTGGCGGCCAGGAAGTCCGGATCGGTCAGCCGGGCATGTGCGTCGCCGTCAACGCGGCGCGCGGCGCGCTCGGCCACGAGCTGCACCTGGTCGCGAATCTCATCGAACCGGACCCCGCTCACCTGCCGGTAGAGCACCGCGACGAGCGTTGCCGCGATGAGGCCCATCGAGAGACCCAGAACCAGCGTGATCCGTGTACGGAGCCGTACGGCCATAGCTCTCCCCCTCCTCCTCCGGCGCGCGGCCGAAGATGCTGTTATCCTATGATTTTCGGCACGCAACGCCCACCGGCTTGAGAGGGGACGGCCGATCTGCACCGATTCCCCCTTTCGTCGCTTTATCGGACGCTCGACGCCACTCCCTCCGCGGAGGGAGCGAAGGAGCCGGCGGTCGCCCCCGGATTTCGACTTGACGCTCCCCGCAACGAGGCTCATAATGGCCGTGCGATTGACCTGACGGGTGCCAGGGTAGCTCAGGTGGTAGAGCACTGCACTGAAAATGCAGGTGTCGTCGGTTCAACTCCGACCCCTGGCACCACTTCCCTGAGCGGTTCGCCCCAGGCACGTGAGATCGGGAAGGTCTGATGGCCCTCTTCGACCGCCGCAAGGACAGGCGCTGGCGCGATCAGGTCGAGCAGCTCATCGCCAGGGACCCCGTCTGGGGCCTGTACCTCTTCGGTCGCTCATGGCTGTGCCCCTACTGCGGCAAGATCGGTGTGGAGAACGGCCGGGGGCAGCCGAACCTCCCGGACCGCGCGTTCGAGCACCTCAAGGCCTGTCCCGAGTGGAACGAGTTCAAGGGGGTTCCGCGCCCCTACGAGGAGCTGGCGAGCTTCATCCAGAAGACCGAGTTCACGCACTACCTCACGGAACAGATGAAAACCAACCCGCTCTGGCGGCTCCGCGACAGCCAGGGCGTCTGGTACTGCCCGTTCTGCGCCAAGCCCACGAAGGTTGTCTTCCAGGGCAAGCGCCTCACGCGCGAGACGATCGACGCGATCGGCGTGCATCTGGCCGACTGCTACGGCTACGACGGCGGGCACGGCCAGCCGCAGACCCTCCAGTACCTCCGCACGATCGTGGGCAACACCGAGCGTACCCGCCGCCTCGTGCCCGAGGTCCAGTCGAAGATGGGCGCCGACCCCCTCTGGAAGTTCAAGGACAAGCGCGACCGGTGGGCCTGCCCCTACTGCAAGTGCATCGTCGAGGGGGTGGACCTCTCGACGGAGCTCCTGGTGAGGTCGGTCGCGCCCAAGCAGGCGGCCAAGCACCTGGTGGAGAGCTGCCCGGCGTACCAGGACGGGGCCCCGCCGTCGGCCACCGTGGAGGAACTCCAGCACCTCACCGCCGGCGAGCGTCAGGAGGCCGGAGTCGTCACAAGCGCGGGCACGAACGACACCACGATGGTGACCGCCATCCGTTCGGAGCTTGACGAGATGCGTACGATGCTCCGCGAATCGCGCCAGTCCGACGAGCGCCAGAAGGACCTCCTGCGCTCGCTCGAGGAGGCCGGCAAGCAGCAGCGCCAGATGCTGCCCGAGAAGCCCCAGATCCCGGGCTTCGAGTTCGAGGTGCTCTACCGGCCGATGGTCACGGTCTCCGGCGACTTCTACGACTTCGTCCAGGTCTCGCCGAACGAGATCGGCCTCGTGGTGGGGGACGTCTCCGGGCACGGCATGGAGGCCGCGCTCGTGATGAGCATGGTCAAGAAGAGCCTGAAGATCCACGGCCGGGGCTGCTCGAGCGCCGCCGAGGTGCTCCGCGTCACCAACGCCGATATCCATGAGGACCTCACCGAGAACACCTTCTGCAGCGCCTTCTACGGCGTGCTGAACACCGAGGCGCGCACGCTCCGGTTCGTGCGCGCGGGGCACAACCCGCTGCTTCTGTACAATCCTCGCCGAGAGCCGGCCTTTCATGCCCTTGAGCCGAAGGGCATCATCGTGGGCATCGACAAGGGGCCGCTCTTCAACAAGGTGCTCGAGGAGATGGAGCTCCAGCTCGCCAGCGGCGACATGCTCGTCCAGTTCACCGATGGCGTGACCGAGGCCAACAATCCCCAAAAGGAAGAGTTCGGCATCGAGCGTCTCCGCGAGGCGGTCGAGGAGTACGGGAAACACGAGGCCAAGTATCTCCTTCACATGATCGACGTGACGCTCACGGAGTTCATGAATGAGGCCGAAGCGGAGGATGACGTCACCGTCCTCTGCGTCCGAGTCACGTAGTTGGAGAACAACCATGGACATCGATACCCAGACTCGCGAGGGAGTCATCATCCTGGGACTCTCCGGCCGGGTGCGAAGCTCGGACGTGGCCGTGCTCATGGCGCGGCTCGTACAGATCAAGCACGAGGCCGAGACGAACCCGGACGTGCCCCCGCGCGTGGTGCTGGACCTGGCCGGTCTCGACAACCTGCCGACCGCGGTCGTAGGCGCGTTGATCGAGGCGATCCGCTCGGTTGAGAGCGTCGGCGGCCGCTTCGCACTCGCGACGCCCGACCGGCCCGTGAGCGTCGCGCTCGACCGGCTGGGCGTGGCGCAGCTGGTGGCCACCTTCGACTCCGTGGACAAGGCCGTTGCGGCGATCCGGGTGGAGAGCGCGCCCGCCGGCTGACCTCGGGTCTCCCCGCCGAGGGCCCGCCCTCGTCCGCGTGCGAGGAACGTACGAACGCCGAGTGCGGCCCGGGAAGGAGACGGAACCGTGCGAACCATCGCAAGCCTCGCTCTGCTCCTCGCGTGCCTCCTCCCGGCCGGGCGCGCCCCGGCCGCCGAGGGCCCGCAGCCGGCCGACGAGACCCGCCGCCGCATCGAGGAGGCCGAGATCCTCTTTCGCGTCCGGCGGCTCATCCTCGACACGTACGTCAAGCAGGTGAAGGGGGACGACCTCTTCGAGGGCGCGCTGCGGGGGATGCTCGCGCCGCTCGACCCTTACAGTGTCTACCTCTCGCCGGACGACCTCAAGGAGAAGCAGGTTGACATCCGCGGGCGCTTCGGCGGCCTCGGCATCGAGATCACGGTGGCCGATGGGGTGCCGAGCGTCATCACGCCTCTCGTGGGCACGCCCGCGTTTCGCGCGGGGATCCTCGCCGGCGACCACATCCTCGCGATCGACGGAACGCCGACCCGGAACCTTCCCATCCGGGAGGCGATTGAACGCATGCGCGGGAAGCCCGGCACGACCGTCCGGCTCACGGTCCTGCACAAGGGTGCGGGAGAGACGGTCGAAATCGAGATCGCGCGCGAAATCATTGAGGTCAAGTCGGTGCGCCTCGCGAGCATCCTGCCCGCGCCCGAGGGCGCCCCGCGCATCGGCTACATCAGCCTCGCGCGCTTCCAGCCGGATACGGTCGACGAACTCCGCAAGGCGGTCGTCGGACTCGAGAAGGAGGGCATGGCCGCCCTCGTCCTGGACCTGCGCCTCAACCCCGGCGGCGTGCTCAAGGCCGCAGTCGAGGTCGCGGACCTCTTCCTCGAGGAGGGCGCGATCGTCTCCACGCGCGGCCGCGGGAGGGACGGCGGCGCGCCCGGGAACGAGGCCGGCGCGGCCGGGGCAGGTGGCGGCGGCGAGGACCGCCTCTTCCGCGCGCACAAGCTCGGTACCCGGCCGGACTATCCGGTCGCGATCCTCGTGAATGCGGGATCGGCCAGTGCCTCGGAGATCGTCGCCGGCGCACTCCGCGACAACGACCGCGCCATCCTCGTGGGCGAGAAGACCTACGGCAAGGGTTCGGTCCAGCGCCTCATGCGCTTCGACCTCCACGGCGACGAAGCCGGCCTTCTCCTCACGACCGCGCTCTACTACACGCCCTCGGGCCGGTGCATCCACGAGAAGGGTATCGAGCCGGACCTCGTCGTTCCCATGCCCATGGAGGATCTCCGCCAGCTCGTCCTGAACCAGCGCAAGGCATGGATCGAGAGCAACCGCCCCAGGGAACAGGAACCGGGGCCGGACCGCGCTGGCGGGGAGGGTGAAGAGGGGGGCGACGAGGTTGCTCCTCCGGGGGAGAAGCTTCCGGCCGGCGGGGAGACCGCCGGCGAGGCGGACGAAACCGCGGAGGGGAGCGAGCCCGAGGCCGACCCGAAGTTCCACGATGTGCAACTCGATCGCGCGGTCGATGCGCTTAAGGCCATCCTCATCGACCGCGCGCGTCGGAAGGCCGCCTAGGGCGGCGGCCGGGAGGAGAACGCGATGCCCGATCTCGTCAATTGTGATGTCTGTGGCCGGCGCATGGTTCCCAGCGCGGCCCGCAAGGTCAAGGGACGGGTGGTCTGCCCGCCGTGCCTCAAGCTTCTGAAGAAGCAGATCAAGGCTTCGAAGAAGAAGCAAAAGATCGAAGAGAAGAAGCGCTCCCGCGACGAGTACCGCGCCGCGCGCTCGGCCAAGTCCTCGGCCGAAGTGCCGGCGGTCGAGGCCAAGGCCGAGGTCGAGGAGACCGAGGTCGGCGAGGGCGCTTCGCCGGACGACAGCCGCATCGTCCGCGTGGCCATCCAGCGCCGCATCGCCGAGACCGGGCGATCGGCGCCCGTCCAGAACGCGATGCGCGACCCGGATGTCGCCGCCCTCGTCGCGTCGGCAAAGGCTCTGCGGCGCGTGCTGGGCCTCGTCGGATGGGCCACCCTCGTGCTGGGTGTCTGCGGTCTCGCCGCTGCCGTGGTCGCGGGGCTCCACGTCGAGCCGTATTTCTTCCTCGGCGCGGCGCCCGCGCTCGCGTTCGTCGCAGCTGGCGCGGTTTTGATCGTGCTGCGCGTCTTCGTGTTGCGGCTGGCGCTCCTCTTTGCGCGCTCCGTCGTCGCGAACGAGAACGTGGCCGACTCCTGCGCCGGCGGGCAGCAGGTCTACCCGCCACCCGGCGACGCGTGAGCTTCGGCGGATCCTGTAACATCCTGCTCGGAAGGGGGTTCGTATGACGAAGAGACGCGGCGGCGGCTTCGCGGCCCTCCTGGGGATCGTGCTCCTGGCGCCGGCGGGCGCAGCGCTCGGCGGCGAGGAGGGCGCGGGACCCAAGATCGACCCCAAGGCGAACGCGGCCCTGAGAAGGTTCTGCGAGTTTTACGGAAAGCTCAAGAGCTTCCGCGTGAATGTCTCGGTCACATTGAACATGGAGACCCAAGGCCGGAAGATAGAGGAGACCCAGAAGTGCCGGATCACGACGCAGCGGCCCAACCGGTTTTCCCTGCGCATCGAGGAAGGACCGCCGACCCGGCTTCTTTCCACGATTCAACTCGTGAGCGACGGGGAGAAACTCTACACGTACTGGCCAATGGGGCCGCAGAAGAAATACACCGCCCAGAAGGCGCCCGCTGACTTCGACGCCCTCTTCGCCGACAAGCTTACTAGGATGGCGACCCGGTCCAACATGGTCAACCTTCTCGTACAGAGCGATCCGTACGAGGCCCTGATGAAGGACTCCCGGGAAGGCCTGCTCGGTATGGTGGATGCAGGCATACAGGAGTTCGAGGACGTCCGATGCCGCGTCGTCCGCTTCCTCGCGAAGAACGCAGCCCTCGAGTTCTGGCTCCAGGAAGGCGAACAGCCCCTGCTGCGAAGGATCGTCATCACCAGCAGCGAGCCGGGAAGGGCGACGATGAGCATGGCCGTCGCGTACCGCGACTGGTCCGTGGACGGTGAGCTTCCCGCCGACGCCTTCGCCTTTACCCCGCCCGAGGGCGCGAAGCTCGTGAAGAGCTTCTTCGAGAAGCCTCCTCATCCACTGCTGGGAAAGCCCGCGCCCGACTTTACCGTCGCCCTCCTGGGCGGCGGTGAGGCGAGCCTCGCCGCGCACAAAGGGAAGCACATCGTGGTCCTCGACTTCTGGGCCACTTGGTGCCCGCCCTGCCGCAAGGTGCTGCCGATTCTCGTCGAGGTGACCGGCGCCTACAGGGACAAGGGCGTCGTCTTCTACGCCGTCAACGAGGGCGATAAGGCCGAACGGATCCGGGCGTACCTCGAGAAAGCGAAGCTCTCACCCGCGGTCGCGCTCGATGCCGACAGCACGGTTGGCCGGAAGTACGCGGTCCGGGGAATCCCCCAGACCGTGATCATCGGCCGGGACGGGACCGTCGAGGCCGTGCACATCGGGCTCCTGCCCGACCTCAAGGCACGCCTGATGAAGGAGTTCAACACGCTCCTGGCGGGCGGGAAGCTCGTCGACTAAGGACGGCAAGAAGAGGGAGGCGGCCGAGTAACCGCCTTTGGCGGCTCGGATGAGCTTGACGCCGCAAGCGGCCGAAATATAATCGCTTGCGGCCGCGCGCGGCCGGGTCGCGAGGAAGGAGAGTTCCCTTGCGCATCATCATCTCGGGCCGACATCTGGACCTCACCGACGCCCTGCGAGACTATGCCGAGGAGAAGATCAGCGGAGCCACGATCGTCCTTGAGGAGCGGCTCGCCAGCGTCAAGGTCACGCTGACCGGCGCGGGTGCGAAGAAGAAGTCGACAGCCGAGGTGGTCTGTACCATTCACAAGCGCGGTACGCTCGCGGCGCACGCGCAACACCAGAACATGTACGCGGCCATCGACCTGGTGGCCGACAAGGTGGCCCGCCAGCTCAGGCGAGCCAAGGAGAAACCCCGTTCCCGGCGTCCCCAGAGCCGCCGGATGTGAGCCGGCGAACGCAAGGAGACCGCATGCGTCTGTGCGAAATCATCCCCAAGAAGGCGGTTCTGACGGAGCTCGCGGCGGCGGACAAGGACGGCGTGATCCGCGAACTCGTGGATACGCTCGTGAAGGCCGGCCGCGTGGCGGAGAGCGCCCGCAAGAAGGTGGTCGCCGCGCTCATGGCGCGCGAGGAGCTCGGCTCGACCGGCATCGGCCAGGGCATCGCCGTGCCACACGCGAAGCACGAGTCGATCAAGGGCCTCGTCGGCGCCTTCGGCCGCTCGGAGGCGGGCATCGAGTTCGAAGCGCTCGACGGAGAACCGGTGCACCTTGTCTTTCTCCTGCTCTCGAGCCGGAACGCCTCGGGCAGCCACCTCGAGGCGCTCGCGCACATCTCGCGCATCCTCCGGGACGACGTCTTCTGCCGCTTCCTCCGCCGGGTCGAAACCCGCGAGCAGGCCCTGGACCTCCTCCGCGAGGCCGACGAGAAGCAGGCTGCGGGCTAAGCGGCCATGCTCCGCCACCTCAAGTGGCTCTACCCCGGCATGGGCATCAAGCGGTGGATCGCCGTGATCTGCTTCGGCGTTCTCGTGGTAATGCTCGGCGCGGCCGCCCTCGTCGCCGGGTTCTTCGCCACCGAGCCGGGGAGCTGGATCCGCGCGGGAACCTTCACGGTCGCGGGCGTCTCGCTCGTGCTCGGCGCGTTCATCCTCTTCACCGGCGTCTACCGCATGATGAAATCGATCGCCGATCTCATCCGGCGGCTGCCCGGCGGAAAAACGCTCGCCGAGATCGCCTACGAGCGGCGGTACCTCGCGCGCGGCGCGCGGGTCGTGGCGCTTGGCGGCGGAACCGGGATGTCACGCCTTCTCTTGGGTCTCAAGAGACATACCGGCGACATCACGGCCGTCGTTTCGGTCGCGGACGACGGCGGCTCCTCGGGCCTGTTGCGCAAGGAGATGGAGGTTCTCCCGCCCGGAGACATCCGCAAGTGCCTCGTCGCCCT
>Ga0272441_10008316_pt1 | contig 16472 bp, 17 predicted proteins | sample SSMProp6N_FD_193582 | JGI IMG/M metagenome (GOLD analysis project Ga0272441, IMG submission 193582) | Marine sediment archaeal communities from Little Sippewissett salt marsh, Falmouth, MA, United States - SSM-Prop-6N | ecosystem: Environmental > Aquatic > Marine > Wetlands > Sediment ... | reverse complement strand
CGCTAACGCCAAACTAAAACCCGACAAGCCCGAGGAATACTCCATCAACTACGAAGTGTACGAGAGCTTATCCGAAGCTTGACGCTTAACCTACGCGTGTTTTCTCTCCGTTTTGAAACATGTACACGTCACCCATGAACGACAGGCACCCGTGGTCATAGACAAGGGCTGAACGTTCAGGTATCGCATAAATTTTTTCTTCCTTCGAAAGCCGCTTCAACTCGCCGTCTTTTGACGGTTCATAGTGAACTTTGACGCCGAAATCCACCAACCCCAACCCCTCAACCACCTTCACCGCGGGTTTACGCCTGTCCGTAAGCACACACCTCTTGCAAAGCGCCAAAGCACCCGCACTTCTCCCAACAATAACCTTATCATACCTGCGCAGCAAAGAGTCAACACTCCGTCTTTTCAAGCGCTCAATCAAAACAGTTGTGAGCCCCCCTGTCAAATAAAGCAAATCTGAACACTCCACCTTCCAGTTAATTTCCTCGCAGGTGTCACCGTAATCCACAAAGTCAACCGCGCTTGCGCCGAGGTTCCTGAAATAGTTAAACAGGCGTTGTCGTCGTTTATACTTCTTGTCAAACGAAGCGCGCGCCCATGGAAAAACCGCAACCCGAGGTTCTTCACCCGCCTCGCAGAAAGCAGCCGCGTTAATCTCCCGCGAATCCTGCTTCACCACACGTTCTCCGCCCAAAAAATACAGCTTCGCCATACAAGTAATAACGTTAGCCACGTACTTTAAGGCACCGAGCACAGCTTAAGCGGTTTCACTGTTTTTCTTCTACGAGCGCCAAATACTGCGTTAGTGTCTGTGTTGTGTTTTCGTCCAGTGAGTAAATGGTTTTTAAGCCTTCGTTTGTTTGCAAAACGAACTGGGTTTTTCCTACGCGTTTCATTTGCCAGGTTAGAGCCTGAGACGTTATCGAAACCTCGCCGGCTAATTCGCCGTGGGACAACTGCTTCTTGTCCAGAAGCGCCTCCAAGATTCTTTTGGCTGTCTCGTGACGCAGCAGAGAAATTGTGAGCATTTCTTTTCGAGAGAACTTTTTGGCTGGGAAGAACCGTTTGTATCTTCCGTCGCGAATAAACGACACGAGCCCCGCTTTGATGAGGACGCCTAAGTGGTACTGCGCCAAGCCAACTGGGATGCATAGACCCGCGCAGACGCCTCTGAACTGGACGCCAGGGTTGCTTTCAATGTAATTGTAGATTTGTGTGCGTGTGCTGTTGCTGAAAGGCGCTTGGATGTTGGCACCGAAGTTAGGATTGAAGTTAACGAAGGAAACGGGAAAAGCCAGCAGGCAATACGGGTCAGTTGAAACTGCCCTACAAGTGGCAGTTCCCGAGTAAACTTGAACAAAACCATCCTCCGCAGAAACAAAACCGCAATCAAAACACTTCTGAGTATACAACAAAGCCGCAAAAGAACCTAAAACGATTGCAGCTAAAACCACCCCAATTACGGCTCTCTTCAACGCTGGCTGCATCATCATTCACCTTCAACCAGCCTTTAGCAATTCTAGTTTTTAACAGTATTCGTAAACAAATGTACTAATAACACTCACCAACGTTACAAACAAACTCGTTTTCTCACAGGCTATTGGCTTCGAAAAACGGCAACACACCCCACCCTATTTGTCCGTGCAAGATAGACCCCTCCCCCTTAAATAGGCTAAAACCGTTTTCTACATGCTATTGGTTGTTTTCAGCGCCAATACAGACCCCACCCCTACTGGTTTTCTGTTTGGGATTAAATCTTATATTTGCCACATGTTATATTACTAATATATTTGGGGAGGAAAAACCAGTGAAACTTGTAACTGTATTGTTACCCGAAGCCTATCTTGAAGGGTTAGACGAACTCGTCAGGGCAAACATGTACCCGAGCAGAAGCTCCGTTATACGGTCAGCCGTCAGAGACTTGCTAAGAAAAGAGCTCTGGGAAAAACGCGGAAGATAAACGCGCATATTCCACACAAGCTTTCTTGCTTACACGTGTGCTTATTTCACTTTTTTATTACAGTGCAGAGTTTTTTGGCTGCCTCAACCGGTTTCTCTGCAAGAGTTATGCTTCGCCCTACGATGAAGTAGCGTGCGCCAGCTTTAGCCGCTGTTTCCGCTGCTCCACCCTGCGCGCCTATACCCGGAGAGTATATCGGAACGTTTTCTCCCAGTATTCCATGGATTTCCCTTATTTTTTCGGGGTACGTTGCGCCCACAACCGCGCCGTCAGCACCAAACCTCACAGCTTTTTTCGCGAATGAAACGTATTGCGCCGTCAAACCTGTAGCGTCTTGTATTGTTTGGCCGTAGCCTTCGTTTGCTCCTTTATGGCTCATGTACGTGAGGAGAATCACGCCGCGTTGTAGCCTGCGCGCCACGTCAAAAATCGGCTTTAAGCCTTCTTCCCACCCTACGAACGGGTTAGCTATCAACGCGTCAAACCCCGCAGCGTAATAGTACTCCGCTATAACCTGATTGGTTGCGCCGATATCGTTCGCTTTACAATCCATAATCGCCAGAAGCCCCCTCTCATGAGCCTGCTTCACCAGTTTTTGCACCCCATCAAACGTGCCGAGGGGCAAAACCAAATGGTGATTAAATTTCACAGCGCACACATACGGGTGAACAGCCTCCAAAACGGCTTGGGCTTCAACGAAAAGCTCTTCGCGTTTCTCTGGGCTGCGAAACGGGAAATCAAGCGCTAAAACAATTTTGGATTCTTTTTTCTTCGCGGTCTCTTCCATCTTCTCTTTGAACGACATCTTCTAATCCCCTTCTTATTTAGGCGTGAAACCCATAACCTTTACTGTTCCCAAGTCTCCACCAGCGAATCAAGAGGCTTTGTTTACTGAAAAAAGTGGTTTTGCGGCACGAAACTTAAATTTCCCGCACCCCACCTTTGATTAAGACTTAAGCAAGTTTAGCTTTGACGAATTGAAGTTTACAGGAGAATGAATATATGAGCAAGACGTTGGCGGAGAAAGTTATCGCGCAGCACCTAACCGACGGGAAAATGGAGTCGGGCGAACAAATCGGATTAAAGATAGATCATACTTTGACGCAGGATTCCACGGGAACCTTGGCGTATCTCGAGTTTGAAGCCATGGGCGTCCCCCGAGTCAATACCAAGCTGAGCCTGAGCTTCGTTGACAACAACATGCTGCAGAACGACTTCAGGAACGCTGACGACCACCGTTACCTGCAGGATGTCGCAGCCAAATACGGCATCGTCTTCTCTCGCCCCGGCAACGGCATCTGCCACCAGATTCACTTGGAACGCTTCGCCAGACCAAGCTACACGCTACTGGGAAGCGACAGCCACACGCCCACCGCAGGAGGCATGGGCATGATTGCCATCGGCGCTGGAGGACTCGACGTTGCCGCGGCTATGGCTGGAGAACCTTTCTACCTAGAAATGCCCAGCATCATGGGCATCAAGTTAACAGGCGCATTGTCACCTTTCGCTTCAGCAAAAGACGTAATACTCGAAGTTCTGAGACAAATAAGCGTGAAGGGCGGCGTAAACAAAATCTTAGAGTACTTTGGCTCAGGCGTAAAAACCCTGAGCGTGCCCGAAAGAGCAACCATAACCAACATGGGCACGGAAACAGGCGCAACCACATCCATCTTCCCATCGGATGAAGTGACGAAAACGTTTCTAAGTAGCCAAGGACGAGCTGACCAGTGGGTTCCTCTAACGGCTGATGCTGGCGCAGAGTACAGTGAAGTCCTCGAAATAGACTTGGGTGCGGTGGAGCCTTTGATAGCTTTGCCTCACAGCCCCGACAACGTGAAAACGGTAAGCGACGTTGAAGGCACACCCGTGGATCAAGTTTGCATCGGAAGCTGCACAAACTCTTCTTTGCGCGACTTGAAGACTGTTGCCGCGCTCTTGAAGGGCAAGAAAGTCAGCGACAAAGTCAGCCTCACAATCTCTTCTGGGTCTCGGCAGGTTTTGGAGAATTTGGCTGCAAGCGGCGACCTCGTGGACATCATCCGAGCAGGCGCCAGAATACTCGAGAACGGGTGTGGTCCATGCATCGGAATCGGGCAAGCGCCTCAAACAGACGCCGTGTCCATCAGAACCTTCAACCGCAACTTCAAAGGCAGGTCAGGAACACAAAGCGCCCAAGTCTACTTGGCTAGTCCAGAAACAGCGGTTGCCGCGGCACTCCACGGAGAAATCACCGACCCAAGAAAACTGGAATACTACCCCAAGATAACGCTGCCAGAGAAGCTTCTCATCGAGGACAGCATGTTCATCTTCCCAATTAAACAGTTCACTGGTGAGGTCAGGCGTGGCCCCAACATCCAGCCGCTGCCCAAGTTTCCGCCAGTTCCAGACAAGCTCGCGGGTGAAGTGTTGTTGAAGACGGGGGATAACGTTTCAACCGACGATATCCTGCCGGGCGGTTCAGAAGTTATGTCGCTGCGAAGCAACATTCCCGAGATAAGTAAACACGTTTTTCGCTATGTGGATTCAGGTTTTGCCAGTAGGGCTTTAGCGAAGGGCAGCGGTTTCATTGTTGGCGGCGAAAACTACGGTCAAGGCTCGTCTAGGGAGCACGCTGCTTTAGCGCCCAAGTATCTCGGCGTAAAAGCGGTCATCGCCAAGTCGTTTGCCCGCATACACCTCGCCAACCTCGTTAACTTCGGAATTGTCCCTTTGACTTTCACGGACAAAAAGGACTACGCGACTGTTGCTCAAGGCGACACGTTAGAGCTGGACATGGCGGGTTTACAGCGCGATTTATGCGTGAAGAACGCTACGAAAGGCGAGGAGTTCAGTGTTACGCTTGACCTCAGTGACCGTGAAAAAGACTTGTTGAAGGCAGGCGGGAAATTGGCTGCTATCAAAGCTAAACACGCGAAAAACTAGGTTAAACATGAAAATTTATTACTGATGAAACGCATGTTTACGTATGGTTCTAAAGGACGTTTTATCTGAAGAGAAGAAAGCAGCTTTCATGTTGGGCAACGAGGCAATCGTTCGAGGTGCTTTGGAGGCTGACGTGAAGGTCGTGGCTTTCTATCCTGGTGCGCCTACCTCTGAGGTTTTGGACACGTTTGCAGACGCACTGGGCAACTTTGACTACCAAATGGAAATTGCTACAAACGAGAAAGTCGCGCTTGAAATTTGCGCTGGCGCCGCCTTCGCGGGAGTCCGAAGCCTCACAGCCATGAAGAGCGTTGGGACAAACGTTGCTTCTGATACGCTTTTTGTTCTGGGTTACACGGGCGTTAAAGGTGGCTTGGTGATTGTTATGGCGGACGACCCGCATGCGCATTCGTCTCAGTCGGAGCAGGATGGCAGGTTTTTTGGTCCTAACGCGTACATACCTATGCTGGAGCCGTCTTCGCCGCAAGAAGCCAAAGACATGGTGAAGAAAGCGTTCGAAATCTCCGAAAGACACAGGGTGCCCGTGATCATACGCACCGTTACAAGGGTTAACCATCAAAGCAGCATCGTGCAACTAGATGAAATGAACCGTAGTGAATTCAAGAAGGTCAAGTGGAAAGAACTAAACGAAGAGTACACTACGCTGGGCGAGGTGGCACGGCGGAAGAAGCTGAAAATGCTTGAACGCACGGTTAAGCTGGCGGAAGAGTTCGACCAGTCAGAATTCAACTTCACCAAAAAAGCTGACTCAGACGTTGGCATCATAACCTCTTCCGTCTCGTACTTGCATGTGCTGGAAGCGTTGAGGATGCTGAATCTCAAGGTTAACGTGTTGAAGCTGGGCACTACTTACCCGCTTCCCCAAAACACGATTAAGAATTTCATTAAGGACTTGAAGAAGGTTGTTGTTGTGGAAGAGCTTTCTCCGTATTTGGAGAAGGAACTTTGCGCCATAGCTAAAGACGCTAACCCGGACTTGGAGATTTTCGGGAAGAAAACGGGTGATTTCTCAGAGGCGCGGGAGTACAACCCGAACGTTGTTGCCCGAGGCGTAGCTTCAGCTCTGGGTTTGGAGTACGGTGGCGAAGCTATCGTTGAGGAAGCCAAGAAGTTCAAGGAGGCTATTCCCGCGCGGTATCCGACGTTCTGTGCTGGTTGTCCCCATAGAGGCACTTTTGTGGCGCTTAACCAAGCGTTGAAGATTCAAGAGTCTAAGGGTCAACAGCACTATTTCTCGAATGACATAGGCTGCTACTCCATGTGGATTTACCCTCCCATATCCCGCGGTGACAGTTCCTTGTGCATGGGCGCGTCGGTGGGTGTTGCAAACGGCATATCACACGTTATCGAGGAGCGGGTGGTGGCGGTGGTTGGCGACTCAACATTTTTCCACGCTGCTATGCCCGCGCTTGTCAACGCGGTTCACAACGGTAACAAGTTCACCATGCTGGTCTTGGACAATTCGGTGACGGCCATGACTGGACAACAGTTTAACCCGTCAACTGAGTTCACTGCGGGTGGCAGGCAGGGCAAAAAAATATCCATTGAAGGCTTCTGTCGAGCTATAGGCGTTGAGTTCGTGGAGATTGTGGACTCGTATGATGTTAAGAATAACGTGGAAGTGTTCAGGAAAGCACTTGAATACGATGGGCTTGCTGTGGTGATTTGCCGAAGAGAATGCGCGCTTTACGGCGACCGCAACAAGAGGCGGCGAGGCGAGAAGATTGTGCCGTTCTACGTGGATAAAGACATGTGTAAGAGGCCCTACGTGTGTCTGCGAACGTTCTATTGTCCCGCGTACGAGCTGGACGAGGACAGGCAACCGCGGATATCGCCTGAGCTTTGCGACGGCTGCTCGGTCTGCTCCCGATTATGTCCTATACATTCAGTGAAGCGAACAGAGGTGAAAGCATGAGCCTTAACATATTCATCTGCGGCGTCGGAGGACAAGGACTCGTGCTCCTGACAACCGTGATAGGAAACGCCTGCGCAAAAAGCGGCGTCAAAGTTGTAACCGGCGAAATGTATGGTTTGAGCCAGAGAAGCGGCGCCGTCTCCGTGCATCTGCGTATCGGTGACGACGCGTTTTCCCCGTTGATTCCCTACGGAGAAGCGGATGTTCTGCTGTCTCTTGAGGCTATTGAGACGCTGCGTTACTTGGAGTACCTGAAGAAAGACGGCGTAGTGCTCATGAACAAACGCATTATGCATCCGCCGATTGAAACCTCCAAACTCGTGGCTGACAAAGAATCGAAGTATGTTGCTCTCGACGACATTGTTGCTAAGCTGAAGGGCTGGACGCAGAACATTGCTGTCGTTGATGCTTTGAAGCTTGCGAAAGAAAGCGGGAACGTGCGCACCGAGAACACGGTTTTCCTGGGTTGCCTGTCAGCCCTTGAAGCCTTCAAGGTGGATGAGAAAGACATTCGAGAAAGCATTTCAGAAGCGGTGCCCAAAAAGACGGTGGAGCAGAACTTGAAAGCATTTGACTTGGGCAAGCAAAACGCTCACGGTTCCCTATGCACTCTTGTCCCCTGCAGAGCGTTACCGTAGCTTTCGGTGTACTGGTTTCAGCACAAGGGCAACTCTTAAAATTGAAAACGTTGCTTACTTAGCTTCGAAGCAGGAAGTGTTCGTTAATGAGCTATGGGTCTCAAAGGGGTTCACGTCGCGGCGGTGGTCGAGGACACGGGAAAGTTCATAGTGAAAAGAAGCGGAAAAGTCAGAAGAATCGTTCTAGCAGCAAATACTTGCTGGAGACAAGTGAGGCTCCCACTTTCGAGGAAGTTGTGGAGAAAACTCTTGGCAGACTAAACAACCTCGGAGGCCAGATTTTTGCGTGTTCACCGTTCAACCAGTACTATGACGATTGGCTGTTAAGCCTGAAAAGCGTTCTCTCCGAGTTTGAATCCAATCCCGCCGTAGAAGTAGATGAAACGTTCGTGAAGGAACGTTCACAAGTAATCGCGGACATTGAGCTTGAACTCTCCAAGAGGCGAAGTGACGAGTCTGCTTTCGAAGAGACTACACGAAAACTTGCAGACCATAAGACGCTGCTCGTTCAGACCGATACAGAATACTCCTATGCAACCCAGAACTTGGCGTCAGAAAGGAAAAATGGCATCAAAAGCTTAACCCGAAGCGCCAATGACCTCGAAATGGAACTTGAAGAGACCAAAAACGAAAAAGTGAGCGTGTTCAGTCCCCTCGCGAGAAGAGCAAAGTCGAAGAAAAAAGTTGAGCTAGAACGGAAGCTGGACGCCGCCAAAAACGAACTCGAATCGGAAGTTAAAGCTCTTGAGGCTGAGCAGGAAAAACTCCGCGTAGAATACGAGAAAAAGAAACAGAACATAAAGGAGCAGTTGCAAATTTTGGAGGAGAAGGTTAGCGGTTCGGAGGTTGATGGCTCCGTAGAGGACCGAAGGGTTGCCTGTGAAAACCTGTTGAAGGCTGTCCAAGCGCTTCTGCAACGGAAGACTCTTCAATGACTATTATGTTTTAGCTCTAACTTGAGGGGTTAAGAAATGAAGATTCTGATATGTGGGAAAGGCGGTAGTGGCAAAAGCACTGTCTCTTCTTTATTAGCAAAGGACTTGGAAACCAAAGGGTACAGAGTTCTAGTCGTAGACACAGACGAATCTAACTATGGTCTCAGCGCCCAGTTGGGGTTGGAAGCTCCGAGAGAGCTGATGGATCAGCTTGGTGGGAAGAAGACTGTGGTGAATAAAATGTGGGCGGGTCGCTCCGCTGGAGAAAAGGCACCTATATTTACTGAATCATGGGGCATCGACGAGATACCTGATGAATGCGTTTCAAAGAAAGATAATTTGTATCTGCTACAGATTGGGAAAGTAAAACACTTCGGGGAAGGATGTGCTTGCCCTATGGGCGGGCTTTCCGGAGACTTTTTAACCCGCCTTAAACTGGGACCAAAAGATATTGCGGTAATCGATACCGAAGCTGGCGTGGAGCATCTGGGCAGAGGCGTAGCAAGCAGCGTCGATGTCATCTTGCTTGTTCTGGATCCATCCTATGAATCTATAAGATTATCCGAAAAAATATCTGCCATGGCAAAAGAAGCCAACAAGTCAGTTCATTTCGTTCTCAACAAAATGGACAAGGCGACTGCTGAAAAAATATCGCGTAAGATAGGCGAAGAGAAAGTTGTCAGCTTCATACCCTTCAGCCAAACTATTCAAGACAAAGGCCTAAGCGGCGAGGAACTGGACACACAGGTGACGGACATAGCCAGACTCACAAGTTTTGTCCTCCGCATTCTGCAATGAAGAGCTTAACTGATGCTCAAGAAACCAGTTGCTGTAGCCGTAAGAACGAGGTAGCTACTATCTTCTGCGTCACGTTCTGTTTAGGAAGTCTTATATCGCGTCTTTCCGCTCTTGCTTATTGAGGTTTAACAGGTGTCAAACCTTGTTTCTAAGTGCGGCATAGATTGCGGTGCATGCCCTTGGGGACCTTACCCACGGAAAGACATGACTGCTGAAGAATTCAAAAAGTACAGAAACGAAGCCAAAATGATTCTCGGGTACATGCCGATTAAGACGCCTTGTGTGACCTGCAGAACTCCAGACGCAAAAATCCCCAAAGAATCAAGGTTGCCTAACAGGAAATGCCTGATACGTAGATGTGTAGACAAATCGGGAGTGGAAAACTGTGCTTACTGCGCTCGTTTTCCATGTGACACGTTGAAAGCAACAGCGGTTGCTTGGAACCGCGAGACAATTGAGGCGAAGCTCGGCACACCGCTTTCTGAAGAAAAGTATCATTCGTTTGTTGAGCCTTTCGAGGGTATAAAACGCTTAAAGGCTATTCGTGCTTCGCTTAAGCCAAACGAGATTGTGGAACCCGCAAAAGCTGCCGTCTCTAAAACAAAACTCTTTGACTTTCCCGACAACATCGCCAACCAAGATGCAGACTCTTTTAAAGCGGTTCATAGTTTAATCGCGAACTTGGCGCGTTCCTCGTTGGGACTGCAGGATACCGACACGCTTGCTCAACAGCACAAGCTTGAAAGCCAGAGAGCGCATGTTTTGAGGTTTCTTTGGATAATTGGGAATCACGGCAAATTCGAGAAAGACCACTGCCTTGTTGTTGATGCCGAAACTTACATAGATAACCGTGGCGGCGAGAAGTCGTTGGCGATTTGGTCTTTTGTTGAAACCTTTGTTTTCAAGGTTTTACGTGAATTCGGCGTTAACTGCGAACTGGTCACTTCAGAAGGCGTGGCGATTGAAGATTTGACGACTGGCACTGGTTATCTGCGGAAGAAGGGTTGGGTCATCGAAGTGTCTTTTGAGGAAAAGGTTGGTGGCGCGGCTGCTCTCAAAGCACTGCAAACTTACGTGCGAAGGTTAGACCGAAAATATGGTGCAAAAGCGTTTCGTCGCTTCCGAGAGGCAGACATGCAAGTTTTGCTCGAAACTTCATTTTAAGCCGTTAACGGTGAGAAAACTCGCGGTTTCAAAGCGTAAAAATTTTTAATGTAAAGCGTTTCTCTAACGATAATAATTTGGTGATGGTGCTTGACCGAGGCGTGTGAAGAGAAGAAAATTCCAAGTTTCAGTTCTGCAGTTTCCAAAACAGTCTTTTACATTGTGTTACTTGCCGTAGTGCTAGTGTTGACAAATTTTCTTTTCGGCTGGACCTCAGCGGAAGAGATGCCTGACATCCTCCAACAGTACAGCGGCATTCTTTTAGCAATTAACCCTTACCTCAAGTACATACAAGCAGCCCTGATTTTCATTTTCGGCTACCTCGCCATTAACGCCGCAAGCGGCATGGTCTACACGTATTTCAGGCAAGCAACAGAGCATGCCACAGCCGCGACTTTACGGACAATAACGCGGATTGCAGGCATCGCGGTTCTATTAGCGACCATGACCTCCATATTTAATGTTGATGCAGCCGCAGCCTTAACGGTGGGTTCCTTCGGCGGTTTAGTTGTTGGCTTCGCCACCCAAACAATCCTCACCCACGTTGTTGCAGGCATTTTCCTGTTGATTTCACGCCCCTTCACCTACGGCGACGTGATAACAGTAGCTAAACAAACTGGCACCGTGAAGGAAATCAAAATTATGCATGTCGTCTTGGAGACAGAAGACGGCTTAGAAGACATTTTGATTCCCAGCGGAAGCATCGTAACCCAGATAATCCAGAGGAAACTGCCGAAAGCAATTATGAAGCCTGCGAGAACAATGCTTATCCTTGAGACTCCCGTGGCAACCGCGAAAAAAGGAAGTACTGTAACGTTTATGGGGAAACTCTTTGAAGAAGGCGGAAGACCCCTTTCAGGCAAGACCGTGGGCATATACGACGTGGACGTGGGCAGAGATGACCTCTTAGCTTCAGGCGTCACCCAAATAGACGGAAACTTCACCATTACGTGGATAGCCAAAAAAACTGACGCTTTTGACAACACTGCTGAAATCCTCGCAAAATTCGAGGGCGACGAAGACCACAAACGCAGCGTCAGCAAACAATACATAGTAACAATTGACAGCAAAAGATAAGCCAAAAACTCTGGTTTTTACCCTAATTTTCAGTCGGGTTGTTACCATCCGCCTGTGGAGCCGCCTCCGCCTGAGCGTCCGCCGCCACCTCGTCCTCCGCCGCGTCTAAACACGGGAACGCCCACAGAGAAGCCGAGCAGAACCATCACTATTATGACGCCGTACAGGAACCATTCGGTTTCCCAGAACGGAACGTCTTTTTCTGCTGTGGTGTCTTGTTCGTAGTAGTATGTTCCGCGGACTTCAGCAGTTTGGTTGGTGACGGGTATTTGCTGTCCGAGGGCAACCACGGTATCGTAGAGTCCTTCTCCGTAGTTGCCTTGGCTTAGCTGCGGCGCCAAGTAGTCTTGGGCTATGCGGTTCGATTCTATGTCTGTTATGTCACCTTCCAACCCGTAGCCTACCTCTATTCTCCACTGTTGCTCTTCGATTGCAATCAAAACGAGCACGCCGTTGTCTTTCCCTTCTTTACCTATTCCAACCACGGTGCCGCCGTCATAGGTTTCCAAAGGCAACTCGTTGAAAATGTAGACTCCAAGCTGCACTATATCTGAGATTTCGTTGCCGTCACCATCTGTTATCTCGTGCCCGGTAAGTGACTGGAGAACAACCACCACTATCTCCGCTGTTGTGTCATAGTCCACTTGAATGGCGTAATACTCTATTTCGTCTATCCACTCGAGCGGGATTAAGTAGCCTTGAGCGGGAAACACAAGCATTGGCAGAAGCATTAAAACTAAAAATACAGAAAAAAATTTCCCTGACACACGCGGCATTGCATGTTTGCCTCTCGTCTGGGCTAACCGGGGACTTGCGGAGGGTCTTCTGCGCCAACTTTCGCTTCGAAATATGCTTTGGTTTCAAAGCCCCATCCTGAAGCCCAGAGGCTACCTGGGAACGCTTTGACGGCTACGTTGTAGTCTCTCACGGCTTCGTTGTACCGCATTCGTTCAGTTGAAATCCTGTTTTCAGTGCCCTCCAACTCTATCATCATGTCTTCAACTATCTGAGACGCTTTCAGGTCAGGGTAATCCTCAAAAACCACAATCATACCTGAAAGACTTGACTCTAACTCGCTTGTAGCGTTGTTGATAGAGTTAACATCACCTGTTTGGCTGGCTTCAGCCCACTGGCTCCTAAGGCGCGTTATGTTCTCCAGAATAGAGCCCTCATAATCGATGTAGAGTTTAGCCGAGTTCACCACGTTAGGTATAAGGTCGTATCTTCTTTGAAGCTCCTGCTCAACCTGAGCCCATTGTGCGTCCGCCGAGGCTTCAAGAGCAACCATGCTGTTGTAAGTGCCGAAATAGAACGCTGCAAAGACGCCGCCAACTACCAGAGCAATAACAACAATAACAATAACTAACAAAAAGTTTCTATTCAATTCGTCTTCCCCTCTCCCTCTCTTCCTTAGTAGTCACCTGCAATATATTTTTTACTTCAAACAGGTATGCTTCGCGACTTTAAGATATGTGACAGCTTGTCAAGAAACCAAGCCAGTTGAAGTATTATTCAACTAAGAAGCGGCATTGCTGTTTTTGTCTCTTCTTCATTTTCACACAGGCGTTACCAAATGACTCTTATCATTATGAAGCCGATGACGAATAGTACTAGTGTAAGGTAAAGCTGACGGATTCTCACTTGTCCTTCTGTTATTGTGTTGCTTCGCAGAATCATTGTTTGCGATGAACCTTTGTTGTTCCAACAGTTAGGACTATATGGGAAGACTCCTGATTGTTTAGATGGGAATAGTCAATGTGGAAGCGTATCTTCGGAAAACGAAGGTTGACTATACTATCGATAACACTGATAACCGTTATTTTGGTTAGTTATGTAACGCTAGTTTATTATCCGAACAGCATGCTAGCTGCAGCGTATGCTGCTTCTGATGAAAAAGCGGGTTCTGTTGATGCGCGGTTAGTTTCTGCAAACTCAAAGTTTGCTTTTGATCTTTTCAGAGAGCTTAGCGCAGAGGATATGAATAAGAATATTTTCATTTCTCCTTTGAGCATCTCAACGGCTTTAGCAATGACGTACAATGGCGCGGAAGGTACAACGAAGGATGCGATGGCTGAAACTCTCAATTTTGGAGACATGACTCTGGAAGAGATTAACCAAGCATACGCGGACTTGATAGAAAGCTTGGAAAATGTTGACCAATCAGTGGAGTTGCTGATTGGGAACTCTGTTTGGATACAGAACTGGTTTGAACCTTTTGTGAAATCAAGTTTCTTGGAAAGGGTGGGGGCGTCTTTTGATGGCGAAGTTTTCACCCGAGATTTTGAAAGCCTCAAGACTATTAGCGAAATCAACGGTTGGGTGGATGAGAGAACAGAGGGCAAAGTAACAGAAATAGTTCAACAGCTTGATCCTATCTTGGTGATGCTTCTGATTAACGCGGTCTATTTCAAGGGAGATTGGAAAACAATTTTTGACGAGGCACAGACACAGGAACAGGATTTCTTCTTGCCTGATGGAGACACTGTGAAGGTGGATATGATGACTACTTCAGGTGAATTCAGCTATTACTCAGGGGAAACTTGTAGGGTAGCGCGACTGCCTTACGGAAGAGACAAAGTTGCAATGTATATCTTCGTGCCGAATGAAGGCATATCTCTCGACTCATTCATAGCTAACCTGAACCAAACTTCTCACGACGAATATATCAGTAAACTTAACCGAGAAGATGATCTGACTGTTAGTCTGCCAAAATTCGAAGTAGAATACGGTGTTAAAAGCCTCAATAGTGTTCTGAAGAAAATGGGTATGGAAATAGCCTTTGACCCCGGTGCAGCGGACTTCACTGGTATCGCTTCAACAGCCCCAGCAGGTCTTCCACCTTTATACATGGAGTATGTAGACCACAAGGCTGTTGTTGAAGTCAATGAAAAAGGAACCGAAGCAGCCGCAGCAACTATTGCAGGCATAGGGTTGATGTCTGTTCCAACTAGTTTTGTTGTCAATAGACCTTTCTTCTATGAAATCAGGGATGACCGCTCAGGCTCAATTCTGTTTATGGGAGAAATCCTTAATCCCGCTGGAACATAGCGCACGATAGTTTCACGGTTTATGCTGGTCAAAATACTGGTGCGGGGGTGGGATTCGAACCCCGCGGTAGGTGGAGACATCACCCGCACAACCCCTTTTTTCTTTAAGCATTTTCCAGTACTTGGTGAAATGATTCCTTCTACTTTTGTTGACCATGCATTTCTGTTAACTAACGCAAAAATTGTTGCTGTAAGTACACAATCACATATCAATAAATACTATGAGTTCAAACTTTGTGCCTATTAGGAGGTGGAATTTTATGGCGGATATAGTTGATACAGCTATTGCTGCTGGTTCTTTCAAAACTTTGGTTGCTGCTGTTAAGGCAGCTGGATTGGTTGATACGCTGAAAGGAAAGGGCCCGTTCACAGTTTTTGCGCCAACTGATGAAGCCTTCGCAAAACTGCCTGAGGGTACAGTTGAAGGTCTTCTTAAAGACATACCGCAACTAACAAAAATCCTGAAATATCACGTTGTTGAAGGCGCGGTTCCAGCTGCAGATGTCGTTGTACATAAGAACATAACAACTCTGATAGGACAAGATGTAAAAGTAGATGCAGCAAAGTGGCATCTTCACAAAAACCCAAAAATCAATGATGCCAATGTTGTAAAGGCTGATGTAGTCGCGGATAACGGCGTAATTCATGTGATAGATAAGGTGTTATTACCCAAGTAGAGTAAACAAAATACCCCTTTTTTCATTTTTGATGAGCCGCACGGCCGATGTCATGATGGACGACATATTAGTAGTAGAAAATCTGCAAAAAACCTATGGAAAAGACATAATTGCAGTGGACGGAATATCGTTCACAGTCAAGAAACGCGAAATCTTTGGTTTCTTGGGTCCAAACGGCGCGGGCAAAAGCACAACCATTAAAATTCTCACTACCCTGCTGGAAAAAAGCGGTGGAAAAGCAGCAATCAACGGTTTAGATATTGACGCCGACCAAGCAAAGGTGAGGCGCATAATAGGATACTCCTCTCAGGAAGTAGGAGTAGATGACGACCTAACTGCACGTGAAAACCTCATGCTCCAATGCAGTTTTCATCACATTCCCAAAGACAAAGCAAAAGCCAAAGTAACTGAACTCCTGAAAACTATCAGACTTGCAGAGGCTGCTGACCGTAGGGTAAAAACTTTTTCTGGAGGAATGCGAAAACGCTTAGACTTGGCATCCTCTCTGGTTTCAGACCCGAAAATATTGTTTTTGGATGAACCTACAACGGGGTTAGACCCCCAGAGTAGACAAGACGTTTGGGATTACATAGTCAAATTGAATCGTCAAGGAATGACGATTTTTCTCACAACACAGTACATGGAAGAAGCAGATAGACTTGCTAATAGGCTGTGCATTGTCGATCAAGGCAAGATTGTGGCAGAGGGAACACCAGCCGAGCTTAAGGCGCAGGTGGGAGCCGATAAGATTACGCTCCGTTTCAAACCCGATGATCTTGCTGGTTGCGAGCAAGCCAAAGAGTTATTATCCAAGCTGAAAGGAGTTGAAGCAGTTGGTCAATGCGGAGATAACTTGGTTGCGATAAATGGCTTGGAAATAATGGCGAAGAACGGGTCTTCATTGGTAACACAAGTAGTAAGAGCCCTTGATGAAGCCGGAATCGAAGTGGAACAGCTTAATCTCTCAGCGCCCACTCTTGACGAAGTTTTTCTTAAATTAACGGGAAAAACCTTGAATGTGGTTGAGCGAAAGGAAGCAGTTGGGAGACGTGGGAGAAGGAGGCGAAGAGATTGATGGAAATGGTGTCGGAAGTTATTGCTATTTTTAATCGTTGGAACAAGAAATTGTTACGTCAACCGATTTTGATCTTTTTCAACCTTGTTCAGCCGCTGGTGTGGTTTCTTCTTTTTACACAGGCATTTTCAGCAATAGGAAACATCCCAACCTTCCAGATGCTCACAGGAACTAGCAGTTACATAACTTTCTTCACTGCAGCGGTTATAATACAAACTATAGCTTCATCAGCGTTAA
>Ga0272441_10008315_pt1 | contig 16472 bp, 31 predicted proteins | sample SSMProp6N_FD_193582 | JGI IMG/M metagenome (GOLD analysis project Ga0272441, IMG submission 193582) | Marine sediment archaeal communities from Little Sippewissett salt marsh, Falmouth, MA, United States - SSM-Prop-6N | ecosystem: Environmental > Aquatic > Marine > Wetlands > Sediment ... | reverse complement strand
AATATAGCACGAATTACAAAAAAGTTTTTTGCAAATTTTGAACCGTTTTCCATTGCAGAGTTCAAGTGATTTTCAGCATCCCATTTTGAAGGTAAGTTGGTGTTAAACGTTGCAATTTCTTCGATTGTCATTGAAGGTATTACAACAAATATAATTGGTTTACCTGCTTTTTTCAACGATTCAAACCTATGATGACACTCTTGAATTACACCGTTAACATCAACGAAAATTAAACCAAGCAAAGGAAAAAATTGATTTTCTGTAATTTTGTCGTTGAAATACTTAACTCTTTTTTGTTCTACATTCACACCCCTATTACCCTTTAATCTTTTAAATTCAGAGTAATTGGTTGTCATTAGTAAAGTGTTTAACTTCACACCTTTAATTGACTTAACTTTTTGAATGTTTACAAGTTGTTCTTTGCTCCAATAATTTTTAGTTGCCATAGTTTTAGTGTTTTAATTGGTTTGTAATACTTATAATACGAAAATCAATTATTTTTGTTACACTTTTTTTAAATAAAAAAGGTGAGAATTAACTCACCTTTTTTATTGTTAACTTCTTGTGTTTATGCATTTTCCAACATATATTCAAATACTTTTGAATCGGTTGTTCTGCGCTTCTCAGGTGTTGCAGTGTTCAAGTTGTTGTCGTTTATATACTGATTAACACCATTGTAAACCAACCAATCATTTACTTTACCACCGTAACCCAAAGCAGGGTCATTTGCTTCTTTATTTATACGGTTAAGTATATCGTTAACAGTATTGAATTTTGAATTTTCAACCGCTATTATATTACCCGCTTTTAGTACTTCGGTTATACGGTCATTTACCTTAGTTACCATGCGACCACCAAGTAATTCATAGTTAGCAACTATTTCGGTTTTAACGGTTCTTAAATCGTTTGCAACACTAAGCAACAGGGTTTGAAACTCTTCAACAGAATGTAAAATGGTGTTGGTATGCTTACCAACCAATTGTAGGTTGTATTTTTTCATTTCCTTTACAGGAATTACCAAACCATTTGAGCAAACCAAACGATAAAAACCTGCAATACCCATGTATTTCCACAAACCATTGTAAGAGTGTTGAAACTCAAACCTGAACTTAATTACATCATTGGTGTTGGGTATGCGATAAGCAAAATCAGGGTCTTCAATAACGTAATTAGCGTAAAACATTGCGTTATTTAGTTGTTGGTATACAACACTAAAATCAATGTTATTACGCCTAAAAATTTCCTCTACCTTTGGAAATATATCAGCATTGGGTACAAGTTGGTAGTAAGGTGAACAGTAATTCAAATCAATTTCATCACCGTTCAAAATGCCAGTAACAACTCTTGAATATTCTCTATTAGTATTACGTGGATTATCACGCAATTCAACAGGAAATACAAGGTCGTTTAACGTGCATTCAATTAAACCTTTCTTTTCTCTTTTTTCCATGATTGTAGTTGTTTTGGTTAGTAATAAAGTACTTTCAGTTAATGATACGTTTTTAATTAAAAAATGTTACACTTATTTTAAATAAAAACTTTATATTTATTTAGACCAGTTCTAAACCCAGACTTTAAGGTAGGGTCGGATTACTGCACCGTAGTTTTACCCACCCTCTTTGTACTATATTATACGAAAAAACCCCGTAAAGGTTACAGGGTTTTTAATTAAAATTATTACTTTTTTTGCATATGACTAAAGGTTTTAAATAAAATCTTTGCTTGTATCTCCAAAGGTTTATTACCTCTTTGGTCATATATTGTGGTATGATTACAATTCATTAACCACGTTAATTTAGGTCTTATCCTAAACAAATGATATAAATAATCACTTGCAACATCTTCATCCTTTGCAGTTAATATGATTGTATGCTTGGTTATACCAAACTCATTCTCTTGGCTGAAATCAGCAACATAGGTTTTATTTGGATATTCAATACCACTCATATTTATTAGTTTTGGTTTGTACTTATTATACGTTTTTAATTAAAAAAGGTTACAAAAAAAGACCCCAACATTTCTGCTGGGGTCAACGGTCAGGAATTACGACATATGGCTTGCATTGTCAAACTTGCGCCTATAACCCTTCCCTCCGCAATACTATCCATTTAGTTCTTTTTGAAACTCTGCAATTCTTGATTTCTGAAATTCTTCCCATAGTTCATCGGGATTAATTTCTTGACTTAAATCACCACCTAGTTTAAGTATGATATACTTGGCAAAATTGATTCTCATAACAGCATCGGCATTCATACTACGATAACATAATTCTTGTGCATCAGATAAATGCGACATCACCACGATTCTTGCCTTAATGGTTGGTTCTTCGGGTTTTAGTATTTCACCTAGTTGTTCAAATAGTTTACTATCACTCATCGTTATTTTGGTTTTGGTTTGTACTTATTATACGAAAAAACCCTGCAAAGGTTACAGGGTTTTAATCTTTTTATTTAAAAACTATTCGACTTTCTTGCTTCGAGGAAACCTGAGTTCTTTCTCAACTTGCTCCAATTCGTTTTTTGTTAGGTAGTTAAATGGAGTTCCTTTGGTTTTTTCCTTGTCTTCGTAAAGTATACGATTTTTTACATCGGCATAGTAAGTATAGCCATTTACTTTTACTTCAACCATAACTTTAAGTATTAGTGATTAATATTTAAATTATTTGGGACTTACGATAACTTCAATTGGTTCATTAATGGTTTCAAATACGAAAAGTATTCTTTCATCAGTCTCACCCTCGGATTTAAGTCGTTTCGTTATTTCAATACAATCATCAACAATTTCATTTGGTGTTGCATTTTTACCTGTTGAATGCCAACGATTCAAATCATCAACGATTATGTAATTTTTTCCTTCCATGACTATTAGTGTTTTGGTTTGTACATTATTATACGTATTTTAATTAAAAAGGTTACAAAAAAGACCCCAAGGAAACCACTCCTTGGGGCAAGTACAAATCAAACCAAAACAATATTTAAGAAAATATCAATTCGTTGAACAATGCGTATTGTACAATGGTATCAGCATCATTTGCATCGTACATATCCATCAAATCACTTGGGGCAACATTGTGTTTCTCACAGTACATTTCAATTCCTTTGAGTAACTTATCTCTATCAAGTTCCCATGTGTCATCACTTTCAGCATCGAAAAGTATTAACGTACCACCTTTGGAAACTGCATCACTTGTGAATTGAATTTCATCATAATCCTTTTCGGACATCGACCCTTCTTTTACCTTTGCTTCACCACACCAGTAGTTTATTCCACCCTCAAGCGCAGTTGATACTAAGTCGTTTAGGTCTTCATCGCAGAACTTATGGCTAGTTATTACCTTAATTTCGTATTCCATTGTAGTAGTTGTTTTGGTTTAATTACTATACGTACATTGCACTTATTTTGTTACAACATTAATCGGCAAATTTAAACTTTTAAATAAATCAAGCATTTCATTTGCGCTTTTTCTAAAATCAATTGCACAAATACCACAATGAGATGGTATTTTATCATCTCTAACATATTCATAACTTAAATATATAAATTTACCTTTCTTATCAATATGTTTAATTACGTTTGTTATTGTTTTAATTTCTTCATCACTAAATTCACTGTCTTTATCACTGTTAATATACTTACCTTTAAAATCAAGTAAATTAATTGGAATATCTAATTTTACACCACAATCAAATTTAACTGCAACAAAAGTATCCATAGAACCCCACATACTCAACTGTATATTTGGTATCGTAATACCTTCTTGACCAGCAGTCAAACGATTATCATATTCGGTTAAATCAACATTTAATTTAACTCTTTTTGGATTTCCACCTAGTTGCATAATTATAATTGTTTTGGTTTAATTATTATACGTTTTTAATTATAAAATGTTACAATCTCCAAAACCAATTACCTTTAATATTTATTCTACCCTTTGGATAAAATTCTGGACTATTAAATGCAATCCACCATAATTCCAATTTCCAAATGTAAAATCTTCTTTTTGCAACAATTAAATTTAACATAGTTTTATGAATTTAAGTAATTTAACGTTCTCTTAAACAAAGAATCTTTTAAAGTCTCCATACAGCAAGTTGATATTCTGCTTTTTTTAATAACATATCGTATTTACGCCATTTATCTGAATTAAGTTTATACGAATCACGTCTTGCAGTATAAATTTTAATTCTGTTTTTCCAATATTGTATTGGTGAGCATTCAAATAAATTTTTCATAATAAAAACGTTTTATAACAGCGTATAAAATTAATTGCTACGTTGTTGGTTTAATTTAATATTGTGTTGGTTTAATTATTATACGAAAAAACCCTTGCAATTGTTACAAGGGTTCAAACTTTTTTAATTAAAACCTATACATGACCACCAGACTTAATCTTATCCATTACATCTTGCAATGATATGGACAATGGTTTGAAATACATATCTCTCTCAATTTTCAATCCGAAGGGCAAACGCAAAGACATTAGTTCTTGCATTGAAACCGTACCACATTCAGCGCACATTGGGTCACCTAAGTTAGCAAAACACCAGTAAATATCATCATCCTCTTTTTCGTACAAATACCACGTGCCAGCACCACAAGGATTAAAGAGTTTCATTACAATCTTAATATCTTTAGCACTCTTATTGCCAGTATTACCTTGCTTGGCAAATGCCTTTTCAATTTCTTTGGTTATGATTTTCATCGTGTAATGGTTTTGGTTTGTACATTAGTATACGTACATTGCATTAAAAGGTTACAATTTAATCTTTCTTTGCCAGATAATGTGATTCTAAATAAGATATGTACCAATCTTTTTGCTGATTAATGGACATTTCACGATATTCAATTTTCTGACTTTCACTAAGACTGTCCATGAACCATTTAAAGTAAATTGTATTTCTCATTGCTTTGTAGTTTTGGTTTGTACATTAGTATACGTACATTGCATTAAAAGGTTACAATTTAATCTTGGTATTTACGAAAATCCAATACTTGTGGTTTACCTTCAAAATAAGCACCCTTAATGATACAAGCACCCTTTTCATCAGAACGCCAACCATCAATATTTGCTAATTGTAATGCTTCTTCTGCTGTATTCGCAGCAACAACACATAGCCCATCACCATATCCACCAGCATCCCAACCTATTGTATAAATATTTAATCTCATTGTAGTATTTGTTTTGGTTTGTACATTAGTATACGAAAAAACCCTGCAAAGGTTACAGGGTTTTAATTAAAACTAATCAACAATTTTAAAATACCAACACATTTTATCTGCCATTAGTGGCGCAATATCAACATATCTATTTTGACCACCAGTAAAGTCTTTATAATCCTTTGCAGTTCTGTACAATAGTTGTGGCATACGATATTCACTACCACGTACATCATTAACAATAAAGTAGTATGCTTGACCATCAACAGTAAAAAAACCTGATACGTAAAAATGACCACGACTAAACACAATATCGGTTGCACCAATGGTTTGAAGTTCCCTTGTAAATTCACTCTTGAATGTACGGTAAAATTGAGCAAATTCGGGTGTTAAAGTACTGCTACTTTCAAAACCCTGCTGTAACATTTGAATTGATTTTTTCATTGCTTTGTGGTTTTGGTTTGTACATTAGTATACGTACATTATACGAAAATGTTACTTATTTAAAATAAAATAAGCAAATTTATTTACCATTGAAGTATTAAAAACTTCAAAAACTCCAACATTTTCGGCTTTGCTTTCAGATAACTCAGGATTATCACAAAGAAACATTAATGTAGAATTTTCAGGTGCATCACAATCAAATGGACATTGCAACGTACCACCACGAATAACATTACCCACCTTTTTATGATACTCAAATGGAAAATTATTTATCCTATATGGATTAACGCCAGTGTTAAAATAAAATTTGTTCATTGCTTTGTGGTTTTGGTTTGTACATTAGTATACGTACATTGAACACTTTTGTTACATTATCACCTTAATAAAATTGGAAAGGGAGCAACTTTGTAGGCTCTTCACCGTTTGCTCCCTTTTGTCGCTTTCACTTTACTAGGCAAGCGACTTGCCCTCACTAAAACCTATTTTATAATACGAAAACTATTTGATTTTGTTACAAAATTTACTTGCACATTGCTTTTAATTCCGCTTTAATTCTTTTCGCTACTTCACCTTTCCATGTACTTGCATTGCATAAAAAGTATAGTACAATGCTTTTAGCACTATCAAACATATAGTTATCATTAATGCTATTTAATGTCGCCATTGGATTTAGATATGCTAGTGCTGGTTCGGGTATTTTACCATTTTTTGCAGTTGCTTTCCAATCCTTACGAATTTCGTTTGCGATTTCGTACAAAGGTCTGTGGGTTGTGTTTTTTGTTGTCATTGTTTTGTGGTTTTGGTTTGTACTTTAGTATACGATACTATTTGAACATTGTTACATTATAACCAACTTATTTTAATTAAAATCTTTACTTTATTTAAGGTAAGGGACAATTTGTCCCCTACCTTTGTACATTAAACTATACTTTGTTCATTGTACGAACAACAGTTAATTGCGTTTGTAACATTTCTCTACATCTGTTAATCATACCTTTAACTGTTCCCATTGGTACATTGCACATTTCAGCAATTTCAGCATACTGCAACTCTTTAATGAAATACAATTCAGCAATACGCTTGTACTTTGGTTTTAACGTGCTAAACGCTTTTGCAATCTGTTGGCTTAACTCATCGCTTTCAATATCACTATCACAATCATTGTCGCCAACAAACTGAAAAAACTCCTTGCCGTTATCGTCAACAAAACTATCAACGTTAACTTGGTACTGACTTTTATCATGTCTATAAAAGTCAATTATATGATTCTTGGCAATCGTATATAACCATGTGATAATTTTTGCCTTATCAACATCGTAACTATTAAAATGCCTACTTACTTTAACAAAAACCTCATTTGTAATATCTTCGGCTTCGTCAATTCTATTTACCTTACCTTTTACATACCAAAAAATTTGATTGTAAAATTTACTGTAAACCTGTTCAAAAGTGAAAATTTCACCATTTTTTTCTATGTGCCAACTTTTACGTAAACACATACTCCAATTTTCGCTAGTACGCTCATTTTCAACTAATTGCTTGAAAAAACTGTGCGCTCTTTTAAATACCCTACTCTTATTGTAAATCCTTTTGGCTGCTAACTTATTAGTTTTCATTGTATTATAGGTTTTAGTGAGTAATTTCGTGCCTGTTTTCTTGTTCTTATACGTGCAATGTTACAAAAAAGATTCGTTTTATTAAAATATTTGCTTAATATAGACAGATTCTAAATAAGAAATTACCATACCTTTATATATAGATTTTAACTAAAAAAACTTATGCCCTGAAACCCTAATAAAATCAAGCCATGTAGAAAAAATTTAAACTTTTTTGCATTTTTTTTAATTAAAACGAAACTTTTTAAACCATTTTACCGTAAAAGAAAGTAAAGCAACACACACAAACAAATTACTCACTAAAAACCACAAAACAATGAAAGCACTACTAACAAACATCGAACAACTAATTAAAGCAATCATCGCTTTATTCGTACAGTTTAACGGCACTACTTTTGTTGGGTTAACCTATACCAACAAAAACGGTGAAACCGCTAAACACGTTATCAACGTTGGTTTTTCTTATGCTAATGCAGTAAAAAAAGATTTGGCTAAACTGCAAGGCACAAATATTGAAAACCTATCTAAAGCAATCAACTTTCCTATTGATTTAGTACAAACAGCAGTTAATAAAATGATTGATAGTTTTGTAAAAAATCAAAATGAAGAAACCCAAAGCAACCAAAGTAAAGCACAACAAGATTTATACATTCATGTTCCGGGCGTTACTGGCGTAAAGATTAACAAAGAAACCAAAAAAATCCATATTTACGCTATGGCAATCCATAAGGAAATAATTGTAAAAGGTGAATATAAAGAGGTAAATTCGAGAGAGTTAACACTTTGCCAAAATGCAATCAAAAAACATCTAAACTTTACAACTGCAAAGTATAGAAATTTTATCATCAACCCCGACCAATTACATGAACTAAACGCTAACAAACTAAATTTAGTTATGGCTTAAAAGTCTGGATAACATAAAACGAATTAAAGGGCAGTATTGCCCTTTTTTCTTTTATTTAAACCCCGATTTAATGGTTTTAATATCTAACATCCACCAAACCATAAGTCTTAAAATACAGTATTTAAAATGGCATACCCCCATATCCCCCTCCGTATCCCCCCCTTATAAATACCCCCCTCGCCCCCCCTTTTTAGGGGTGGGGGTGCTACATGAGTAACTCTCAGAACTACAAAAATTTTCTAAAAAAATTTAAAGCATTCCTTAAAGTAAAATTATAAAAATCCCTGATACACAATTAGTTATCAATAATTCAAACCCTCAAAAATTTTATAAAAAAATTTTTAGGAATCCCCGTTTTCCAGTTTTTCTTTTTCAATGTGCCAGAATTGTACGATTTTACTTATTAACTTGCGTTTCATTTTATCGGATAGTACTCTAAAGAGTTCGAAGTTGCGTTTAAAATCCTTAACGACATCATGTACGTCTTTCATTTTAAAGTAGTATCCCTTATCGTCATCAGTAAATTCAAGCGTAGTAAAATGTGTGTGGTAAAGTGCCTGTGTGAATCTTGCCCAGATTTCATGCTGTAGGTTCAGGTATCTAAGACCCTGTTGAATATCATTTGCGATTTCATTATTTTTACTTGCTTCAATTTTTTTAAGTTCGTGTTTATTAAAGGTATCGAATTTTCTTGTATGGTATATTCTATTTTTACTTCGGTAATCATCGTATGCGTGCTGCAATTCGTGGATTAGTGTTGAATACAATGAGTAGAAGATATTCATATATAAATCTTTTGCACTATAGTTTGGATTTTCCTTATAGTTTGTATTAATTTTATCGAATACTTCGTTAATATCTCTGACGTATATATTGATTTCACGTTCGATGATAGGATTATAATTTTTATCATATATCATTCCATAACTTCCATGTAGGTATGGTTTATTCATATTATTAACGTATACGTATATATTGGTATTATCGATAAAATCTTTAATTTCTTTATATTTGGATGAATCGACAGCATTTAAATACGTACCATATAGATAGTAGATAACATTATTACGACTAAGTACATCAAAATTGATTTCAGCAATTTTATCAATAACATCACTAGCAAATTTTTTTATTTCATTTATACTTGCATATGTTTCATCAATAAGTTTGATTTCCTCATTGATTATATCGATGATTTTCATAAAATATTTTATTATATATGATAATTAATTTATCATAAATAGTTAAAGTAAATAGATTATTTTAGTACTACTGCAATTATTTTATTCTACCGAAGTACAATTCAGGATACAGTATTTCTGTGTTATTGGGTGGTTCGTTAGATAGTAGTATTAGCAATCCTTGTTTTATACCGTATTTATTTAGAAATTCGGTAAGATAAGTTCTACCATAGACGTACTTAATATTGTATTGGTTATCTATACTAGTTATTTCTTCAACACTCTTGGGTTTATAGTTATTATCGCATATACTTTGTTTCATTCTACATACGATATATTCGCATATTCCTTCTTCAATAAAATCGGCATTACTTATTGTTTTTGGTTTTAGTACTGAACTACTACTGTGATAATCTCTATGCACGTGCATTCGTTTTTCCTGCATTTCGAGTTTTATTTCATTAAAATAAAGATGACTGAGTTCATGAATAACAACTGCTTTTACGAATTTATTGTTATTACTATATTTTTTTTGTTTATATTTAGGCATGAAAGACAATTCGTAGTCCAAGTATTTTAATTCATTACTGATAATAATATCGAAATCCTGATAGTATCTACCTGCTTCCAGACTGTCATAATCTTGATAATCTTTTAAATCATCGACAACAATATTATAGTCGAAGAATTTCTGACCAACAAACAATTCGAATTCCTGTACGATATCATCTTTATTTTCGTTCACGTAGTTAGCAATACCGTCTTTAGTTGGTATGCCATTTTTATACTCGTAGTTATTTTGAAATAGTAATAGTAATAATATGGTAATAATGATTTTCATAATTATCTTATTATATTAAGATACTTTTAGAGAGAAACACCCCATAATAAATACAATAAAAAAGACGTGTATTGCACGTCTTATGTTAAAAAGTTAAAAATATTAAATTTATTATTAATTAGGATTAACGGTTTTTAACTGCATACCTACTTGAATCAATTCATTTCTTTTACTATCATCCATACTTTTTAATGTATTGAACAATTCATTTAGTTTTGCTTGTGCTGATGATGAGAGTTGAATTGGTGTTTGTCCCTCTCTTTCTTGCCAGTAGTATGTTCTTATGTTAAGGTAATCGCTTTTATCCTGTAAATCGGTTGCTAGTTTTGATTTACCAATAGCAGCACCAATCATCATATTATAAAATGCTTGTTTTTCATTTATTTTAAGATATTCAACACCTGTTTTTGTAACTTCTTTAGCAGTTTCCGCATTTACATTACCAGCAACAGCGAACAGTATTGCAAGAGTAAGCATTCCCATTTTACCGTATTTAACTACTTTATTGATAATATCGCTAACACCTTCATTAACGGCTAGTATATCTTGAACAATTTGGTCTGGGGTTAGTTGTTGTTGTTGTGGTTGTTGATTTTGTATTGGTTGAACTTCTTCTTTTAATAAGAAATCTGGATTTACTTTTTGCATCATTTCAAAAAGTTTTTGTTTAGAATCGATATTTTTCATTTATAATTATATTAATATGCAATAATTTTACATAAATACTGTAACAAAAGTAAAAACATTTCGTATAATTAGTAAAAAATAAGAATAATAAATATGCCCAGTGGAAAAACACATGATAAGATTACTTTTGTAGTACTACCTATAGTAGTATTAACCGCTTATCTTATTTTTAATAGTTTCTATCTTACCCTTATCTTATCCTTATCTTACCTATTTTCTGCATTGATGTTTAATGGTGATTTAGATACGAATAGCAAACCATATAACAGATGGTATGTTTTTAAAATGATTTGGATTCCATATCAACTGATGTTCGGTCATCGTAGTATTTTTACACACGGTATTATTATTGGTACGATTATAAGAATCATTTATATAGGCATCATACCTTTCTTATATTTTAATTACTATCACAATATTAATATATTAACTGATGTTATTTCAATTAAAGATTTAATTGTGATTCTAATTGGATTGGAGTTAGGTAGTTTAAGTCATAGTGTTCCTGATTGGTTGACATAGAGTATTTATGTTAAACCATAACATTAGATGAATAAATTGATAACTATAATACGAGAAGAATATAATAAAATTAATCGAGATAATATTTATGAAATCTTAGATAATTTTAAATTTATTGATGAGAATATTGGCTATCATCACGGTCAGAGTGATAATAGAGTATTGATGTACGATAAGTCAGATATTTTACTAGCCAAATTAGATTATGTGGTTTATAATAATGAGATAACAATATCGTATGTCGAATCATTTGTTAGGGGTAGTGGTTATGGGAAAATTGTTATGATTTATTTAGCACATAAATATGGATATGAAAATTTACTAAGGTCATCGTTAACACCTGATGGTGCTAAAATGAGAAATGCGTTGGATGATTTATTTAATTTTGATTATGAAAAATATATTGAATCGCAAAATAAACATTACGACCCCAATATTATAAATACCATTGTAAACCCAACAATAAAGGATTTTTTAAAAGATATTATAAGCATTGGATATGAAAAGACTTGGGAAAAATGGATTGATTATTTAAATAATACTGATTTAATCAATAAATATGATTTTAATGATATATCTGAAATTGCTGAATGGATTAAAGGTTCACCAATTAATAATAACGACCCGAACGATGAACCACCACATTGGGTTGTGGATACATTAAAAAAAATATCAAAATAATTTAGTATTTTTGTAACATATTAATTTTTTATTCGTATATTTGCATAGTTCTTTTACATAGGGGTGTAGGCAAATTGGGAAAGTCCCCCATGCAATGCATGGAGTGGTTAGTGTGAAAACACGGGTATTATACATTAGGTTAACCATTCTTGAATTATAAGATGCGCACTTTGATTGAGAATATCGATTCATATAATATCTAATATCAATGAAGGTTCGACTCCTTCCACCCCTGCAAGTTCATTGAAATAAAATCATCGGATGAAGACAAGTCATGGCGAACACTTTAATTACCCGCTTAAAATAGTTGTACCGTTGTGTGAATGGGTTTTAGGTACACGTTAATGACCTCGCTCAAGTAATGGGGTCGGACTTGATTGGATTGCATCATAACACGTGGAAAAGTGATACGGTTAGCCAAACTTGATAGGTAAAATTCCTGTTGATGTTCAACTTGAGGACTGATGATTTTTGTTTGGGTTGTACTTCGGTACATAGGTGGTTTTATACTAATTGGCATAATAAACCCGAAGGTGTTGGTGTCTGGTGGACAAATAGAAAGCATAATACATCGATATACATCAACACCTTCCCAAACTTTTTATTAAAAACTAATTGTGGAAAACATGGATAATTTTGATTCAGTAAATGAAGAAGTAGAAAAACTGGCTTGGCAAATTTTTATTGACGACTTGAGTTTACGTTTTAAGCGTGAACTCACTGCGGATGAGAAAAAAAGTATTACTGATAAAGAAGAATATCAGCGTTACAGAGAATCTGCAAAAAAACTATATGCTGAGAAGCAGTTGAGAAAAGAGAAAGCATTGCTAAGTAAGAAGTATAAAGTAATTGATGTACCTGCTAGTGGAAAACGTGGTTGGATGGGTGGTGCATATAGTCTGACATTTGTTTACTCAAAATACAATGGGAATTTTGTACTACGTGGATATATTGGTGAGGTTCAAGAATATTTAAAAAAGAACTACACCCACTATTTTTGCAACATGGTATTATTTGGTGGTTATAGGCATCGTAATATCTGGAAATTCTGGAAAGACGATGTTGGAATTTTTGAACCGATAGTAAAGAGTAGGTATGAAAAGCGTAATAGAAAATATCGTGTTGGTATGTATTCATCATTAGATGATTCATCTGAAACTAAAATATCATGCGAATTTAAAAGATTGCCCAAGCGTTGGATTCCTGAATTTGATGTGTTTTAATTATTAGTTAATCCACTATTTTTTTTTTTATTTTTACATTCTTTTTAATTCTAACCAATTTTTTCATTAGATTTTGAGTTGGTTTATTAATTGAATTAAAGTGTCTTTTGGTAATCCATTTAGGTAGTTGTAATTTATTACCCTCATACATTACGGTATAGAGAAAAATAAATGGTAGGTATTCATACCCGTAGTACAGCCAATTTTCTAGTTTATCGTAAATTAGTTCGACATACGGATTATTTTTATCGATTTCAATTATCTTCATGACATTATTCTCCTTCAGGTGTATCGAGTAATTCATTATCTTCGATTGGTTCGTAGTCAATATACGGATAACTTTTATTTGTGAATGTTTCACCGTGGTTACATAATGGATTATTGCAACGATGTGGTATCATTGGTGGATTGGTTGTATAGACGCTACCTGTTGGTCTCAAGTAACCAGTTGTGCAATTAGGACATTTAAAATCCACTTCTACGATTCTAACATTTTTTCTTGTTTCGGGCATGGTTATTTATTTGCTATAATAATATATTCATTTCCTTCTTGCATAAATTGTTGTGAATTAAATTCGGCATCGACAATATTTTCAGCACATATACTTACAATAAAAGTCCACATTGGTATTTTATTAACAATTTTTATTTCGTATAATTTGTATTCAAACATAAATTATTTTAATAAACACAGGTTTTCAAAACAAATGTTGGAATTCATAATTTTTATTACAAATATAGTTTAAATTAAATTTAATTGCAAGACTTATTTCTTTTTGAGTATGTTTTTTATATTTAGAATAACTAGGATTATACCATTTAGAGCACCAATTGCCCAAGTGATTGTTCCTTTCCAATCGAAGGGTTCTTCTTTTTCTTCGTTGACAATTTTAATTTCAATGGGTGATGAAACAATTGGTTGTACCGCAGTACTATCTGCAATGCTTTCCATTGTCATTTCTCGCATTGCTTTAATTGGTGTTCTTTCGGGGTGTTGTTCGGGTATAATAAAAATGATTCCAAGTACGATTATTGAAGCAATTATCATTATTCTAACCCATTTTACTTTGAGTTGTAGTGCACCGATAATTTTATTAAAGATTTTCATTATTGTAGATTTAAATTATTAGTTAATATTATTGCAGCATCATTTAATTTTCTAACCAACGAATTTTCATTTAGTTTTTCAATTACTGAATGTCCATGCATTTCATCAACCATTGAATTTCCATACATTTCAAGTACTCTTGATTCATGATTCATAGTATTAATTCTAGCACTGTCAAACATTTTGTTTACAACAGTCCAATCCCACATTTCTTCAATAATTGTGTGATTATGCATTTCATCAATTCTTGACATATGTTTTAGTTGTTCTGCTTTTGATTTATCGTACATTTCATTAATATTAGCATCACCTTTTAGTACAGCAATTCTTGCATGATTAAACATATAACCAATTTTTGTTTGACCATACATTTTTATTACTTTACTATAATCAAACATTTTATTAATTCTTGAAAAACCGTTCATTTCGTGGATTTTTGTCCCATCACGAGTTTCATCAACACAACTTTCATCAGTCATTAAATAAATTTCTGAATTATAATCAATTTGTTTTATTTTTGAATTATCGTACATACCAAAAACAATAGAATATTTTACTTCATCAACAATTGCATTACCTTTTAGTATTACACCTTCATGAAGTACTAATGCTTTTCTGGTTTTAATTATCATTGATGTAATGATATTCTTTAATCCGTTCATTACATCTTCGGCAAGACCACCACTAAACCATTCTGGAACATATGTTTCACTTACAATAAATTGGTAATTATTGACATCATCAAGTCTACAATTTTCTTTAGGACTATATGTTGCTCTAAAAAACGATTTATTTTGAATTTCTTCATGGGTTAAATATTTATTTATTAAATCTTTATGTGATGTTGCGAATACATTATGTACTATTTCACCATTTTCTTTAATAAGTACGATATAAAAATCTCTCATAGTTAAAATTTTTTTATAAATACTATATTATAATATTTAAATTTACTATCTTAGCACAAAAATATTGCCATGATTATTACTAGTAAAACTGCCGAAATTGCAAAACTTAAGGGGTTGAATTTTAATGATTTACCTGAACAAAGTGTTTTTCAAGAATTGTTATTTAATAATTATAATTTTTTTATTAATGTCAGATATATTGTATATGATTCGGGTATTTGTAATGGATTTTATTATACAATATTTTTAGTTGATGATACAACCTTCACTGTTTTAGGTACATATGGTAAAGACTTGTTTTCTGGATTTGGTACTTATGAGGAATGTCTGGAATTTGCTTTACAACATGTACTAATAAGAATTAAATAATTTAAAACAATTATCAATACGCTAAAAATTAGAAAAAAATAGCAGAAATTAGAACAGACTAATCATTTTGATGGTATTGTTTAAAAATATATGGTTGTTTTTCATTTGCAATGTTGAAAATTTCTTCATAGTACGGTGGAAAGTAATCATACGCACTTGATTCACCAAAAGTTGTTGTATCACTAACTCTAACAACGGCAATAAATTCTTCAGGATAATTTGTACTATAATTATATTTACTTGCTAACGGCAAGATGTTTTTATTGGCAAGCAAATCCAATATATTATCGTGTAAGGCATTATAACTTTGAGCAACATATAAATCGCCAGTATTTAATAAAATTGCTCTAGTATTGGCTAGAAAACCAATTAGATTTTTTGGATTTTTGTATACTGGTATTGGGTCAATTGGTTTATCCCATTGTTTATTCACATATCCAACTAATTCTGCATTAATTTCAGTATTAGTATTTGTTGTATTTGTTATACCTCTTTTTGCATATATTTTATCAGCAATACTTGGTTCATTTTCCCAATCATCCCAATTTTCTTTAATGAGATTAATTAATTCTTCTTTAATTATTTGTAAAATGGAACTCATTATAAATGTTTTCCATAAATACTTAAATTATTCAATAATTTCTGAAACACTAAGAATCATTTTAGCACCCAGACAAATAGGACAGGTAATAAAACCCGCAGTACATTCATGATTAGGAACAGTACCAGTACCACCACAATTCGGACACTGAACTAATTTTGTTTTTGCTTGTAATATTTTATCATTACGTGGTAAATCATTTTCATTCTTATCTTGAATAAAATCTGAAA
>Ga0272441_10008314_pt1 | contig 16473 bp, 26 predicted proteins | sample SSMProp6N_FD_193582 | JGI IMG/M metagenome (GOLD analysis project Ga0272441, IMG submission 193582) | Marine sediment archaeal communities from Little Sippewissett salt marsh, Falmouth, MA, United States - SSM-Prop-6N | ecosystem: Environmental > Aquatic > Marine > Wetlands > Sediment ... | reverse complement strand
GGGAACAATTCAAATGATGCCAGAGACAAAAGAAGACAAAATCCTGACTTTCGTTACTCCAAAATACATGGATTACGACGTCGGTAAAGAGATCGATAAGCTTGCCAAGAAATTTGGGAAGTCTTACAATATTTTAATTGAGTGGAACAAGGTGCCCACCGAGATGAAAATTCTCGCGAATGGGAATTCCGATCCGAATAACACGACCGACATTTGTGGAAATCGTTGGCGTAAAATTCCTGCATGGGAATATACGATCAAATTGCTTGTCCCTGTGATTAAGCATGATGGTTACGAATACGTTGCTACTCTGAAAAAAGAAAGTGTTGGAGCAGACCTCAATCAGGTTTTTGCGGTTAAAAAATACGAGAACGAAGACTTTTCGAAATATTTTAAGGGCAATTTTTGGTGCGATCATTGCAATACAGATCGTTATCGGAAAATTGTTCATTTGTTTCGTAAGGGCAAAAAGGACAAGATGATTGCTTCGTCTTGCTCCAAAGAATATTTTGGAATCGATATCGGCAAAAAGCTGTGGAAGCTTCTGAAATATTTTGAAAAGGAATCTGATGGATTTTTTGAAGACGGAGAAATGGGATTCGGTCGATGCTTCCGCGTGCCTACTCCTTTTGATTCTTTTTCATACATGCGTATTGCTTACGGAATCATTAAGAAGGATGGTGGATATCGGAAAGCCGATTATGACCAGAGCGGAACTTCTTCAGATGCAACACATTATTATTATCCTCTTCATGATCCTAGGGCAACTTATACCGAACGGCAGGAGCACGAAGAAAATCGCAAAGAATTTATGTCTGCTTCAGATCACATTGAAGATATGCAGACTGTTGTTGATTATTGGCTGGCAAAAGATGCCTCAAACAATTTTGTTCACAACATACAGACTGCCCTGCAGATGATTAATCCGCAAAAGGGATTGCTTGCTTGGGCGATTTTCGACTATATGAAAAATGTCGAAAAGTTTGGAGAGATCAAAACTAAGGTCAAGTCGAATGGTAAGCATTACGGTAAGGTCGGAGACAAGATCGAAAAGAAGGTAACTGTTACATTTACATATGTAATCGAAACTCGGGGATTCGGATACAATGCGTATCCTTCAGAATCACAAATCGTAAGCATGATCGACGAAGAAGGTTATGTCTTTACTTGGTTTAACAACTCACCAGAGAGGTTCACCAAGGGCGACGAGATCACGATCAAAGCCAAGATTAAGAATCACAAAGAATATAAGGGAAATCCCCAGACACTTGTAAATTATTGTAAGGTGGTTTAATATGAATTTTCTATTGAAAAAAGGCGACGTTTTTAGTCGAATAGTAAAAAAATTTCCACTCGGTGAAAAAACATTCATAACACAATATTGGAAGGTTACGGACGAACCACGCAAATCATGGATAAACAGAGATGGTTATTCTTATCCCGTAGTTCGTTGTTCGAAAACAGGAAAAGAATACAAAGACAAAAATGGTTTTTGTACTTCTATTGATGCAAAACTCAATGATCCCGAATGCAATGAATACCAGTATATCGGTAACTTTGAACCGGGAAAGAAAGCCAACATTGACAATGGAATTAAGACCGGGAAAATCAAGAGACGAATTAGTTATCTTATCGGTCGAATCACCAGCGATACAAAAGAACTTAATATCCTTAAGGATGCGCTCCGTCAAGATATGATGGACGGGAGAAAATAATGGCCGCAAATATTCTAGATACAGACCTGTACAAATTGACAATGCAGAATGCGGTAATCAAAAAGTTCCCTGATGCATGGGTCGAATACAGCTTTTTTAATCGTGGCAAGCACAAATTCCCCGAAGGATTTGGAAAAGAACTTCGGAAGGTCGTTGATGCTTTTGCTGATATAAAGGTTATAAAAGAAGACATTGATTTTCTCAGGGAGAAATGCTATTATTTCGATCCTGTATATCTCGGTTTCCTTAAGGGATATCAGTTTGATCCTTCTGAAGTTCAGATAAGACAAGAGGGCAATGAGCTTGATGTAACAATAGAAGGATTGTGGTATCGTACTATCCTTTGGGAAGTGCCTTTAATGGCGGCAATCTGTGAACTGTATTACAATATGACCAGTTTAAATCAGAATGCTCTTGACGAAGGAGAAGTCCGAGAAAACAACCGAACTAAGGCTGATGCAATCAAAGAGATCGGCGTTAAGGTTGCTGAATTTGGTACCCGTCGTCGTTTCTCGTTTGCAAATCAAAGACAGTTTATAATCGATGCTCATGAAATCCTGGCAGGAACCAGTAATCTGTTTTTTGCCCGCCAATATGGACTTACTCCGATTGGCACTCAGGCTCATGAATGGTATTCGTTCCATGCGGCGAAATTCGGTTTTGCAATGGCAAATCAGATTGGAATGAAAAACTGGGTGGACGTTTACCAAGGAGACTTGGGAATTGCATTGCCCGATACATTTACGACTAAGGCTTTCCTCAGGTCGTTCAATACAATGTATGCAAAACTTTTCGATGGTACCCGTCAGGATAGTGGAGATTCGTTGGAATATACTGATATGCTTGTAAATCATTATCAGAATCTTCGTATCGATCCCACCACAAAATCGATTGTGTATTCGGATGGGATTGACAGTGTAGAAAAAATTCAAAACATTCATAACTATGCAAAAGGAAAAGTCAAAGACGGATACGGAATTGGTACATGGTTTACTAATGACGTTGGCGTTAGACCGATGAATATTGTTATCAAGCTTGTTGGTATGTGGGAAAAAGGTCTTGGATGGACTTCGGCAATTAAGCTTTCGGATCATCCGACAAAGCATACCGGTGACGAATGGATGATCAATCTTTGTAAGAACACTCTTAATATTTAAAGGAGAAAATTATGCATATCTTTTATGATGTTGACACTCAGAATGATTTTGTTAATGCAGACGGGGCCCTGGCCGTTCCAGGTGCAGACAAGCTAAAGAAGAATCTAAAGGCTCTTACCGAGTATGCTCTGAATACAAATACTCAGATTCTTGGTTCGGTAGATAAGCATTTTGGAACTCCTCAGCTTGCAAAACAGGAAGCAGAACTTTTAAGCAATGGCGGAATTTTTCCTGATCATTGTATGGTTGCGACGACCGGCCAGAACAAAATTGCCGAGACTAACGCCAGTCCTTTTTACATTCCTACCGATTCGAAAATCTGTAATGCTGAAGGATTTATGAACGACATTCTAAAGAGCTCGATTTGTGCCCAGACAATTTTCGAAAAGCAGTGTTATGATGTATTTGCAGAGGTCGGTGGAAATCCTAATCTTCCTAAGCTTCTCAAGTATGCCGATGTTACCGAAGCAATTGTCTATGGTGTTGCTACTGATTATTGTGTCAAGGCCGCTGTGCTTGGGATGCTCAAGATGGGTATTCATGTTATGGTTGTCAAGGATGCAATCGAGGCAGTAAATGTAAATCCTGACGATGGTAAGAATGCAATTCAGGAAATGGCAAATGCTGGGGCAGGATTCGTAAATACTGACAGTATAATTAGTGGTATAATTTAAAAAATAATCATTGACATTTTCCTGTTTTATTGTTATAATTAAGTAGAATTAATAGAAAGAATTCTTATGGCAAAGAAGTACATTGTTCTCAAATCTGATCTTGACATTCATAACAGTATGGCATTTACTTCCTATGAAGGTAAATTCAATACATTGAATAAAGCCAAGAAATATGCACATAATCTTATGAAACTTTTAAAGCAGGGTGCAGATTCTCGTTGGATTTTTGCTAAGGGAATGAAAAAGAATAAATGTCTTTGGATGGACGTTGAATCGGATGCTCATCGCACTATTGAAGTTGTTTTAATGGAAGAGTATGATATCGATTTTATCTCAAGCGGATATTCTTATACTTATACTCCTACTAAGACAACTGTTACTAAGACTACTAATGGAAAATATCAGCCGGCTGATATTTACAAAAAGGATGCGACCGATTTAGTAAAAAAAGATAATACTTCTTCAGTCGGCAATTTTAAGAAAATTGGTATGAAAGATCGTCAAGATGATACTGAAAAATATCAGAAATGGCTAAAAGATCGTAGTGTTTTTTATAATAAAGCGATTCATACAAATCCTGTCAATAAAGAATTTTCAACTCCAACTCCGTAAAGGAAAATAAAATGATTACTGCTACTGAAATCTCAAAAATTGCTGGTAAGAAAATTGTAAACGTCAAGACGTTTAAGAATAACGACGACTTTGATGCTTACAATAAGGCTGTTGATGAACTTCGTAATGAAGGTTATCAGGTTGGCTCGATGTGTTCTGATGATCCTATTGGCTTTGCTGATAATGCTGATATCAAGTACATTGCCAAGTGGAAGAATATTTCTAGTGACGAATATCCTAAACTTGACGGTGTTATTGTTTCGGAAGACTTTCGCTGTAATGGTTGTATTGTTGTTTATTTCAAATAAGGAGAGAAAAATGTCATTGAGTGATTATTCAGACAAACAGCTTAAAGCAGAACTTGAAACCCGAGAAGAAAATCGTAAAAGCAGGCCTGTATTAATACCGAATCCTGACCTTGCTCGACTCAGACAATTGTGTGAAAGTTATATAAACACATTGGCAACAAAAAGATATGAGCCGAAAGACTATAAGCATTATATCTATGAAGAGGTAATGATAGCCTTTTATGGAAAAGATGTTTGGAATTTTATCAATAAAGTCCTGTGTTAAAAATGAAATCAATAAAAAATAAAATAGAGCCTGATTGTAGGAAAAATATTCCTAATTTTTCTGATTGTCCTGGATCGAATCTTTATATAATAATTCGTGAAAAAGGAAACGGCTCTGTTATTAATTCTATATTTGGTTCATTGTGTGATAAGTTTTATAGTGAGGAAATAATTTTAAATTATATTCCAATTAAAACTTGACAACAAAGCCGTAAAATATTATTTTAATATAAATAATTTTTGAAAAAGGATATGATCAAATACCTTAGGGATTTGACATATCTTAATACATTAACACTATCTAAGGAGGTGTCGTATGACCGCACTAATCCCCTTCTCAAGTAACCTTTTCAATGACCCAACCGACCTTTTGTTCAAGGACTTTTTCAATACTGATAGTATTTTCGATTCAGTAATTGACAAAAAGCTAAGTTATCCTGTTGATATTCGTGAAACGGATAATGGCCTACGAATCGAAATAGCCGCTATTGGTCTTGACAAAGAAGATATCAAGATCGAAACAAAGGACGGTAATGTTATTCAAGTCTCACACGAAAAAAGTAAGGAAAAAGAAGGCAACCATCGTCTTTATAGTGGAATTTCTAGGAAGTCATTTAATCTTGCTTGGAAGATCAGTCCTAAATTTGATCTAAGCAAAATTAGTGCTAACCTAGATAAGGGTCTACTATCAATCGATATTCCTGTTGCTCCTGAAAAGAAGCCAAAGCTTATTGATATAAAATAAAGATAATACTTGATTTTGATGGTTAAATATATTATCTTTATAAATACATTTTGAAAGGAAGAGTGGATACAGCAAACCATACTCTTACGTATTAACGTAATCATGGAAAGTTTAGTACGATGTGACGCATTGCGTTCATCCATAATCTAAACAAACAGTTCTTGATTGTTCTCTGCCCAAAAGAATGCTCAAGCCACTCTGAATCAATTTGTATTTTAAATAAAAAAGAAGGATGAGTTCAGCAATATCGTATTTTATTGTTACCACTAAAAACAAGAAAAAATCATCCTGATCCTTTTTAAGAAAGAAGACTGATTACAGCAATTAACGCTATGCAAAAGCAAATTCAGTCTGAACTTATTTAACCCAAAAGGAGTTTATCATGGCAAAGACCACTACTCACGAAGGCGCAATCCAGTACGATCATTCCCTTAACCATGCTCTTGAGTTTTTCTCAAAGGCAGGTTCTTTGTATTCTACAAAAACCAAAAAGGCATTCTACGGCAACGAGAACGAGGCTAAGGCTGTCGATCTTTTTGTTGATGTTTGGGCTTCGGGTAATAAGAAGCTTGGGATGCAATTGCTTTTCTGGCTTCGTGATTGTCGTGGTGGAGCCGGTAATAGAAGCGGATTCCGCGACTGTTTGAAGTGGCTCGCAAAAACCGATCCTGCGTGGGTTGAGGCAAATGTCGAATATATTCCTGCTCATGGTAGGTGGGACGATTGTCGTGTTTTGTTCGGTACTCCTATTGAAAGGTCTATCGCTAAGGTTTGGGGAGATGCTATCTCTAATGGAGATCATCTTGCGTCCAAGTGGGCAGATAGAAATGATAAGCCTATTCTTAATTTCCTTCGTTACAACAAGAAGGTAAAGGATATTGGTGATTTTCGTCGTATGCTGGCAAGGAACCGTGAAGGTATTGTCGAAAGAAATATGTGCTTCCGTAATTGGAAGAAGATTAATTACGAACATGTTCCTTCGGTTGCTATGTCCAGATACACCAATGCGTTCAACAAGAACGATGCCGAAAGGTTTGCTGACTTTAAGCAGGCTGTTGAAAAGGGCGAAAAGAAAATCAAGGCAAGTGTCTTGTTTCCTCATGACTGCGCGAGAACTGTTGAAAACGGCGATGCTCAGGTTGCTGATGCTCAGTTTAATGCACTGCCTAATTTCCTTGAAGGTGCTAACCAGAGAATTATGACTATCGTTGATAGTTCTGATTCTATGAATTGTTCTATCGGTGGAGGCATTCGTGCTATCGATGTTTCGACCTCTCTTGGTCTATACTGCTCAGATCGTCTTGGAAAGAATAATCCTTTTTATCGTTCATTCATGCAGTTCAGCTCCGAAAGTAAGTTGAATAATTGGAAGGGAAAGAAGTTTTCCCAGGCAATTAACGAATTTAATGGTGCTATTGGTGGAACTAGAATTGACAAGGCTTTGGATACCATCCTTAACTTTGCAACTTCTTTTGGTGCAACTAACGAACAGATTCCTAATGTTCTACTTATCGTTTCTGATATGCAGTTTCATGAGGGAACTTCCGATGGTGGATACTGGGGCGGCAAGAGCGGCGAGTATAATCTTAACTTTACCGAAGTCGAGAAGTGTATGACAAGATGGGAAAATGCTGGTTACACCAGGCCTAAGATTCTGTATTGGAATCTTGCCGGTTATGCTGGTGCTCCTACAACCATCAATCATAAAGATGTTGGTCTTGTATCCGGATTTTCTCCTTCTATCTTGAAGGCAGTATTTGGCGGCGAAGACTTTTCTCCCGAGGCAATCATGCTTCGTGCAGTCGAAAAGTATAAGGTCAATGTTCCTGCATAAAATATAGGGCAGATAATTAAAACCTGCAGTTGTGACGGAAACTGCTTTATCAAAAACGTATCCGGCAGTATAAGGTCTGCTTGCAATCTGCCCTAACATTTATTATATTATATAAAGAGCCAAGTCAGCAGGCCCATTATGCTGATAGGAGAATGGGCGGAAGCAATGCGACATGGTTGTTGCACCCTTAAACCTACTTGGCTTTTTTTTTTGAAAGGAAATCCTTATGGAAGCGATTTGGAAGTTTCCGTTACAAACGGTTGATAATCAAGTCATATCAATGCCAATTGGTGCAAAAATTCTTTCTGTTAAAAATCAAAATAGTACACGTTTTGGAATTCATACCGACGAGTTATGTATTTGGGCTATCTGTAATACTGATGATAAACTCGTTAATAGAGAAATTATAATTTATGGTACAGGCCATGAGCACGAAAAAATTGAAGGAACTTATCTAGGAACCTGTCAACAAAGTAGTTTTGTGTGGCATGTGTTTATGAGATAATGAAAAAATTTAAAAATAAAATTATATGTGGAGATTGTATTGAAGTAATGAAAAAAATGCCAAGTGATTCAATTGACTTGGTCGTTACTTCTCCTCCCTATAATGTCGGTATTGAATATGATGGATATTCAGATAGAATGTCGTGGTCAGATTATTACAAATGGTCTGAAAAATGGCTTTCTGAAATTTATCGTGTTCTTAAAAACGATGGAAGACTAGCATTAAATCATTATTTGTCTTGCGGTAGAGGATCAGCATCGAATGCTGATTCTTCTGCGCCGTCGGGCCGATCTGCTCCTTTAATGGAATTTAATCACGTTGCCCAACAAATTGGTTTTAAGCATCATAGTATTGCCGTCTGGCTTGATATAACACTATCTAATAAAACTGCATGGGGAAGTTACTTGTCGGCATCTGCTCCTTATATCAATTCTCCTTTTGAAGGAATTCTTTTATTGTATAAGGAAAATTGGAAAAAGAATAATAAGGGAGAAAGTGATATATCAAAGGAAGATTTTATTAACCTTACTCGTGGTATTTGGAATATTAAAACAGAAACTCACGGCAAGACAATGGCTAATTTCAGTATTGACCTTGCAAAAAAGTGTATAAATTTATTATCTTATATTGGTGATACAGTACTTGATCCTTTTTCAGGATCAGGTACTACAGCCTGCGCGGCTCTTCTCGGCCAAAGAAATTATGTTGGAATAGAACAAAGCCAAAAGTATTGTGATATCACTGAATATCGCATTAAAGAAACCAAAGAAAATATTTGTAGAACAGTAACCAAATCTATGATTGAATGGGACGACAATGCAGAAGAAACCTGAAATTAAAATTGAATTCTTAAATGTCAAAGGAAACTGGAGAGAAGTTGCTGACTCAGCCAGAACGACTATTAATTTAGGAAAAGGAAAAAAAGAGCCTTCTTCTGAATGGAAATACAAAATGCTTTTAGCCGAGCATTCTCCAATTCGACAGATATCAATTCATGCTAAGTGGATCAATATTCCCTACTGGGTTTCTGTACATTTTGTCAGACATAAAATAGGAATTGAACATTGGGTAAGAACTCAAAGAAGTGATAGAACAAAAATAGATAGAAGCAATCTTCCTCAGGGAGCATTGGTCGAACATGAGATTTTGGCGACTGCTCAATCTATTATAAATATATCTCGTAAGAGGTTATGTAGTCAAGCATCTAAAGAAACAAGAAATGCTTGGATTCTTCTATTAAAAGAACTTCAGAAAAAAGAACCTGAAATTTTTAATGCATGTGTTCCTGAATGTGTTTATAGAGGATGGTGCCCAGAATATAAATCATGTGGTTTTCATAGATCGTCAGGATTTACAAACGTACTTTTAAAATATCGAAAAAACATTAATTAAGATTATGAATATTTTTATAGTATTAATTCTTATTGCAATACTTTTAGTATTATCAAGTGTTTTAACTGCTATAAAAGAATTGCCTGTTGGTGTTACAAATTCTTCTATAACAGACTTTCATAAAGAATCGTTTAAAAAAGGCGTAAACCATAACTGGGCTGTTGTTCAAACAATTTTATATAAACTTTACAAAGAAGATACATTATTAGATTATGATAGTCTTCATAACAAAATAAAAGAAAATATGTTAATGTTTGAAAATGATATCAATTCTCTTAATAAATGGAATAAAAAATATATTGATCATATAACAAAGGAAGAAAGCAAATGATATGGCTACCTATTGTAATTAATGGATTAATTTTGATTGGAATGGCTATTGTTTTATGGAGAGTTAATAGAGTCAAAAATGTATTTGATCAGCTTTTAATCGATTTTGTAATGTCCAATCAAGAGAATTATAATGCTCATAAGAGCATAGTAAAAAAGACTACAAGTAATACAGAAGCCTTATTTAAACAAGTAAAAGAACTCAATAGGGTCGAGAGTATTATAAATAACTTAGGAGACATATCAACAAGCTTAATGGATACTTCAAGATCATTTAAAAATAGTAATATGTCTAATGAGCTTAAAAGTAATATTAAGGAACTTAAAGATATATCTAAAAACATTATAGCTATAAGTAAAGAAAATATCAGGAGGAATTCTAATGGCTGAAAAAAAGCAAAAAAGTTATGTTGACTATCTTGAAAACTATTTTGGTGTCGATACTAAAATGCCTATGACTGGTCAGGAAGTTTTAAAGGACCTGGCGGCTGATCTGCTTGATGTTATAAGTATTCTTAATTCTCCACTTTCGAACATAGCATCGGATGAAGAATTAGAAAAAGTTCGTTCAGATAGATTGCTTGCCAATACTATCTATGGCGATCTTAATAACTATGCTAATTTGGAAAAAGAACAAATTAAAGCTGCCAAGGAATTGATTAAGAAGTATCTCAAGAAGGGATAATACTTTGGATAAATTTCATGATTTTTATTATCAATACGTTTCTAAAGAACGTAGTGATAATAATGCAGACGCCCGAGAACTATCAGAGTCTTGGGCCGATGAACACATTGCGATTACTAATAAAGGAAGTGTAGTTGCTGGTCTGCCAGGACCAGAAACTACATGGCGACATTTTATTGATATTAATATAATTCCTTTGTTAAAAGAATATATTAATAATGCTATTGATGAAAAAAAACCTCCGGTTTTAATAGTTTGTAAAGATGCTAATGAAGACGCATCAGAATATATTACTAACATTATGCAAATGAAGTATAATAAAAAACTTCAAATCGAATATTTGGATACTTCAACAGAATCTACAAAGAAAACTAGAATTATCGAAAGACAAAGCAAAAGATGCTTTATTCTTCCAAAAGCAGAAGATGTTTATAGATTGAAATATATTATAGAAGAAATTTAAAATAATTGATAAGGAGTATATTATGCCCTGTTTTAATTACAAGTGTAATAACTGCGGGTTCACTAATGAATATACTAAATCCATAAGTGTTCCTAAAGAAATGCAACCCCCTAAAAAATGTCCTAAATGTAAAAATGGAAAAATGGAAAGACAGTTTTCTCCTCAAGGACAAAGTTTTGATGTTGTCGGTGGATACGATTATCAGTATGGTAAAAAAGCTTGGAAAAAGAATATGAGTGTTAGTGATCAGTCCAAAGTACTTGCCGGCGAAAAAGACCCATATTAAAAATGTATTGTAATTATAATGAAAACGGATTCGGTATAAATGATTACCGATTAAAATCTATTATTGATGATAGATGTGACATAAGAACTGCGTATGAAAGAATACTGTCTTTTTTTGATCCTAATCGGGGATCAAATCGTAAAACAAAAATTCTTGATTATTCTAACGCATCTCTATGGTCAGAAAAAACTCTTAGACTTTTTGATGTAACTCAAACACATAATCTTTATAGTCACAACAAATCAATATTTGATATCATAATTTACGAACCTCCTAAAAAGAAATTGGTCACTACAACCAGATATTCTAGTAGAATATTTAAAAAGCTTATTAAACCAAACGGCATTCTTGTAACTAGAACTTCTGATTTTAGAGATCATAAAAATCCTGCAAAGCTTAAAGGAGGATTTGAAGTAGAAAGCCTGATTCGATCATCAGGATTCTATTTGTTCGATCAGGTTATTTACATCTACAACAGAAACGATCGAACGTCTAGAAGGGATATTTGTGAATTAATTCACTCATATTTTATGATATTTAAGCCTGAAATTTAATCAAAAGCTTACAAATACTTATAAAAAAACACTTGACTTTTTACTTAAAAAGGTGTATAATATAAGTGTAGGATACAACTGAAAGGATATAATTTTGAAGTGGGTAAATTCAGAAAATAATGTTCCTATCAAGTCATGGTGTGAGAATGTCGAGGATTCTGCAATGGAGCAGGCAAAGAATCTTGCTAATCATCCTTGTACTTTCAAGCATGTTGCATTGATGCCCGATTGTCATTCCGGTTATGGAATGCCTATCGGTGGAGTTATCGCTTTTAAGAATGCTGTTTGTCCTCACGCAGTCGGTGTTGATATTGGCTGTGGAATGGGCGCTATTGGAACTAACATTGATATTTCTTCTTTTCCTGAAGGAAACGAAGGAATGAAAGTTTTTCGTTCGATTCTTGACATGGTTAAAGATCATGTTCCTGTCGGCGAAGGTCATGCTCGTGCAAAAGAGCAGGAATGGAACGACGACTATTTCATTAACGACGATCCTTTTAATGAGTATTCAATCGATAATCGTGGTTGGTTTGATGATTCCAAGGGTCGTTCTTTTGACCTCAAGAATCTTGGAACTCTTGGTGGAGGAAATCACTTTATCGAAATTCAGGCTTCTGATGATAATAAGATTTGGTTAATGGTTCATTCGGGATCAAGAAACCTTGGTCACCGTATTGCTTCTTATTATCATAAGGAAGCTTTGGCATGGAATGAGAAATGGCATTCTAATTTGCCTTCAAAGGACCTTGCGTTCTTTCCTGCCGATGATGATATGGGACAGGCTTATATTGAAGATATGAATCTTGCTTTGCGTTATGCAAGGGAAAACCGTCGTATAATTATGGAACAGCTTAAGATCGCTCTTGACGAATCGTGTTCCTTTCTTGGAATTGATTACAACATTGTAGAGGAAGTAAACATTCATCACAACTACGCAGCGATCGAAAAGCATTTTGGTCGGAATGTTTGGATTCATCGTAAGGGAGCCACTTCTGCAAAGAAGGGTGAGATTGGAATTATTCCTGGTTCGATGGGTACTTCGTCTTATATTGTCGGTGGTCTTGGAAATATGGAATCGTTTATGTCTTGTTCTCATGGAGCAGGCCGTAAGATGTCACGTACCGATGCTTGTATTTCTATCTCTAAGAATGAAGCAGACAAGGCAATGGAAGGTATTGTTCACGATCGTTGGGGAAATGTCAAGAGAGGAAAGGCTAAAGGGAAGGCAGACTTGTCGGAATCTCCTTTGGCATATAAGAACATTGATGAAGTCATTGCTTCTGAGACTGACTTAGTTGAAGTTCTTGTTAAGCTTCGCCCTCTCGCAGTTTTAAAGGGGTAAAATATGTTTATTATTTCAAAAATTGGAAAAATATTTTTGGAATTTTTCAAGAAACCTCAAAGGGAACCGCGAATGTATGTTATCGTTCGTAGGGATTTGTCAGAAACATATCGAATGGTACAAGGTGCCCATGCCCTTGCTCAGTATGCAATGGATAATCGTTTGAAGTTTGAAAAATGGAATAACGAATATCTTATCTACCTGTCAGTATTCAATCTACTTGAGTTAGAAAATCTTTATGCTAAACTTCTTGGCAATAGAAAGATTTGTAGTTGTTTTAAAGAGCCTGACTTATATGGTCATATGACCGCAATTGCTCTTTATGATACAGGAGAAATATTAAATCATTTGCCTTTGGCATAAACATATATTATTTTTTAAAGAGGATAAGTTATGAAAAAGAAGGAAATTATTTGGGCGTCTGCAATAATATCAATCATTTGTCTTTGTATAACTGTTTATAAGTTGGTGAAGACAACGACTAAGAGTTTGCTTGACGAAATCGACGGGCAACCAATTGGAATTTAATATAACACAATTAAAACCTAAAATAGAAAAGGAAATAGTGTTATAAGTCAGGAGTATATAATGAATTTTGAAGTAAAAGAAATCCGGCCGGGAGTAATTCATACAGAGTTTGATAATCTCTATAATCTTACTTCTACATATATGCGCTTACAGGAATTTTATGAGTCTCCTTTCCGAGACATAAAAGGAAAATTTTTTAAGCATGAAAAATATATGGATAAGTATGCCAGATCAAAAGGCAGTTTTTCTTATTATGAAGATTGGACTGGGTTTAATGTTCCAGGCGATGTAGTAATAAAATTTATAAAACTTTTTAAATATGATATGTGGCATAAAGAACAAGTATTTTTTAAAGAACTAGAAAAACATATTAAAAAGTATAAAGACAAATTTTATATTATTGGAACAGCAAAAAATAGAAAAAGGAAAAAATCAAATAATACTCTTAATCATGAGCTTGCTCACGCATACTTCTATTTGTGTCCAAAATATAAAAATAAAATATCAAGTCTTATAAAAAAGATTAATTCTAAACATTATAATAAAATGGAAGAATCATTAATTGAAATGGGTTATGACAAAAAATTTATTTTGGATGAAGTTCAAGCTTATTGTACGACCTCGTCGGCTCTTTCTATTTCTATGATGTTGGATATCAATTCTTTTAGAATTCCCAAAGATACTAAGTTGTTTTTTAAAGAGTTTGACGAAACACAAAAAAGACTTATAAAAGGATGATAAATACTTTAATAAAACTTCCGTGGTTACTAATAAAACTTATTCTTATAATTATTTTAGTAACATTTAAATTTATTTTTAATGTGAGATAAACATGTTTAAATCGTTTTTAGAAAATAAACAGCATGAAGAATTGGCACTAAAATTTGCTGAAGAAAAGCACGCCGGGCAAAAAAGAAAATTTACTGGCGAGCCTTATATAGTTCATCCGAAACAAGTTGCTGATCTTGTTAAAAAATTCGGTGGTGATTCTATTATGATTCAAGCCGCATATCTTCATGATGTATTAGAAGATACTAATACTACATTTGAAGAACTTGAAGATAATTTTGGTTCTATGATTGCATATCTTGTAAAAGAACTTACAAATGATTTTAATAAACTAAAAGAATTAGGAAAAACAAATTATCTCGTTCAAAAAATGAATAAAATGTCTTCAAATGCATTAATAATAAAATTAGCAGATAGACTTAGTAATGTTTCAGATTTTGATACTGCTGATTTAAAATGGGCAAAAAAGTATTCCAAACAAACGGAAGAAATTTTAAATCAATTAAAACATTTAAATCCTACACACGAAAGAATTATAAAAGAAATTCGCAGTAAACTTATATAAATTAAGGAATATATATGCCAAAAGCTTCGAAAAAAAATATGCCCATTGATTTTTGTGGATTGTTAAAAGAATGTAATAAAGAAATTCATATTATAGTTCATAATTTTCCTGATCCAGATTCTATTGCATCTGCAATCGGAGTCCAAGAAATTATTAAAAATTGTAAACATAAACCTGGAAATATTTATTATACAGGAGAAATATCTCATCCGCAAAATAAATCAATGATGACTCTTTTAAGTGTTCCAATTGTTAATTATGAATCAGACCCGTTTGAAAAAGGAAGTCCGGTTATTATTGTAGATACAAATAATCTTGGCAAAGAATCGAATCAACCACTTATTCAACCGGAAGATGCTAATATACTTGCTATCATAGATCATCATAAAGGAAAACATCCAAAGGATGTTTGTATAGATTATAGACCAGTTGGTTCAACAAGTTCAATAGTATGGCAGTACTTATATAGTATGAATTTTGATTTTGATTCTGATGAAGGACAATCACTAGCAACTGCATTAGTAGTTGGAATTTCTACCGATACTAATTCATTAACTTCTGATAATATTTCAGATATCGATTTTGATGCGTATCAGTATTTAATTAAGAAAGTTGATAAGCAAAAACTTATATCAATAATGCAATATCCTCTTCCTCCTTATCTATTTGATTTGAGACAGCGAGCATTTTTAGAAGAAAATAAACGCATTGAAGAATCAACAATTGTAAGCGGGCTAGGAATAATTTCGACTTCTAAGAGAGATGCTTTACCAATTATTGCAGATGAGTTTCTTAGAATGACTGGTATAACAACTTCGATAGTGTTTGCTATCATTAATGATTATATTGATATCTCTGTGAGATCAAACAATATAACTCTTGACGTTGGAGAATTCATCACAAAGGTATTTAAAACCGGTGGTGGAAAGCAGGGCGCAGGCAGGGCTAGAATTTCTCTTGGGTTCTTTGGTGCTGATAATGAAGACCAAACAATTAATAATGATGTATGGGAAGTCGCGAAGAAATTAGTATTCGAAAAAGTCTTCCATAGTGTAAAAGGATAATATTATGCATTTCATTGGTGATGTACACGGCAAGCTAACAATGTATTTAAAGATGGTATCTTATCTTAAAGATACTATTCAGCTTGGTGATTTTGGATTAGGTTTTGGTGGTAATATGTCGAGAGACAAGATGTACCACGATAAGCTTAATGAAATGATTGCAGATCGTCATATGATTTTAAGAGGCAACCACGATAATCCCGCGGCGTACAAAAACCTTCCTACTTATCTTGGCGACTATGGAATGTATAAAGGAATCTTCTTTATTTCCGGCGCATATTCGATTGATAAATGTCTTCGTACAGAAGGCGTTACTTATTGGTCAGATGAAGAATTAAGAATTGTAGAACTTGACAAAGCTATTAGTTTATTCAATAAGGAAAAGCCTTCTGTTGTTATAAGTCATACATGCCCATTAGAAATAATTGGGGAAACAAGCACGATTAAACTTTCTATTAAGAGTAGAACTTCTCAAGCACTACAGGCTATTATGGATTCAAACCATAAACCAAAGGAATGGATTTTTGGACATATGCATTGTTCATATAGAAAGAAAGTCAAAGGAATTAATTTCGTTGGTTTGAATGAAATGGAACTTTATACCCCTAAGTATACTCTCCCTGAATGGAAAGATTGATAGAAAGATTTTTCGATGAAATAC
>Ga0272441_10008311_pt1 | contig 16482 bp, 11 predicted proteins | sample SSMProp6N_FD_193582 | JGI IMG/M metagenome (GOLD analysis project Ga0272441, IMG submission 193582) | Marine sediment archaeal communities from Little Sippewissett salt marsh, Falmouth, MA, United States - SSM-Prop-6N | ecosystem: Environmental > Aquatic > Marine > Wetlands > Sediment ... | reverse complement strand
TGCCCTGCTTCTCCTTGATCGCAAGGCTCTTCTGATACCACTGCTCCGCAGAGGAGAAGTCGCGACGTTCCTCGGCAATCCTGCCCAGTTGATGATACGTGATCGCCGCGACGTGCTCGTTGCCCTGCTTCTCCGTGATCGCAAGGCTCTTCTGATACCACTGCTCCGCAGAGGAGAAGTCGCGACGCTCCTCGGCAATCCTGCCCAAGCCATGGTAAACCCATGCCAGCGTATCCGGCCGATCCTCGGCCAGGGAGAGCACCTGTTGGAGCGCATCCTCGGCCGCTGTCAGTTCCCATCGATTGAGGTGGAAAAAGCCCAGATCGCCCAGCCACTCGATCCGCTCCGTGACGGGCAGTTCGGAGGCGAAGTCCCCGGACAGATCGGTTTCGAGAAGATCGGCTGCGTCCCGCAGATGACCCGCATCGCCCAGGGCCCGGAACAGGGGCCAGGCGTGCTCGCGGCGGATGACGGACTCGGGCAGCCCGGCGCGGCGGGCCGAGGCCAACTGCTCGCGGAGGGCCGGCAGGAGCCTGGCGGCCTCCCCCGGGGCACGGCCGCCGCGAAGGCCCGCGACGGGGGTGCGGTCCATCTGAGCGAATCGGTCCCCCGTCCCAAGGCGGAGCAGGCTGAACTTCAGCGACACCCAGTCCCACAGGTGGTCCGCGTACCGCGCGAACGCGTCGACCAGCGGCGGGGTCAGGACGAACGCCAGCCGCCCGGCCGGGGGCCGAAAACGCTCTCGGTGGGCGTTCATCCACTTCCAGAACGCTTCGGACTCGTCTCCCGTGACCTGGGAACGCTCCGTCGCCACCAGGAGGAACACGGCCCCCGGGTCGGCCTTCCCGCCCTCGGCCTCGAGCCAACCCAGGAGTTTACGCGTATCCGCGGGGGACGCCACGCGGAAGACCACGACGGGGCCCCCGGCGGCCGCGCGAATGGCGGCCGCGACGTCCTCGGCCTGTGCGGCGCTCTCCACCTCGATCAGCGCCAGCGGCGGCGAATCGGCGTGGAGGAAGCTGCGAATGCGTGCCCATTCCAGGTCGCCGGCGGCAACCGGCGGCTGGGGGGAAGATTCACTCGTCGTCCTCACGCGGCATCACCTTCAGCAGCTCTTCCACGAGCGGATGGACCCGGAACCACTGCTCCCCGTTGTATTCCAGGACGGCGCGGGCCTTCAACAGGACCATCGCCGCGGGGTCGGGCGGCAAGACGCGAACAGGGCCCCGGGCCAACTCGCGCAGCCTGCGGTACAGGTCCTTGACGGACAGGTCCCATTCCTTCGGCAAGTCCAGGACGCTGATCGCGCGGGCGTATTCGTTCTTCCGACGGTTCAGCCCGTACCGGATGTTGTCCGACGTGATGACCGGGTCCTGGCTGCCCCGCTCCCTGAGGTTTTCTGCCGCCTCCGCGGCGACGATCAGCACCTCGAAGACATCCCGGAGAACGCCCCCGCTGCTGCCGATCAGCCCGTCGAGCGCGTCGGCCTCGATGAGCGAATCGGCCACGCGCTTGCGGACGATGCGCCGAATCTGCTCGCGGCCTTCCTCACACGAGCTGCCGTCGAATTCGCTGACTTTCAACATGGGCAGAACGATGGGCTCGAAGTACTGCTCGTAGGCAGCGCGGCTGGGGGAATGGTGCAGGAAGATCGGGACGGTGCAGATCAGGCTGGCGTCGAGGCCCGCCAGCACGGCGGGCTGCTCCTGGAAGATGCGGCGCACGTCTTCCAGGTCCACCTTGTCGAGGTCCTCGATGACGATCAGGAGGTTCCTGTTCCGGCGTCGGACGGCCTGCTTGACCTCTTTGACCAGCAGGTTGCACCGCTCCGTCAAGCCGGCGAGGCGTTGGGACTTCTCCCGGGTGACGCGGTGGACGCGCTTGTCGCCGATGCGAATGAGTCCCTTGGCCCGGACCAGCAGCTTCAGCAGCGAGGCGGCAGTGCTTCCCTCGACCTCGCCGGTCTTCTCGGTCGTGGCCTCCTCGATTTCCAGTTCCTTCGCGAACCAGCGGTACACCTCCTGCAGCGCCGGCGTCGTTTCGGTCAGCTCGTTGGCGAAACCCCGCCCGGTGCAGGCGTCGAGCAGGCGTTCCATGGCCACGACCAGCACGTCCTCGACAGGCACGTGGAAGAGGTTGCACTCCTGGGCGACCGAGAAGTTGACGGTGAAGAAGTTGTCGGACAAGTCCTCGGCGAGTTTGACAAGCTCGGTGGACTTTCCGCACCCTCCGTGCCCCGCGAGCAGGATCTTCGTGTTCGCGTCCGGATTGCGCTCCAGGCGCTGCTTCATCTGGCGCCGGCGGCTCAGGACGGCATCCCGTGCGTCGGACGTATCGACAAAGAACTCGTCCAGCTCGTCCCGCTGCAACGGGCGGGGCCGGCAGGACTGGTGGATCTCGGCGAGGGTCTTCGCTTTCTTCATCGTCGCACTCGGTTGGGACTGTAAAACCCACTGCATTGTATCGGCACGGCGCGCGGTCAGGCTACGGCAAACACAACCCCGGAAGTCTGACGGATCGCAGGCGTACCTGCGGCACGGGCGCCGGTCTCCCGGCCGAGGGACGCTATGCCTTACCCCAGCCGTTCGCGGACGTAGGGGACGACCTTGTCGGCGGGGATGCGGTCCTGGGCGAGGCTGTCGCGGTCGCGGATGGTGACGGTCTGGTCCTCGAGCGTCTGGCCGTCCACGGTGACGCAGAACGGCGTGCCGGCCTCGTCCTGGCGGCGGTAGCGGCGGCCGACGGCGCCCTTCTCGTCGTAGAAGGCGGTCATGCCCGTGGCCTGGGCGTCCTGGTAGATCCGGCGGGCGATCTCCGGCATGCCCTCCTTCTTGACCAACGGGAAGACGGCCAGCTTGATCGGCGCGAGCCGGGGGTGGAACTTCATGACGGTGCGGCTCTGCATCTTGCCCTTGTCGTCGGGGGCCTCGTCCTCGGCGTAGGCCTCGCAGAGGAAGGCCAGCACGCCGCGGTCGATCCCGCCCGACGGCTCGATGACGTAGGGGATGAACCGCTCCTTCGTCTGGTCGTCGAAGTACGTCATGTCCCGCCCGGAGTGCTCCTGGTGGGCCTTGAGGTCGAAGTCCGTCCGGTTGGCGACGCCCTCCAGCTCGCTGACGCCGAAGGGGAACTCGTACTCGACGTCCGCGCAGGCCTTGGCGTAGTGGGCCAGCTCGTCGGGCTCGTGGTTGCGGAGCGTCAGCTTGCTGCTGGTCAGCCCGTGGTCGATCCACCACTGGTAGCGGGCGTCGCGCCAGTAGACGTACCACTCGTCGGCGGCGTCGGGATGGCAGAAGAACTCGATCTCCATCTGCTCGAACTCGCGGCTGCGGAAGGTGTAGTTCCGCGGGTTGATCTCGTTTCGGAAGCTCTTGCCGATCTGGGCGATCCCGAACGGCAGCTTGATTCGGCTGGTGTCGAGGACGTTCTTGTAGTTGGCGAAGATCCCCTGCGCCGTCTCCGGGCGGAGGTAGGCCACGGAGGACGAATCTTCCATGGCCCCGACGAACGTCTTGAACATCATGTTGAACTTTCGGGCGTCGGTGAGCTCCGCGCCGTCGTTGGGGCAGAGGCAGACCTGGCCCTCGGGCCGCTGGTCGGCGCGGAAGACGGTCCACTCGATGCGGTCGGCGGCGTGTTCGAGCTTGCGGCGGGTCTTGCTGTTGGCGGCGGCCGAGGCGGCCTCCCGGGCCTGCTCGGCGGAATCGGCCTGGACGCCGGCCTGGAGCACCACGCCGTTCTGATCGGCGGCGATCACGGTGAAGACCTTGTCCGCGCGGAAGCGGGCCTTGCACTTCTTGCAGTCGACGAGCGGGTCGTTGAAGTTGACGACGTGGCCGGACGCCTCCCAGACCTTGGGGTTCATGATGATGGAGCAGTCGAGGCCGACGATGTCGTCGCGCCGGCGGACGATATCCTCCCACCAGGCGTTCTTGACGTTGCGCTTCAGCTCCACGCCGAGCGGGCCGTAGTCCCAGAACCCGCCGATGCCGCCGTAGATCTCCGAGGACTGGAAGATGAACCCCCTGCGCTTGCAGAGGGCGGTGAGCTTGTCCATCCGATCGTTGGCGTTTTCCGACATCGTTCAGCCGCTCCGTCCAGGCCGTGTCTCTCGCGCCGCTCCGGCCCGCGCGGGCCAAAACCGCTTCGCGAGCCGAGTATCCTATGGGCTCGCACTGGGCATTACAAGGCCGCCGAAGCGCCGGCGCCGCGATGCCCAATTGCCCGGTCCCCGGTTGTCCGGTGAGCAAGAGCCCGCTACACTTACCTGCAGAGCGCCGCGGGTGGGTCGTGGGTCTGTCAGTTCGCGCCGATCCCTGGGGCAGTGCGGCCGGAGTTCCCCACCTGCGCACCGGCGTTACATATCCCTGACGTGCGCTGCCCCAACAGCACAGGAGACGGGATGATGGACGAGATGGCCATCCCCATGGTCGTGGACTCGCTCAAGGACCTGGAAGACTTCCCCTTGACGAGGTGCATCTACTATGCCGCGGAGGTCGATGAGGCCGCAACCGAGACAGGCGAGCCCATCGATCTCAAAGGCCTGGGTGTCCCGTTGCTGATGTTGGGTTTCGCCGGGATCATCTACAGGCCGGTGGGCGACCAGACGCGATTCAGCTCCGCCGAGGCGATCGAGCAGACCTTCGACAGGATCGAGGCAGACCCGAGGCTCTACGTGCGGACCCGCAGCATCTGGCTCGCCAACACGCTGCTTCTGGTGAAGGGGCCCCCGGCGGAACAGTGCAGGGGGGCGGTGTTCCGCATTGGTCGGGGCCTGTACTTCCGCGCCCTGCAGTTCGCCCGCGGCACGGTCACGAGGGAGCAGTTCGTCGCGACCGCCGAGGACTACGCATCCCAGGTCGAGCACTCCCCGCAGGAGACGGACGCCTTCGCCCGGTGGGCCGAGATGCAGGTGGACAAGGCGCGAAACGCCTACCATGCCGAGCCCGAGATGGCGCTGCCGTATTCGGACGACCGCGACCTGTCCGGCTTCCAGAAAGGGGACGAATCATGAGCGAGCTTCGAGTCACCATGGTGGACGTGGGATGGGGAGACTCCGTCCTGATCGAGTCGGAAGACCACAACGGACAGACTCACTACGCCCTCGTGGACTCCAACGAGGAATACGACGGGCCTTCCTCACTGATCTTTCTGCGGAAGTTCTTCGAGAAGCAGGGGATCACGCCCGGCCCCGGGCACCTGTTCGACTTTATCCTCCTGTCCCACGGACACACGGACCACGGCAAGGGCCTGGAGACGATCTTCCGCAGATACGGGGCGGAGCGATTCTGGTATCCCAAGTCGGCAGACAACAGTTCGCAGGCGAACCTGCTCCGCGCCGCAAAGAACTCGTCACGGATCCGGTACTTCCAGGCGATCGACCGCACCAAGGTCCTTCCGAACCTCGGGGACGCCCAGTTGGGAGTGCTCTGGCCGCCGCACAACGTGACCTTCAGCAACCCCAATAACAACTCCGTGGTCCTGACGCTGACGCTCGGCAATGTCACCTTCCTGCTGACGGGCGATGCGGAGCGGCTGGTCTGGGACAGGATCGGCGCCGAGATACCCCAGGACACGCGCTTCGTCAAGGTCCCCCATCACGGCGCGTGGGATGCAACGGTCATCAACGGGCAGACCCCGTGGCTCGATCACTGCCCCGCCGCGGCGACGCTTGGCATCAGTTGCCACGTCCAACCCCATCCGCACCCGAGCCGGCAAGTCATCGATGAGTTCAACCAACGCCACTACACCTATTACCGTACGGACGAGCAGTACCACCTGACGTTCACAACGGATGGGAACGCCACGCAGGTGCGGTATTCCCATTGAGCGGAGGGTCGAGACCACTGGCGCCGCCCGGCGGCGCGGGCCGCGCCGCTGCGAAGCTCACCGTGCGGGCTTCGTCGCCGGCTGGGTGGTGGTGCGGTACTTCCGGATGAGCAGCTCGTAGAGGGCGGCGCGCTCGGCCTGGATGGCCTCGAGGACGTCGGCGGGCAGGTCGTCGGGACGGAGCAGCAGGTCGATGCTGCTGCCGTCCGGCAGGCGGACGGTCTTCTTGAGGAAGAACGGCGTCTTCTTCTGGGCGGCCTCGATGCCGGCGGCGATGCGGGCCTCCAGGGCCTTGGAGGGGCGAACCGTCAGGCCCTCGGGCTCGCGGACGAACTCCAGCCCCGTCGCGCCGCCGATGACCTCCAGGGCCTGGGCGATGGTCGCCTCGGCCATGCGGAGATTGAAGTGCTCCCGCGTCTCGGCGGGGATCAGGTCCATCACGCCGGGGTCCATGTTCAGCTTGACCCGCGCCTGCTTGGCCAGGTCCAGCAACACGGTGACCAGCTTGGCGTTGTCGTACCGCAACGTCACCGTCTGCTGGAGCTGCCGCTCGATCTGGCGCTCCCGCGGGATGATCAGGATGTTGTCCCCCCACAGGTACCACGTCCAGCCCTTGCCGTGGCACAGGAAGTCCAGCCAGGCCGCGGGCGTTCCGGGAAGGACCCGGTTGGCCCGCTGAATCGCCGCCGCCTCCGCGTCGGCGTCGCCCTGGACGTCCTGGGGGTGCAGCACGAGCGTGAGGTCGTCGTTCTTGGCGGCCGTGCGGAGCTGGTCGATGACGCCGGGGATGTCCTTGCCGTCGGGCTTCTTGGCCTTCATCGAGTACATCCGCCCGAGGACCTCCAGCTCCTTGTAGGTCGCGCGGCGGGTCATTCGCAGCAGCGCGGGGGCCGGCTGGATGCGCACGGCCGAGCCGCTGAGCACCCACTCCATCGCCTGGCGGGCCAGCATGGGCGAGAGGGCCTCGCGCAGGGTGTAGCCCTTGACCTTCATGCCCAGGCGAGTCTGGTCGCCGTAGGGCATGCAGGCGTAGACGGCCGGGTCGATGACGAACTGGACGCCCGTGGCACGGGTGAGCTTCGCGAAGGCCTCGTCGATGGGCGAGTTGGGAATATCGAACTCGACGAGCTTGTCGAGCGCCAGTTGGATGTTCCCCGCCGTCGCCGGGCGGGCGGGCGCCGACAGCGACGTCGACAGGACCGCCAGGGCCAGGGGCTTGAGGATCGCTGCGAACATGTACGGTTCTCCTGCGAAATCCCGCCTATCCAAACCGCTCGGCGGGCCGGGGTCAATCAGTAAACGACCATCGTCTCGCCGACGGTGTCCGCGCCGGCCGACGGCGCGCCGAACGAGACGGCGATCGTCCCGGCCGGCTCGCCGGGATGCGGGTCGGCGTCCATCTCGATGGGCAGCTCGGCCAGGTCCGGCGGGGCGATCTGCACGGAGATCTCCTGCCGGCCTCGCTCGGCGGGCGCGCCGCCGGACATGACCATCTCGGCGACCGGCACGTCGGCGGGGCCTCCGTAGAGGCCGAAGACCAGCAGCCCCGCGGAGACGGCCAGCAGGATCGACGCGGCCGCCGCGGTCACCCAGAACCGCGGGCGGAGGATCATCGCCCGCCGGCGCGGGGGGTTGAGCAGGGCCTTTCGCTCGATGGCGGAGATGATCTCCGCCCGCTGGAGGTCGTAGTCGACGCCCTCGACGCCCTCCTCGGCGAGCTCATCGATCAGGCCAGAGAGCATGCCGTAGCGGCGGAGGTCGTCGCGGAGTGGTTCCTCCGCCTTGATCCGCCGCTCCAGCCGGAGGCGTTCCCGTCGCGAGAGGTCCCCGTCGAGGTAGTCGCACAACAGCAGGTCCGGGTCCTCGCGGTCCGGGCCTCGCGGGAGGTCCTGTGGGTCTGGGCTGTTTGTGGTGTTCATGGCTTCACCGGCAGTACGGCAGTTACAGGTAGTCCTTGAACTGCTCCTTCAGCTTCTTTCGGGCGGCGAAGACGTGCCACTTGACCGCCTCGACGCTGGAGCCGAGCATCTTGGCGATCTCCTTCTGCGGCAGCTTCTCGATCGCGAACAGCACGAGGGCCTGCCGCTGGAGGTTCGGCAGCCGCTCGATGGCCTCCGCCAGCCTCTGCTTGACCTCGCTGGCCGAGGCCTCCGCCGCCGGATTGACCGCGCCCGGGTCCGGCCGGCTCATGCCGCCTCGGAACTCGTCGTCCGCGGGGGCATCGAGGGAGTCGGTTCTTCGCAACGCCCTGGCCCTTCGGAAGTTAAGGGACAGGTTGCTGACGATCCGCAGCAGCCAGGCCCCAAACCGGGCCGGCTTGACCAGCGAGTCGAGCTGGCTGTACGCCCTGAGAAATGCGTCCTGCACTACGTCCATGGCGTCCTCGCGGTTGCTCAGCAGGCGGTAGGCCACCGCGGTGGCCCGCCTCTGGTACCGCTCGACGAGGCCCTCAAAGGCCGTCAGGTCGCCCCGCTTGGAAGCGCGCACCAACTGGGCGTCGGGCACGCCCGGCGAATCGGCAGCCTTTGCCTCTCTACCTCCAGACACGGCCTCTACTCGGACGTTAGGAGTTTTCGGTCCGGAAAACGGGCATCTTACCGGCCCGGGGAGCGGAATGCGAGGGCGCCCGCCGCGAATGGCCGGTCCGCCGGCGCCGGCTCATGGGCGGGCGTCGAGGACCTCGCGCACGCGCCGGGCGAGGTCGCGGGGATGGAACGGCTTGGGCAGCAGCGCCACGCCCTTCTCGAGAAGGCCGTGGTGGACGATCGTGTTCTCGGCATAGCCGGAAACGTACAGGACGTTCATCTCGGGCCGGGCCGCGCAGAGAAGACCCGCCAACTCCGGGCCGTTCATGCCGGGCATGACCACGTCGCTGAGCAGCAGGTGGATCGGATCGCTTTGACCCTCGACGATCCGCAGGGCCTCGGCGGGCCCGTCGGCGGCCAGAACGTGGTAGCCGTTGCGGCGCAGGGAGCGGACGATCACCTCTCGCACGGCCGCCTCGTCTTCCACGACCAGGATCGTCTCCTCCCCGCCGAGCTCTCTTTCCGCCGGGGACGTGAGCTCCGGGCGGCCCGCCGGAGCGACCACGCGGGGCAGGTACACCTTGAACGTCGCGCCCAGCCCCGGCTCGCTGTAGACGTGGATCGACCCGCCGCTCTGACGAACGAAACCGTAGACCATCGAAAGCCCCAGCCCCGTTCCCGAACCGACCTCCTTCGTGGTGAAGAACGGCTCGAAGATCCGCTCAACGGTCCGGGCGTCCATCCCTTTGCCGGTATCGCTGACGGCAACCATGACGTGCGCCCCGGCCTGGGCGTCGGTGTGTCGGTAGGCGTAGTCCTCGTTCAGGTCGACGTTGGCGGTCTCGATGGTCAGCCGCCCGCCGCCGGGCATGGCGTCCCGCGCGTTGATGGCCAGGTTCATCACGGCCTGCTGGAACTGGGCGCGGTCGACCCGCGTGTTGCCCAGGCTTGCATCGGTGATGATCGACAGGTGCACGTCCTCCCCGATCAGCCGCGCCAGGGGGTTCTCCATCTCCCGGAGCGTCTCATTGAGGTTGGTGGCCTCGGGGTGCAGGGCCTGCTTGCGGCTGAAGGCCAGCAACTGGCGCGTCAGGCGCTCGGCCCGTTCCGCGGCGGCCCGGATCTCCTGGACCTCGCTCTGCTCCTCGGCCGGTCGGTCTCCCATGCGGAGCAGCATGTCGCAGTAGCCCTTCACGACGGTCAACTGGTTGTTGAAGTCGTGGGCGATCCCGCCGGCGAGGCGTCCGACGGCCTCCATTTTCTGGGCCTGTCGGAGCTGGTCCTCCAGCGTCTGGCGCTCCGAGACGTCGGTGACCGTGGCGACCATCCCGTCGAACGCGCCGGCAGCATCCCGCAGCGGCGCGGCGTTGATGCTCAGCAGCACCCGCCGCCCGTCGGGCCGCTCGATGGCGTGCCGCACGTCGTAGACGGGCCCGAGGCTCTCTTGGACGCGATGGAAGGGCAACTCCTCGTCGGGGATGGGCTGCCCGGTGTGGTCGGTGATCTTCCAGGCCGGGTCGTTGTACGCCCGCCGCGAGATCGCGTCGCGTTTCAGTCCGAGGATGCGCTCGGCGGCCTGGTTGGCAAAGGCGATGCGCCCCGTCCGGTCGATGACGGCGATGCCCTCCGGGCTGGTCTCGGTGATTCGCGCCAGCAGGTCGCGTTCCCGGAGCAGGGCCTGCTCGGCCCGCTTTCGCTGGGTGATGTCCTTGACGTGCTCGATGATGCCGGTGACCCGCCCCTCGCCGTCGCGCAGCGGGAAGGCCGACAGCTCGATCCACCCCGTCGGCGCCTCGGCCGAGGGGAACGGCACGACCTCCGTCGCCGGCTCGCCCGTGTCCAGCACGAGCCGGGAAGGGCACCACGGGCACGGCGTCTCGCGGCACTGGTAGACCTCGTAGCACTTCCTGCCGACCAGCGGCGCCCTGTGCGCGTACTGCTGTTCCATCCAGTCGTTGACCCGCAGGACGGTCAGGTCGCGGTCCAGAACGCTGATGCCGTCGCGGATCCCGTCGAAGACGGCCTGGAGGAACTGCTCCCGCTCCCGCAGCGCGGCGTCGGCCCGGTTCAGCTCCTCGATGCGGGCCTCCAACTCCGCCGCGTGCTGCGAGAGGCTGCGGTGCAGCAGCGCGTTGCCCAGCCCGGCGGCCACCTGCCCGGCGAGGGTCTCCAGGAAGGCCCCCGACGCGCCGAAGTCCCGCGGGGTCCGGGACGCCAAGGTCAGCACGCCCACCAAGGCGTCGCTCTGCACCAGGGGAAAGGCCGCCAGCGAGCGAAGCCCCATCGCCTTGCACTCGGCCAGCGCGCAGCGGGAGTCGTTCAGGACGTCGGCGCTGTAGACCGCCTGCCGGTCCCGCGCCGCCAGACCGCACAGACACTGCCCCACGTGCCTCTGCTCGGCCGTGACCTTCCGCAGCGCCTCGTCCGCGGGATGCACGGCCAGCAGATGCAACTCCTTCTCCTCGGCCAAGAACAGCATCGCGACGTCCAGTTCGACCGAGGCGACGAGCTCCCGAAGGGCCGCGCGGCCGATCTCCGCTACGGACAGGCTGTCGGCAACGCACCGTCCGAGGCGACTGAGGGCGGCCAACTCGTCCACGCGCCGGCGGAGCGACGCCCGCGCCTCCTGCCGCTCGGAGATGTCCCGCGCGACGCTGAGCACGGCCGGCTGCTCGCCGTACTCGATGACCCGGCAGTTGACCTCCGTGGGAACGGCCTTCCCGTCGCGCGCGACGAAGACCGTCTCGTAGACCATGCTGCCCCGGCGGAAGGCCTCCTCGACGCGCTCGGTGACGGACGCGGCTTGGTCCGGCGCGCTCACGTCGACAATGCGCAGCGCCCGCAGCTCGGCCCGCGTGTACCCCAACCGCTCGCACGCCGCCGCGTTACCCTCCAGGATCCGTCCCGACAAGTCATGCAGAAGCACCGCGTCGCTGAACGCATCCAGCAGCGGCCTGGCCTCCACGCTCGGGTCCCACCGCGTTGTCTTGCGCTTTCCAGCCACGCTTCGGCAGCCCCTTTCACTTCCCGCGAACCAAAGCGAACCAACTCCCTAACCGGGCAACTCACGGACAGGGCGATCGGCGCTCTGCCGGGCGGGCGATGGGTCCGCCGGACCCCGCCCGGCCCGCCGGGGAACGCGCCGGAATCCGCTGACTTTTCCTTCGTATTCTAGGCCGATGCAGCCGGCAGGGCAACGACCTGGCCCGCGCGCGCGTCGAATCGAGGCCGTGGGAAACGCCCCGCCCACCTGCTACAGTCTGGACGCCGAGACGGTCGTCGGCCTCGCGGCAGCCTGCAAATCCGCCCAAAGGAAACAACATGAAGACCACCTCGTGCGGGAACTTCACGCTCGACGGCAGGGAGTTCGTGCTGACCCGACCGCTGCTGGACCGGCCGTGGATGAACGTCCTGTCCAACGGCAACTGGTGCTACCTCGCCAGCCACCTCGGCGGGGGGTACTCGTTCCTCGGCAACCCGACGGTCGGCCGCATCACGCGGTGGCACGTCGACGGCGTGCCCCGGGACACCGTCGGAAAGCTCGTCTACCTGCGCGACGAGGAAGACGGCCGGTGGTGGACCGCCAACGGCTTTCCCCCGACCCACAAGCCCGAGCTCTGGCGGTGCCATATCGGCCTGGGCTACAACCGGATCGTCGCGCAGCATCACGGGATCGCCAGCGAGATCCTCTACTTCTGCCCCATGCCCGAGCCGGGCAGCCATGACGTCGGCGACGCCTGCCTTCTCTGGCGCGTGAAGCTGACGAACGAGTCGTCCCGGCCGCGAACGATCTCCGCGACAAACTACGTCGAGCTGGCGCTGGGCAACTGGTTCGAGGACACGTCCTGGCGGGAGTTCTACCTGCTGTTCAACCGCCAGCGGTTCGCCGACGGCGTCCTGTACACGCGCTGCGAACAGTGGGTCAAGTACGTCGGCGGCTGGCAGGCGGCCAATGCCGACGCGAACAACATCCCATTCGACAAGGCGGTGTTCCTCGCCTCGACCGCCGACGTGACCGGCTACGAGGGCGACCGCTACGAGTTCGTGGGGGCCTACCGCGACCTGACCGGCCCAAAGGCCATGGACACGGGGCGGCTCGGCAACGAGACGAGCACGGGACGCGACGCGTGCGCGGCCCTTCAGCACCGTTTCGCGCTCGGGCCGGGCGAATCGGTCGAGTATGTCCTCCTGCTGGGGGCCGTGGACGCACAGCCCGAAGACGCGTCCGAGCTGACGGACAAGTACCTCTCGCTGGAGCAGGCCGACGCCGCCTTCTCCAACAACCAGGCCTACTGGGACGCGGTGGTCTCCACGCCGTGCGTCGAAACGCCCGACGAGGACCTCGACACGCTCGTGAACATCTGGTTCAAGTACCAGGGCGCGAACCTCAGTTGGTGGAACCGCAACACCGGCTACTGCTACAGCGGCATCTACAACTTCGGCGTGCGCGACGCCTGCCAGGACGCCGTCAGCCGCCTGCCGCAGGACCCCGCGTGGGTCCGCGAGCACACCGTCCGGCGGATCATGATCTGGCAGTTCGACGAGGGCGACTACGCCCACGGGGGCAACTTCCTCTCCCGGACCGGGACGAGAACCTTCCACAGCGACGACCCGATCAACCCGCTGTTTCTCCTGGCCCACTACGTCCGCGAGACGGGCGACTTCTCGATCCTCCAGGAAAAGACGCCCTGGGTCGATCCCGAGACGTGCCTGTCCGGCCGGTCGAGCAAGCCCGACGCGACGATCTACCAGCACTGCATCGCGGGCATCGAGTGCTTCTGGCGGGCCTTCTCCGACCGCGGCCTGCCGCTGATCCTCAAGGCCGACTGGAACGACGCCCTCGACCAGATGGGCAACCGGCGCAGGGGCGAGAGCTGCATGCTCGCCGGCTGGGCCATCCTCTGCATCGAGGACTTCTACCCCTGCATGGAGCACATGGGCGACCTCGACCGCCTCGCGGAGTACCGCCGGCGGATCGCCCGCTTGCGCCAAACCGTCAATGAGCTGTGCTGGGACGGCGAGTGGTATTGGCGCGCCACCCACGACAGCGGCTGGGTGCTGGGCTCGAAGGACAACCAGTACGGCCGGATCTTCACCAATCCCAACGCGTTCGCCATCGTCGCCGGCCTGGCCGACGAGGACCGCACGCGGAGAATCCTTGCCGCCTTCGACGAGCACTTGGATACCGAGTGGGGCAGCCACTGCTTCGCCCCGCCGTTCGACACGCCCGACCCCCGCGCGGGCATCCTCAGCCGCTTCGCGCCCGGCACGAAGGAGAACGGCTCCCTCCAGGGCCACAACAGCCGATGGCGCATCTGGGCCGAGTGCGCCGCCGGACGCGGCGACAAGGCCTACGAGATCCTCAAGAGCATGCTGCCCACCACCCGCCACGAGGCCGACCCCGACCTCTACCGCATCGAGCCCTACGTCGCCTGCCAGTTCGTATACGGCCCGCCCGCCGACCGCCCCGGCGAGGGCTCGCACGCCTGGGCGACCGGCACGGCCTGCTGGACGCTGCTCAACGTCTGGGAGCACATGCTGGGCGTCCGTCCCGAGATCGCCGGCCTCCGCGTCGACCCCTGCCTGCCGAGCGCCTGGACGACGTGCAAGATGACCCGCGACTACCGCGGCGCGACCTACGAGATCACCATCGAGAAGCCCGAGGGCCTCTGCCGCGGCCCCGTCACCCTCACCCTCGACGGCGAGCCACTCCCCGACAACCTCATCCCCCCGCAGGGGGACGGAAAGGTGCACCCGGTGCGGGCGGTCCTGTCTTGACCGCGGGGGGGACCGCGGTTCTGCGAACCTTCTTGGGCCCGATCGGTGCGACGCGCCGTACAATGCCCAGATGCTCCCCTGGCGGAATTGGTTTCACTGTAGCGGGTCCACCTACGGCACGTGGCTGCCGGGGGATCGGCGCGGATGGCGGGCGCGGCATCATCGGGAGCACGTCGAGGGGGACTACAAGAACCCGCCTCCGCCCGGGACGTACGACGAGCTCTACCGGCACTCCCAGCGGTCGATGAAGCACCCACCGGTGTTCCTGGATGCGCCTCAGCGCGTGATTGCGTGTCGGAAAATGGCGCAAGCGCTCCTGTACCACGATGTTGAGCTTGTGGAACTCTCCGTGAGCGCTGCGCATTACCATATCCTCGCACGGTTTACGCCTGTGGGTCAGGAGCAAAGCCCAGGGATTCAAATCCCTGGGCTTCCGGAAGGAAAGAACGCAGACACCTACGAGATCCTCAAGAAGACCGCTCGTCACTACGTAGGAATTGCGAAGAAGAACAGCGCTCGCGCGCTGAGCGACGCGGGACTCGTCGCTCCGGGCGGCGTGTGGGCGGTCCGGGGCAAGCTCAAACCGATCGCCGACCGACGCCACCAGCTTGCGGTCGTGCAGTACATTCGCGATCATGCCCTGGAAGGCGCGCTGGTCTGGTCGCGCCTCGACGGGAACCCGGGAGAGGTGGCGTCATGATTCTACGCGGCGCGGGAAGGAAGACGGCATGAAGTACCAGAGCTTTGCCCTCACCGATCCCGGTGTGGTTCGCAAGGAGAACCAGGACGCCGTCTTCATGGAACCCCACCTCGGGCTGTTCATCGTCTGCGACGGCTGCGGGGGCCACCGCGCGGGCGCCGTCGCCAGTGCCCTCGCCATCGAGGCCGTCCACGAGGCGATTCGCGCCGAGGTCGAGGCCTTCAAGAGCTACGTCAAGCGGCCCACCGTCCGCAAACGCGTCCAGGCCGTCGACGCGATCGTCAAGGCCGTCAACGCCGCCGGCAGGAAGGTCCACGCCCGCGCCAAGAAAGAGCCCGACAAGGCGGGCATGGGCACGACGATGGTGCTGCTGCAACTGCTGGGCGGGCGGGCCATCGCCGCCCACGTCGGCGACTCGCGGATCTACCTCTTCCGCCGCGGGCAACTCCACCGCCTGACCGAGGACCACACGCTGGCCAACCAGTACGTCCGCCGCGGGATCATGTCCCACGAGCAGGCGCGCAAGAGCCGCGCCTCCCAAATCATCACCCGCGGGGTCGGCTTCCATGAGATCGTCGGCGTCGACACGCTCCACTTCGAGCTGATCCCCGGCGACCGGTTCCTGCTCTGCACCGACGGGCTGACCCTCCATGTCTCCGACGCCGAGATCGCCAAGGCCTGCGAGGACCTCCCGCCCGACCAGATCTGCCGGCAGCTCGTCGCGGCGGCGAACGAACGAGGCGGGCAGGACAACGTCAGCCTCGTCGTCGTGCGGACCGAACCGACCGCCTCCCCCGCCGGAGACGAAGTCCACCGCCGGCTCTACTCGCTCCAGCAGGTCCCCCTGTTCCGACACCTGTCGTTTGCCGAACTGCTCCGCGTTTTGGATATCTGCCAGCCGGAAACCTACGAGGCGGGCAATCGGATCTTCTCCGAGGGCGATCGAAGCGACCGGATCTACGTCACCGTCGCCGGCGATATCCACGTCGTCAAGGACGGCCGAAAACTCGCGGAACTCCCGCCCGGCTCGGCGTTCGGCGAGATGGGGCTGATCGACAACGCCCCGCGCTCGGCGGACATCGTGGCCCCCGAGGGCGCCCGCGTGCTGAGCATCGACCGCGAGGAGTTCTTCGCCCTGCTCCGCCAGGAGCGCAGCCTCGCCGTGAAGGTCCTCTGGGGGCTGTGCTTCCTGCTGAACACGCGGTTACGCACAACCAGCGCGAAGCTCTCGGCGATGTCCGCGGCCCAGCAGGCCGCCCTCGCCCAGACGCAGACCCGCACCCAGAGCGCCCTGGACGAACTCGCCGCCATCGTCCGCCCGTTCACGTGACGGCAGGAACGGCAGATGCACCCCAGAGACCCAGAGGACATAGAGGCAGAACAAGACAGAGGCCCTCAGCAAGGGGCCAGAAAGGCGTGTCTCCTCTTGTCTTCCGTTCTTGCCTTCGCTCCCCTCTCTGAGGCCTCTGAACAACAAGAGGCACAACATCCACGTAAACGCGTGTATCATCGAGCGCATTGCGGTCTGCCCGGCGTCGCCGTTCCGGCCGGTCGCCCCCGAATGGGGGCGGCTGATCGGTAGCCACGGGCGCGAGCCCGTGGGGAGAGGCCGCGCGAATCACAGAGCCCCGAAGCGGGGCGATTGAAACC
>Ga0272441_10008310_pt1 | contig 16482 bp, 7 predicted proteins | sample SSMProp6N_FD_193582 | JGI IMG/M metagenome (GOLD analysis project Ga0272441, IMG submission 193582) | Marine sediment archaeal communities from Little Sippewissett salt marsh, Falmouth, MA, United States - SSM-Prop-6N | ecosystem: Environmental > Aquatic > Marine > Wetlands > Sediment ... | reverse complement strand
AGATAGATTCGATCACACAACGGGACGGCGCTCTCTGAAAATCATTGTAGATGAGGATACTGCCGAAAACACACCCCGCGAAGTGACTCTTTCCCAAAAGATTGACGTCCGCAAGTTCGCGGGTCAGGAGATGGTTTTTCAATGTGATTTACTGGCTGAGCATGCCCCGTATGGTGCGCCGGTCTCCATCGAGCTTGAACAGTTCCGAGCAGATGGCTCACGCATACTCGAATATGCGGTGCAGCCGCGATGGCTTACGATAGAATTGGCCCAGGGTCAGCTTGTACAGTTTTGCGAGCGAGGCAGATTCAGTCCGGAGGCCGCCCTTGTCAATGCAAAGATCCGACTGCGCTGCTATGTCAGAGATGCAGACACCCGCCAGATCCTCACGGGCCCTGAATCCTTTTTCACGGTATGGCTCGACCGTCTGGTGATCCGTCCGGGCCGGCGGATAAGCTGCCCAGTCCAAAGCCACGCGGGATTCGTGGAGGGTGCATTGGAGACGGCGCCCATCAATCGCGGTTTTGAGTTCACAGGCATACGTCGGCTTGCTTTCAATGGAGCCTCGGAAGGTACACTAACCGCCGGAACATTCAATCCCAATCCTCATTCCGTTCACTGGGGTCTGGAAGCGGGCACTCTCGAGTTCTGGTGCCGTCCGTTATGGAACGCCGACAATGGCGCCGAACACATCTTTTTTGAGGGCGTTGCCTACGGTCATCGACTTCAATCGCGTTTGCGTAAACTCGGTTCGGACGGTGAAAACAAGCTTGAATTCACGATCGCAGATGCCGGCGGAAAGTTTCGCTCGATTCGCGGCTCTGCCGACTTTAAGAAAGACCGGTGGCACCATATCGCCGCCACCTGGGATTTCGCAAAGGCGCACCTTCAACTCTTTGTGGATGGTAAACGTATAGAGGAACACGGACCCGCCAACCTTCCCTGGCCGAGCAGTCTGGTCGCGATAAACGACCAGAAAAGCAAAGGCATTGGTATCGCCGAAGAAGACAGCAGAAGCCTGCCGATGCAGGCTTTTATCGGTGGCGACAGGACGTGTACGCCCAAGCACGCCGCCAGGGCCGTCTTGGATGAATTGCGAATCTCAGATATCAGCCGGTACAATCAGGATTTCATCGCGCCTCGTAAAGAGTTCCAGGTAGATCCTCATACACGGGCCTTGTTTGATTTCGAAAATGAAACATCTGGAATCCACGATTCTGACGACATGTTTGTCCGGGGCCACATGGCCTGTGAGCTGCCGTTTCAAGAGCAAACGGTCCCACTGGAGATCTTTACCGAAGGAAAAATCGATCGCCGGCTTGTTCTGGCTAAGCCGCACCCTTCTTCCGAACGGTTCGAGGCCAATCGGGCGGAGAATCGTTTACCGGTAAGCCGAGCTTTTCGCACGCTGCCCGATCCCCGCTTCATTGATTATCGCCTTCGAAAAGTTGAACGCACTATCACAGGCGTAGATGATGCTTTCATACTCAATGTGGGCGGCGACTTCGAGCCATTGATGTGCTCGGTGACTTTTCAACAGGCCCGGAACTCACCTGACTGTATCACGATGCTGCCACGCTGGCGGGCTAATAACAACATCGTACCTTTCAGCGTTGAGAGCCTCAACGCCACACTCGCCCCCAATGCAACCAGTGATAGTGAGAAGGCTTTTGAAATATTCAAATATGCTTTGCAGACGACGAACTATTTCGACGCCCACTATTGTGAGACACTGGCAGACCGTCACCGTCCACGGGTCTCATACACTCTGCTCAAGGCCTTAAATATCTATCCATTCGACCAGTGCGGCCCGCTGAATCATATGTTGCGCAAGCTCTTCCTGGCAGCCGGCATTTCCTCCAACAATTCCTCAGGGACGCACCATCAATTCGAGCAGGCCTTTTATCAGGGCCGTTGGCGGCTCTTTGATCTTTCGCCGCGAGTGTACTGGCTCGACAGGGATAACACCACAGTGCTCAGCCGGCGTGGCTTGGAAGAAGATCCCTATCTCAAATTGCGACAGGGTGGAAATGTGAGCGCCTGGCTGCGGGGTCGAAGGAGCCGGGCAACATTTGGAACCGCAGAAAAGCCGCATAACATGGACTTTCCATTACGTTCAGGCGAGCGCGTCAGCATCGAGTGGCATAACGAAGGTCGATGGTTCGAGCTCACGAAAAATCGCAAACCTATCCCACTAGCCAAAATACCCCCTTATTTCGGCAACGGAACTATTATCTATGAACTACTCGCTGAGACGGAGGCTTCGACGTTCGAAAATTTAAGAATCGAATCGAACGGCCTGGCGCCGGCGTCCTTACGCTTGCGAAATCCTAATGAAGCCGGCGTCATGATCTATCAAGTCGAGTGTCCCTATATTTTTTCCGATGCGATGGTGGCCGGTTCATACCAGGCTGACGGCCCCGGAACTATTACAATTTCTTTGTCTTTCGACGGGGGCAAGAGCTGGATGGAGCTCTGGCGCAATCCAAGCCGGGAGGGAAAAATCGTTGTGAATATGGGCCATGAGATAGCCGCACGTTACGGTTATTGGCTCAAAGTCCGGCTTGCTCCGGAGCAACGTGCAGAGATCACCGGATTGAAGGTGCGCACTACGTTCGTCGTCTCGCCGCTCTCGTTGCCGGGCAAACTCTCCCGGGGAGACAATCAAATCAGCTTCGTTGGTGGGCCGCTGACCGTTCCCGTCAAAACGACTTGTCAATGGATCGAACGCTACCAGAGCGACCTGTCCGTTTCGCTGAATGCTATCAGCTATTACATGAATGATGACCAAATGCATCGAAATCTTTTTATCGTCGCTCCTGAAGGTGAAGCGCCAGCAGAAGTCGTCTTATCTGGTCGCGATTTTGTTGGCGATGTGTCGCTTGAGAACCTACCGGAGGGCTGGTCGAGCGTTCCGGTGAAAAGATCGGTTGAACTATCCAATCCTGATGAGATAAGCAGAACTAGATTCCTTCTACAAACAAACAAAACCACACCCGGTCAGATTCAGAGCTTTAACGTCATGATTCAGGAACGCGCACATCGGCGAATGATTCCCGCACAGATTCTGGTAGCTGACGCCGCTCTGGTTCGCGAAGCCGAACGAGCCGACCAAACTACGGATAAGGTCTCGCCTGTGAACCTTCCCGAAGCAAGCAGTGCACGTGTCATGACGTTCAGTGAATCAGGGAAACTGGGCTATAATATATATGCTCGCAACGCAGGCACGTATGCTTTATGGCTGCGAGCCCGTTGGGAACCGCAAAGCTCCACTCGCATGACACTCAAAGTTGACGAGGCTAAATCCCGCAACCTTCGAGTCACCGCGATGATTGGATTCACCGAATGGAACGATCCCGAACGGGCGCATACTAAGATGTTCGCTCATTATGGTGAGCAATATAGCCATTGGTCGTGGTATCGAATCCCGGATGTCCATTTGACAAAAGGTGAACATCGATTAATCCTCGACGCAGAAGGCGGAGCGTGCTTCGACGCGATTGTATTGCTGCCCCAAACCCCGGCGATGGACCGCGCCGCGATGAATCTGTTTCAGAATTGGAACTATGCGCCCTGGCATCAACCGGATAGCTAATCGAACAGACCCGGATTGTCGGTCACGGCGACCAGATCGATATACAAGGATTCCCGAGGCGCGAGCTTCAAGACATGTTCGCCCTCAGACAGTTCGAATGCTTCCAAACAGATAAGCGACATTTGACTATTGTGAGCGGCCAGGGACCAGATCCATGAAGCAGCGCTTCTCAATTGTGCCCTGTCAAATGGCCCATTGTCTATGCCGAAATACAAGGAATCGTGAGAGCCGGCCGGTTCATCCGACTTGACGCGAAAAAGTAGGAAATACTCGCCGGTTTTCGGGATACTGAACCGGTACTCGACAGGATTCTTTCTGGCCAGGCCGCTCAGTAGGAGGCACTTACCTTGGGATGCCTCGGAATCGGCAGCAACGTCGTAGACTTTTTTACTATCAGGTGCTTCCGCTTCAATGTAGGATACCCACGTGTTTTTACTTGTGGGTTTGATTTCTGGGACCACATCGGTCCTGGCATAAACCATAACCGGCCGGGAGTAACCACTCTCCAGCCTGATGAGGAAGGCTCCCCGGTAGAGCGATCTGGTGGTCATCTTGTCGGGGCGAAGGGTCACAGTAAATGTTATCGTCTGGCCAGAACTCAAAGCACCTGTTTCCGGCGTGACGTTGAACCAGTCAAAAGCATCATTTTTTGCTATCCGATAACGGCTTGATAATGTCTTACCTTGAACCGTTGCTGAGACGGTTCTGGTCCTGACCGATTTCAGGCCTGATAAGGAAAACATCAACTGATAGCGATCGAGCCTGACCGGGATCGGGCGTATTGGCAGAACGAGGTCCGATCCTAATGGAATAGCTCCCATATCGGGCCGATCGTTCGCACCGGGGGCAAAGTTGTCGATGGCTACCCCGCGGCCCACTCCATCCGACGTACGGCGGAGAGCAAACATACCGGTATCAATGTCGACAAAATCAGGCTTGCCGAGTACCCCATGTGTCTCATCACCTGGTTGCCCTGTGGACAGCAGGTTGTAGTCACATTCTGACTGGGGACTTCTTTTACGGCCGGTGATGGCACTTCTGCCGGCAAAGACGTTGTTCTTGGCTACAATGCGGAGGTTGTGGGGAAGATTCAGGTCACGTGACTGCCCGTAGCAGGTGTTATTGAAGATGAAAGACACGGCACTGGGACCATTAGCGTGTGACGACGTCTTGATGGTTTGCCCAGCCAATCCCCGTTCATCGCCCATGTTTACCAGAAGATTACGAAACACGTAGGACGGACCCGACATACAACCCTGAATACTTACCCCACAGAGGCAACCTTCGAACTTATTCAAAAACACTCTGACATTTGTCTGGCCCCCGTCGATTTCGAGCGCATCATCATTAGCGAAGCACATCATGTTACCGTAGACGTCGCCATCCCGGTTAAAACCGCCGTCGAAATGAAAGTTCCCCGCGCCCTCAACCGCATCGTTCCAACGATGTTCATCGCTGCCGATGAAGTCGTTATATCTTAAAACAGTCGACCTGGATTTATCCATACCTACAGCCTGTGGTCCGGCCGGATGGGAGTAGTACCACGAATTCGCAGTGCTCACCGGGTCGTGGATGTAACATCGCTCGATCACAGTGCCGACACTCTTGCTGACGAGGATCGCGCTGTCCCAGTTGATCGCGCGGCCGTCCCGGGTGTAGTACTTGCCGTCACGGTCGAACCGCTGCGTGCCGATTCGGCCCCATCCGGCAATATCACAGTTCACAATCCTTACGTTTTCACACCTCCTGATGCTGATGGCCTCTTGCAAGCCGCCACGCAAGGTCAAACCCTCAAGTATGACGTACCCGGCCCCGTCCAGTTCGATAAGCGGCTCCTTGCGGTCGTTCCGTAACACGAAGCTCTTCTCGGCGGTTATTTTGATCCAGCCCCGAGGAGAACCGGATTCTTGAACGGTGAGTTGCCCTGTGAAAGCAGGATCGTCGAGAACGATGGTTTTACCTACAGGGACCTGGCTGCTCCAGGTGCGAAATTCTTGCTGAGCCAGTATGTCTCCATTCGCAGCCGTGATTCTCAGCTCGTAGAACGTGTCTTCGTCCAGGTCGACAATGCTGCCGCGGTACATGCCATCCTCTTTAACGTACACGGGCGGATAAACTTTCAGCCAGGGACCACTCTTTTTGCGATAGTCCACGGACAGGCCATCTTGGACACGACTCTTGAAGTAGAATGAGCACGTATTGAAAAGCGGAACGATCTCAAATGGAGCGACGTTCAATCTGACGTTTCCACCGGCCGTCCGATTCTCGATAAGATTCTGCTCTTTTTGCGTCAGCCGTTCGGCGAACTTGACATACTCGTAAGTGATCTGTTCCTGATTGCCGATGGCATAGAGGCATGTCTCGATAGCCGCCGGTCCCTTCCAACCAAACCGGCTGCGCATGTCAATGGCATAGAGACCCGGTTTGTCTATCTCAATCGCCACTCGCTTGTCGTACGGTTCCTTGCGAATGAGTTTAACCGTCCCGCGATCAGATGCGGACGAAACCTTGACAACGAAGAAAGGCATCTTGTCAACGTCTATGGAGAATGTCTTACTGGCTGTGATCCAATCCGGGGATTCCGGTCCATCCTCCAGGTGCAGTTTCCCTGTGTCTGTGGAGACCTTGCCGGGTGTCGATGTGAAGCGGGTCCAGCCACCATCTGAGAAATCGTCGACGACCTGAGCGCGGCCGGCAGCGACTAACATCGTCGAAGCAATGATTGTGATGGGAAGGATTCTGCTCATAGCTTATTTCTCCAAAGGATCTATTCACTTGTCATTAAATAGTGAACTCACATCTGACTTGAGTAACAGTACATCCCCTTCTTCGAGTCTCGGCAGATCGACGATAACGAACTCACCCGATTCAGTGAATCTCAAGCTTTCCTGGAGCATACAAGAAAAGACTTCTTTCGTGTCCTTGACAGTCCGGATTTTGATTTGCAGATCTTCGGCGGGAAGGTGTGTGACCACTGTGGAGCGACGGCCCTGAGTATCTTCTTTGATGGCCGTTACGCCGTAAGCCCAGTTCGCCAGCGTCACGGACTGCATGCCGTTTTCAGCATTCTTTAAGAGAACGCCCTCAACCAGGGGATCCGAAGGTTCGACCACCGGTCGAGTCAACTCGAGCGCTGGAGCTGCAACGATAAGGCGACATGTAGAATCAAAATCGCGACGCATGTTGAAATCAAGCCGTCGTACTTTAGCGCTGTATTCCAATCCGGGAAAGAATCCCACCACGTAGGCCTTTCCCTTTCCATATTTAGCGCGGGTCATCGCTACTGTTCCATCAGCAAAACGGGCAAGTATCTGCGTACCGTCTTCGGGCAAGAGCACTTCTCTGCCAATTATCGGCGTAAAAGAGCCCTGGGTCGTATCGCTGCCTGTGATTTTCGCTCCGGAGGGAACGGGGGCAAGCCGATGGCGCGGATCACCGTATGACTCGATGTTTCCTGCGCCGTACAGACTAACGCGGTACCACATTTCGGGTTCGGCTCGAACTTTGAGTCCAAGGACGGTTTGCAGCGCATTCAGCGGCTGGTTGGCCTCATCCCGGGTCAGCCCCCACCCGCTGGTGTAAAGCGTTCCACCGTTTTCAACGTATTTCACCAGTCCCCGGGCCGCCTTCCTGGTAATGTGCGAGCCGCTAACGTAAATCATCTTATACTGTGAGAGGTCTTCCTCCGCCAGGATGACCTCATCGATCGGATCGACCGGAATGTGTGCGTGCTGAAGCGCTGAATAAACCCACTTGGCGTTCTCCCAAGCAGCCATCAAATGAGGGGGATTATCACTGAGGTTCATCCATCGCTGGGTCGTCTCGGGCTTGACCACAGCCACCTCAGCCGGGACTGCCCAGCGGGATTCGTAAAGGACATCTTCGGCAACACCAAGCAGATGGGCGGCCTTGCTGGTAAGGATCAAAGCCTCCGGATCCTGCGAGAAGCTGTCTCCCTTCTTATAGTCCGGCCCGTACGTGTACCAATAGAGCATCGTATTGCCCCGGCTGACCGCAGAAAGCATTCGTTGCACAGGCGCGCCGCGATGAGGTTTAATGTAAATGCCCTGAGCTAAATGCATCTTCGCCGCTACAACGCGCTGCACGTCGCAAAGATAACTATCCCAACTCCAGATGCGAGGTCCATGGTTAGAGGTTTCGTAAACAATCGCGTTATCGGCCAGGCGATAGAATTCAAAAAAGTCGAGACTGTGCCCCTTCATGAGAAACGTATTTCCACGAAGTGCGTATGAGTAAATCCATGGCCGGTGAGTCGTGGCGCCATCCAGCTTGTCGCCTCGAGCAAGCGCCGCTCGTTTGACTTCGTTCACGCGAGCGAAGGTCTCTTTGAGGTCGGTAAACATCATTGCCGTGATATGGTTGTTAAAATCCCGTGTATAATAGGCTGCCAGCGCAAGGCCACGGTCGCGCAACCAAGGCCTGTCGCTCTGGGAGTCCCACACGTTCAAGGGCCGAACGCCGGACCAGTCGGATGCCCCGAAATCAGAAGGCTTAAGCCCTTTGCGTTTAAGCCATTCCTGAAATCCTCGCCGGCAGCGAGGGCAAATGGACAAATGAGCCTTCTTTTCACGAGATCCGTCGATCACCGTTCCGATTTCATCAACCGTCAATCCCCATACTCCTTCCACGGGCAGTGAGAGGACGTCCTCGAGTGAATCAGCCACGAGTTGTTGAGTCCGTGCGGGCACGTCTTCGCCAAAGGGGCACCCCGCCTGCGGATCTTCGCTGCGTCCCGGGCGATACTTCTCAACTGGAAATCCCATGACGTGAGCAATCATCCCCCGATTCCACTTCCGGGCCTCCGGGCCGTCTTTTTGAAGCATCTCCAGTATAAAGTCCGGCGGGTCACGAAATCCATTAACGCCCAACTGGCGGAGGCTGCGCAGTTCGGCCTCCGTGACGGCTCGATCGGTGGTGCGAATCCCATAGCCGGAACCTGTGCCGTATCCTCCCACGTTGTTGATAACAGCGTATTTTCGAGGCAGAGGCCGATTCGCCCAGGGCAGATTTTCGAGAGCTTCGGCTCTGCGCCGCGCATAGTCCAGTAAATCGGTCAGTTCGTCGGTAAACGCACACGAATTTGGTTGCACGCCTTCAACCAGACGGTAAAAGGGAGCTACAATCGTTACAGTCCCACCCTCTGGACCTTCCGTCTTAAATCTCTTGATCATTTCTTCGCCAAAACGGAACTCGAACTCGAAAACTACATCCGTCGAGTAACCACCGCGTCTGCCGGTTGTTCTATCCACCGTTTTGCCCGGACGACCCGCCGTGATCGTGAGAAAGAACTTATCAGGAAATCGCTTTGTAAAAGAAACGAGCGGCACCAGCTCAGACCACTGGTCCACCTGCAGCTTATGAGATTCGATAGGTGCATCGACTTTGACACCGACCTTCGGAAAAACACCGCGAAAGACGTCACCTCCCTGCCCCTCTCCCCCATGACGCCATTGGATCGGTGTCGGCTCCGCAGGTGTCATACTTTTAAGCCGAACACGAACGGTCAAATTGTCCGGTACCTGAAATAATTGTGATTGGAAAATAGGAACATCGATCTGTTCTGTGTCTTGCCGGGCAAGACCGCAAATCGGAGACACAAATAGCAAGGTGCATAAAAAGACTATCGTATATCCGAAAGCAATCATTTGGCTTTTTTTTTCCATCTCAAATTACTCCTTGATTGGCTGTACCGCTTTATAACGCCATAACAGCCTGCACATTGTATCATCCTTGGTACCATACCGCGTGTTAACCATTTTAACATTGCACAACATTCATCTGGCTCTTTGATTTAGAATTATAGGCAGGATGATGCGGGAAGGATGGTCTGTGTCATGATAGATCGTCTGTTGGGCCACGATCATTTCAGTGTCCATACCAATCGGATTTCCCGTGTTCTGGTTACGATCCCACAGAGGCCAACTACTGCTCGATACATGGATTCGGATACGGTGTCCCTTCCTGAATATGATCGCCATTGGCAACAACTCGATTTTGTACTCGTAAATCTTTCCTGGTTCAATGAGAGAAGGTTTGTCCCAAATGGAATTGCGAAAGCGAGCGCGGACGATACCCTCAGTTACGTTGAGCGCTCGGCCATCCGGATAAACATCGATTAGCTTGATCGTAAAGTCCGTGTCCTTCGCCGATGAAGCGGCGAATAACCGGGCCCCAACAGGGCCGATCACTTCAGTGTTCTGTCTCAGCACCGGTGTACTATAAACCAACACATCCTCTCGTCTCTCATTCGCACGTTGATCTGTTGGCCCGACCATGATCAGATTAGGAACCGGAAAATGTGAGCCGTTGGCCCCAAGTGTCAAAACGGGGTTGTTGGGATCATAGGAGTACATAGTTGGAGATTCTTTATCCGGTGGTTGTCTGCTGAGCGAACCGAGTCTCGAACCGTCTGGACTGCTGAGATAGTAATCAGTGAACTTTGTGCCGTTGAGCGGCCAGTGGTCTTCCATTCTCCACCGGCCATGCCGAACCTGGATCTTAATCGGCGGTTCGTCCTTTATCCCCGTATCAGTTCCTTTTAGATGATAATCGAGCCAGCGGATGGTTTCAGTGATATCCGGAGCACCGGAATGACCATGATCACCGATCCGTACGCGGACATCAGGGCAAAGCCCCAGTTTCGCCAGCGACGAATAGCTCTCTAATGCCGCTCCGGCGTAATAATCCTTCCAACCGGCCATGCAATAGACGGGGATTCTAATCTTTTGGTATCTATCGCCATCGCGCATAGCGATTACTTTCCAGTATTCGTCGAATGACGAATGTGTAATGTAATCATTCCAAAGCTTGTCTTCGTGCCCAAGTAATCTTTTGTCCATGTCGATCAGCGGCAAGAATGACAGCATTTGTTTCCACTTATCCAGAGAATGTTTAGAGCCTGGGATGGCTCGATTGCTTTGTGTCGTCATTTTCAGGTGGACCGCGCCATGGCTGCGATAGCCGTACTTCCAATGATCCGCATCGATGTAGCCGGGGACGATTGCTTTGAGATTCGAGGGTTGAGCCACCGCAGCCCGCCATTGTGTTGCACCCCAATATGATCCGCCCCACATCGCCACTTTTCCATTGGACCAGGGCTGCTTACTGATCCACTCAATCGTGTCGTATCCATCCTTGTCATCGGGAAGGAACCGTGTCCCGTCGCTTCCGCCAGCTCCCCGACATTGCTGACTGACAAAAACATAACCTGCTTTATTGAAACGATCCGCGTGATGACTCAATCCTCCCGCCGAATATCCTCGGGTCAACACAGTTGGGTAAACCGCTTGGGGATGCCTTGCGTTAGAGCCATTTCTTGGAATGGATATGATCGTTCGCAGTTTTGTACCATCGCGCATCGGAGCCATCACGGTCTGGCCTTTGGTAAGGGGACAGATCGCCAGTACAAGGCTTGCTGTGACCAGGACCGCTCGTATGTGATCTCGATTTGGAAACCGGATTGCTTTTGGCATTTTCTTCTACTCTTGGTTACGCCGTATCCGCAGGGCCCAGTCTCCATCGGCCGGAGGGGTGAATCGCTGAGGCCCACCATTTACATGGGCTTGGTTTTGAAAATGTCCTTCTTGGCCATTGTCCGGATTCCACCAGGCAATCTTGAAGCTTCCACTGACCGGTAAGCTGACAGTGATATTTCCACCGGTCGGCAAATAGAGCGCATAAACATCGCCCGGTTTTGCCAGACAAAATGCTTTGCCCGACTTTACCACTTCGTCATGCGGATTCATTTCCCAGAATGGCAATGATTCCATAAAAGCCCTGGTTCCACCAAGCTGGGTCCATACCGGTTCCCACGCCGACATTGGACGATCGTAAGGCTCGAAAACGTGAGCTTCCCACACTCCGCCGGCCATATAGGCGCTCCACCAAGCCCGGCGATCCTCTTCAGGCCGGCCCTCGTCGAAGTTTATAACAAGTGTTCGCCTGCCTCGCTGACGACATCGCTCGATCCAATCGAGAGTGGTTCGATGGTGCGCGAGCGCCTTGTCGAATCCACTGAGCGTACCGTGCGCGCCTGTCTGGATCGATGTAAAATCCACCTGTGGGGCATCGATATACTGATCGCTGGGGAGATTGACGTTATGAATTCCACGCGGATGATCATAAGGATCGATCTGGTCAAGTTTACGCATGAATTCCAACGCTTGTGCGAGCTTATAGTTCTCGTTGTGTTCTTCACCAAAGTTGAAAAGCAGCGCCGGTAGGTCTCCAAAACGGGCGATCATCTCTCGATAGTAACGCTCATGATTGTAACCTTTCCACGCACTGTCATCTTCGAGGATCAGGTAAGGCACCACACCCTTGGCCTGCATGTACTCGAACAATTTCCGCCACTGCTCCAGCTTAGCTATATCGAAGCGCGCATTTCGGCCACCGTTAGCCATAGCCTCTCGTGACGTCCTGCCCAGCCAGGGCCAGACGTCACGGTCGTCGCCGCCAATATTATGAGTCATAATGTAAAGTGAATTGATACCTCGGCCAGCCAGGTAATCTATGGCGGTCTTTCGCTTAGTCGGGGTATTGTAGTTATTGTAGCCACCCAAAAAGTTCTCGGGATCGTCGCAACCGGCTTTGAGCCAGAACGGTCCATCACGAAATTTCAGATAGCGAAGTTTGTTTATTGTTGTTCCTGCACATTCCAGTCGTCCCCAGCGATAAAAACCCGGCGCATCTTTAGATTGCTTAGCGACAATAAATTCACCCGTATGGCCGTCAAGCCGGCTATTATCGCTCTGCGAGATATACTTCCACAGGCCGGTCTCGTCGGCTGAAAATCTGACCTTCCATACGTTACCGTCGATACCTCCTTGCCCGTCCCCGTCATAAAATCCCGGTACGCGGTACTGCACACCGCTCGGGCTGTCGAACAGAACGTCGAGGGAAATGGAAAATGGATTCGGCTCCCCCTGACTTTGGGATTCTGGTCCCTCGAAGGTAATCTCAATCGGCGACCACTTGGTGAAATGTCTAACGCTATCAATCAGCGGATTGAGACCGGTAATGGAAGCTTCGATGATATGCGGTATGCCTTCTGATGAGGTGCCGCTGGGGACACCGAATCCGGCGAAGACGATACCGTTCCTGTGGTTCCACAGCACGCATGAGCCACCGGCGCCGGCGCCCCATGCCCAGGCCCCGTCGGCGCCAGAGTAGTAATCACCATCCGTATTAACCCAGGTCATAAAGCCATAGGGCGCTTCCGGGAATTCGCGAGGATCGAGGTTAATCTTACCATCGTCTGGTCCGTTGTAGTTTACCCTGGCATCATAGGTCTGCTTGGTCTCAAGTTGCTCTATGAAGGGTTGGGGAATTACTTGCTTGTGGCGCCATTTGCCCCGGGCCAATACAAGCAAACCGAGCCGACCCATATCTTCAAGATCGAAATGGAAGCGAATCCCATCGCTGCGAACGCTTGTCTTCCAACCGAGTAAACCGATCGAGTCGAAGTACGCTCGGCGAACAACATCGCTGTAATCGTCAGTATCATCTCGCTTGCCATAAACGCGAGCGAGGGCATTGCACAGATGTCTCGGATTCTTATCGGAATAAGTCCACATCTGTCCCGGCTCATAGGCGGGATATTCACCGTATGGATAGTCGAATCCCGATGTCTGTGTTATCACGGGCCACCATGTGGCTTTTGTGTCCTTGCCGGTTAGCTCTTTGCACCACACGCTAATTTTCTGTTGCACGGAGGGAATCCGATTCTGTACGATGGCGGCTCCAACGGTCAGGGCGTGCCAGGTCTTGCGCAGCGACTTGACTTCTGTGTTCTTGTTAAAATCACCTTCGACATGAACGAGATAACCGTGACGCCACAAGGCCCAACGGTGGCCTTGCATTTTGGCTTTGAGTCGAGCAACAATCTCCGGATGCATGCCAACTTCCTCGGGGCGTCTGAGGTTCTGATTGTGAATCGACTGGCCGGAAGGGGCGAAATATATGCCCGTTGCTCCTATGCCCTGTTTCCCGATAGCAGTTATGGATGAGATAAATACGATCAACTTCAGAGTCGAATGTCTCTTACATTGAATGCGAAACACTGTTTGGGTCTCCATCGTGCCAGAAATTATTCTGGAATCTTCATTGGTCACAGGGTACTTGTTTTTCTGGATAAGACAAGATATTCTTTCACCCAGTGAAATCTAATACTAAAACCCAATCATGACCGGCGCCCATATTACCGGGAGGATTGAATATCTGATTTGGGTTGTTATTGCGATATGAATTCTTTTCGTATTTTAAGAAAGTATTCTCTCTGGGATTGTACCACCGCATAGAGACCTTCTTTGGCCGCAACTTTGTCAGATCCAGGATATACTGAGCGTCACTGGCTGAATAGACTAAGGCAAAACTTCTATCACTAGCAACCGCGGCCCTTTTATATAGATCGGATACCGAGCCTTTCTGAACTTCCTGATACCATCCAGTATTGAGGACCAGGTACATATTTCGTTCGGCGGCCAAATCCACCAATCGGTCAACGGTTTCATAGCGATCGGGATAGACAATGATTTGCAGGATAGTATAACACTTGGCGCTATGGTCATCGATGATCTGTTGCATCTGCTCTACGCTCAATGCCTTCCACTTTCACATGGTTGCCCCGATCCATTCAAAGGCCGAACCGTCCTGTTTTACTAAAAAACGCTTGTTAGGACTGATCCTGAGTTTCTGCATACTTGTGAAAACATCCGTTGTGGTTACCAGAAGTAATAATACTATCCCAAAAACACGCTTTTTCATTTTCAACTCCCGAATAAAAGCTATTTCCGTTGCATTGATACGTTCGTATGGTAAACCGGCTTGTTCCTCAATCGATTACTTCCGAACGACGGTGACGAGCCAGCCGTATTTACTGCCCCGCTGCGGCATTTTGATGCGGATCTTGCCTGTAGCATTGATCGTTGTTACCTTGAGCGACTGTCCGGTCTGGAGGTTGATCCAGGTCAGAGCGTACCTTCCGCGATGCTCACGCGTGTCGATCTGCACCACGCCATCACCGTAGGAACCGGTCATAAAAATCCCATAAGCAACACCCGGATTGGCGAGCATGTAGGCTTCGTTCTCTTGTCGCCCGCCTAAAAGGTCAAGATTCGGCGTACATTCCCACGGCTTAATAAGCTCACAAAACCTGCGCACCGCTTTGAGGCAGGCTTGAGCCGTAGGATTCAAACCCATGCCGTTCTCACCGTCGCGAACAGGTCGATGAAAACGCACAGCCGAACGACCTGCGCAAACTAGCTCGCAAAACCGATGGATGGTCGGGAGGCGCTTCCTGAAAGTGCTCTTGTCACCGCCGCCGTAAACTTTGATGTTAGTCATCGGACGCGGAGATTTCACCGTGTAGGCTCGAATGACCTCAAGGTTTCGCCACAGCTCATCGTAATCACTGAACCGCGTGCTGGTCTCCGAAAGCTCGAGGAAGGGGTAGATGTCGGGATAGTTAAAGACGGAGGCGAATTTGCCACCCACCATACGTTCGGTTCGGCTAAGGTTCATATCTCTGGATGTTTTGAAATCCCGGTGCATCTCGGAAACATAGGCCGTCTTATCCTGTTGTGCAGCTCGGTCCTGAATGTATTTCGCCCAGTAATGACCCCATTGATAGGGATGCTGGGGGCGCTGTTCGTTGTCAACACAGTACAGTATATTATTAAACGACAAAGCATAAGAGAGAACCTTGTCCACGAAGGCTTGTTGATATTTGAGTACGGTCCGATCGTGCTTCAACTCCGGGATGGTCTGGTAAAACGCATCATTCATATTACCTTTGGGTTTACGAGGGAAAACCGTTTCCGGATGAAAGTCATAGTTGATATTGTTCCTGGGATTCAAGGGATGGGTGGGCCAAACCCCCGGGGTTTCGGACTTCAGATGGACCAGGTCGTGAGTGGCCCACAGCTCGATCTGAACTATGATGTCCCGCTTCTTGCATTGCTGCAGAAAGACTCGAAAGCGTCGCCAGAACTCAGGATTCCACTTATCCAGATCGTACTTGCCGTTATCCAGCCGGACATACGGCTGCTCGCGCACCGGGTAGATCGGATTATCGCCCCGCCTTACCGACATCGTACAGCGTACGTAATTGCCCCCGCAGTCAACGAGAAGGTCGAGCTGTTCGAATAGGAGATCCATTTTACCGGCCCAGTGGAACAGGGCTTCGTCGTCCGTACCGCCCAACAATATCACCGGTTTGCCGTCGTACTGCCAATATGAAGGATTTTTCGGATATATCTCAATGCCCGCGCCGTGCGTCAGGGATATATTGACTACCAATAGCAGCACCAAAGGAAGTAAGCTCTGTATATGTGAATTCTTGTTCGAATATTTTTGAGTCATCTTGTAGCCTCCTTTGAAGTGAACCGACATTTTCTATTAGGCTTCACATACAGTATTTTATTCCATAATCGTGATAATAACGCGTTGATACCGCGTCAGCGGTGGATCTCCGCTATCTGTGACTTCGAGGATCATATGGACATTTTTCCCCGGCTCATCAGGAACCATGAAAGTACAGGCGGAACCGTTCTCAACAGTCGATACGTCAACGAGAGCGTTACAGGTATCCACATCCGCGTATTGCCACCACTTGAATGTCAGACGGTCCTTATCGGGATCTGTAGATTGTTTGGCGCTTATCTTAATTCGCTCGTTTGGATGGGCGATTTGATCCAACGGGCCGGATATGCGTGCTCGCGGTGGGTGATTTGCCTGCTCATAGTCGAGCACGCACCAATCGGCTCGGGCCGCCCAGTCGTTCTGGAAGGCTTCGGCAAATCGCCAGATGGGTTTTCCTAAATCGCCTCCGTCTCTCGCTCCTTTCCATACGGCGCTGCCGCCCCTTT
>Ga0272441_10008309_pt1 | contig 16483 bp, 23 predicted proteins | sample SSMProp6N_FD_193582 | JGI IMG/M metagenome (GOLD analysis project Ga0272441, IMG submission 193582) | Marine sediment archaeal communities from Little Sippewissett salt marsh, Falmouth, MA, United States - SSM-Prop-6N | ecosystem: Environmental > Aquatic > Marine > Wetlands > Sediment ... | reverse complement strand
CCGGATGGGCATCTCCGTACAATGCGAATAGATCCCATCGTTCCAATCGTCCATATTGGCGTTTGGCCAGTGGCGCCGAATGCCGTTGAGATTGCCTTCGCCGCCCGATATGATGCCATGCACGTAGCGGTTGGTTGCGCAATCCGTAAAGCGAAATGACCAATACACGTTTCCGTTACTGTCTCGCTTACTGTAGATCTTCTCCAGTATTGCGACGATGTTCATAGTACACCTCCAATTTCTCAACTCATGCCTCAACTCATGCCGTCCTGCGGGTGGTACGAGTAGTGCCCCCACCCGCCACGATCCTCATCGAGCCAGGCATCGCCACAGCCACACGTCCCAACCCGGTGATTCGGCGTCCCGGGCCGGCCGGCCGTGGAGATCCCGCCCCAGTCGATTTCTCGGCCGCACACGTGACACGTGCGGAAGTCGGCCGTCTGCCGGGAGCACACGGTATCGCCGTTAGCATCCACCGTGTACTCGGCACATGCCTCGCAGACGGGGACGCTGCTATCGTCCGTGGTCGTGGCCGGCTCGGTGCAGCCACAGCTATTGCACTGGCAGTCAGGCCAGCCATCCAGCTTGTGGCACGCAGGATTCGCGCGGCCCTCATAACCGGATTCGTCGAACACCCATTGACCTATGGTGAGATCCTCATCCCACTTGCAGGCCTCGGCGAAATCGTCATAGCTGCGGACATTGAGGCCATGCTTTGCGGCCAGGTCCTCGAATTCTTGTCGGGTTATCATGATATGCCTCCTACTATTGGATTTCGCGCAATTGGTCCAGCTCGCCATGGGCGTACATATCATCGAGTGCCAAGTATTGATCGACACACGCGCGATATTGGGTTTCCGCGTTTTTGCTGTCCTGACTCCAACCGAAGTCCTCGCAAAACGTCGCGAACGACCCGGGATTGTGCTTTTCCATGCACGCCAGGATTGAGTAGGCGCCCGGCTGCGAACGCTCAGGGTTTGTATCCGTGCGTTGCATCCAGGGTTGTTTCGTGAAGGCGTATTTCCATCCGGATTTCCTTTTTATTCGCCAACGAGCGCTGTTCGCCACGGAATTGGCGAAGGTAAACGAGTAGGAGCGCTTCCCCCTTGATAGCGTGACGTTGTATACGTCGCGCGTTGTGTCGTCATCTGGGAAGTAGACCCGCGTCGATTCAAACGCGATATGGAGCGTGCTGTTTGTGTCTTCCAGCCAGGCCAGCGCGGCATCTTCGTAGTCGCTTCGTTTTTCTGGTCGCGGCGTTTTGGTGGCGTACGTTACTCTGGTCGTCATTTGAATTCTCCATAGCCCGCCGGCGGCATTGCCGACGGGCGTTCGTTTTGCCTACTTGGCGACATAGGCGTTCAGATTGACAGTCAACGGCTTTCCCTCGACGACAGCAGCCGTGTGTAAGGGCCCGTGCGTAGAGGCAATGATGAGAGTCTTGCCGCTCTTTGACGGCGCAGGAATTCCAAGATCCGCCGTTACGATGAGTTTTCCGTCTTTGACTTCTGCCGATACCATATATGCCTCCTAGATCATCTGGCCGGCGCTGATGCGCTGAAGCATTTGCCGGCAGTTATTATGGCAATCGCGCGCTAGCTGTTGATACGCGCTTATGGGTTTGCCGTCTAGGTGTTCTTCACGCGCGATGCGCTGGCAATGCGCGGCAAAGACCTTGTTTAGGCCCTGCCCAGTCAACCGTACCTCGACACAGCGCGATAGCAGCGGGTTGGCGTCCATCTGCATATCGGCAAACAAAGACAGTCCCTCCGTTGTAGTGGTGAACACCCATACCACGTGTGATGGAATGCGCTCGAGCATTCCGAGGAGGCGCCGGACGATTAGGCCGCGCAATCCATGCGCCTCATTTACGATATAGGCGCGGCCCGATTTGGCGCCCCATCCATACATATGCTGTTCACGGTCTATTCGGTCGAGGGAGGCGCTGTCGAGATCCCCGGCGCTGTCGAATTCGGTAATGCATAGATCCTCCGCGCCCTGATGGGCTATGATCCGTGCCAGCGTCGTTTTGCCGGTCCCTGAGGGCCCTGATAGCCAATAGGCAGATCCTCCCCACCCTGCGCGATGGATATGCGTTTCAATGGCTGTAACGGCCTTCTGTTGCCCGACTACGCTCGTGAACGTAGTTGGACGGTGTTTTTCGTATAGCTGCATAATGAAAACTCCTAGTAAAGCGATATGGTTTGTTGTCAAGTACTTGACAAATGAACTCCCACTAAGGCGGTAGTCTTTGTTGTCAAGTACTTGACAAATGGCAAGCCGACAGCCTACGGCTTTGGCCAGACATTATCCTCGTAAACCCCGTTTTCCGCCAAATTGATAGCCCTACGCGCCATCATGGCGGTAGCGTCTTTGCGGTCGATGCTGCCCGGCCGGCTATCGCCAGGTATCTGGCCGGCCGAAGGCGATGTGTCGAATGACAATTTCCACGTGATCTGTTTACACGCTTCCAGGAGCGCTGGCGCCGCTGCGAGCAAACGAGCGTTCGCTTCTTGTTCTTCGTCGGGTACGATGTGGTCTTTGCGCGTATAGCACACGCGCGCCACGGGCCCGGCCGGCGATAGGATGACATAGTCGCCGGCGAAATCGACAATGGCATAACTCCAGGGTTCGTCTGTGCGTTTTTCTATCAACATGATATATGCCTCCTAGCTATTCTTTGCCACAATGCTTTTGGCTTCTGCAATGGCTTTGCCCAGTGAACTACGAGGGCCCCTATGCTCGCTATATCCCTCCCCACAATAGATGAGCTTGATGCCGCGTTTCGCTAAGACGTCTTGGCGCAGGATTTGTGGACACTCGACCCCGTTTGGCGTGAGAGTTACCGCCACGTACGTGTCGGGCCCTCCCCATGTGTTGTTGCCGCTGCCGCGGGACTTCTGCGATCTGATATGCATTTCCGCCTTCATAATGAAAACTCCTAGTAAAACGATATGGTTTGTTGTCAAGTACTTGACAAAAGTGGTCTATTCAGATACACGGTGATGCCCGTATCGTAGCCGCAAAAGATCGAGTGTCTGACTACGGCGACGTCCGGCTTGAGCTCGAGCGTCAATCCCTCGACGGGATTCGACCACGGAGCCGGCATATTGCCGAACACTCTCGTTTGGCCGGCAGTGATCTGGACGGCGGCATACTGGTTGCGAGATCCACCGTCCCAATTCAGATTGTAGAGTGTGACGTGATCGGTCACTGCAAGGCGGAATTTCCGGCCACGATAGTCGGGGAATACGCGTTTCACGATATCCCAGACTTGCGCTTTCTTTACTTTCTCCATGATTTATACTCCTAAGTCTCTAGTGTCGCACAATCCAACATACCCATTGGGGCCCGTCGGTGTGGTTCCACCCAGCGCGCTCCTCCTCGAGATCCTGCATCGCCGCCAGGCACTCATCGTGGCTGGCCACAAGCGCAGGTCCATCGCCCGTTTGGTACGGGTCATGCAATTCCCATAGTTCTTCCATCGTGATGCCTCCTAATAAGATTGATTGTGTCATTGCTACTATAATAGGGGTCGAGATTGAGATAAGTCAAGCAAAGAAAACAGCCTACCATAGCCGGGATAGGCCGGAAAACGTTAGTTACGGTGCCGTAAACGCCGATTCTACAGCCAAAAAAAAACCACAGAATCGCCGGCGAAACGCAAACGGACACCTAGCCAAGTGAGATGGAAGGCGGCATAATGGGCTAATGGCTGGATCATCCGACAGACAGCTCAATCGTAGAGAAAGACTCCTCGTAGATTTACTCCCTGCCCACAATTGGAACGTAGGCGCAGCGGGAGTAGCAGCGGGATATTCCCGGGCATATGCCAACGCAGACCTCACAACACGGGCTAGAGACGACCCGTGCCTATCGGAGGCAATCAGACGCAAGCAAACCGAGATCGTAGCGCCGCTGGAAGATAGACGTACAAAGCGGCTGGCGGACCTCGACAGGATCATCGAGGACCCCAAAACACCGTGCCGAGACAGGATCAGGGCGATACAGGTTCAAGGCCAGATGAGCGGGTGGCTGTCCGAGACAAGAGTACTCGAGACGGGCCCACGGCAGCGGGAACTCAACGATAGCCAGTTGGCCGAAGCCAAGCGGTTGGCGCTCCTGCGCTTCCAGACGTGGCGGTTGCCGGGTGATGCAGGGCCGGCAGTCATCGATGCCGAGCCTTCGACAGAGCCGGCAATCATCGACGTCGAGCCCGATGCCGGCCGGCCGGACGATGCCTCCGAGCCGGGCCCAGACTCCATCGACGTCGCCGAGTGTCAAGTACTTGACAAGCCGGATGCCGATGCAGCCGCCCTCGATGCCGGTTGCAAAGACGCCACAAACCACGTGCAAACCGCCGGCAAACCGGGCCCGGACTCCGATGCCGGCGGAGGCGACGATGAGTGGATGGACGCTTTGAGCCGGCTTTGAGGCGGCTTTGAGACGGCCAGAGCCGCGTTTCGGGGGCCTAGGGTGGGCCCGTTCGCGTAAAATCGGACCCCATTGCCCCCCGCGCGGGGTGTCCCGCACTGTTCCCCTCTCCCGTCCGTGGTGTCGGGGAATTGGCCAAAGAAGACTAAATCGCTCTCCAATAGACCATAGTATGGCATGGTTTCTGGGCTGAAAATGCAGGTTGCTATTTACTTGCTGGTTGTAGGGTCAGTAAATTGCCTGTAAATTGCTCATGGGTGTCGGGTGGTATTTTGAAACGAAATTTCGTTTTGGAATGATTAGTTGCGTGGTTAGGAGTGGTTGGATACATTGTACTTTGTCGTATGGGAGTCCACAAGGGTTTGTCAGATAGAGGGCACAGGCGATGAGTAGACCGTTGCATGTACCGGCGCATATGATGGAGAAGCACGGGTTATCGGTTCGGGGTGTGGTACGGGAGTCGATACCGTTGAAGCGTGGCCGGGTAAGTTCGGTATTCCGGGTATTCAACGGTCCGGTCCACGTTGTAGCGATGTTCATGGAGATCACGGAGGCTGTTGAGAACGCGGCGTGCAACATGTCGTGGGTATTGCGTAGCACGGCGGGCGGATATCGGGTGATTGGTTCGGCGGTTGACATTAAGGCGGCGGCGTTAGGCGATTTCATATGGGCGGAATTGGATGGCACAGCGTTAGTGAAGGCCGCGACGGGGACCGGTTTGATTCACGGGGGCGTTTTTTGCGGTCAGGCGGCGGGTCGGGGTACGATATTACCGATTGGTGGCATCGACATTGTGTTGGGCACGTCTGTTTTGGCGACGGGGATGGGTCGTTTGTACGTGTACTACGTTCCGTTGATCCACAACGCGTGCATTGTGGCGGAAGAGTGGCGTACGACTACGACGAGTACGACGACGACTTCGAGCACAACGAGTTCGACCGCGAGTACAACGAGTTCGACAAGTTCGACGAGTTCGACCGCGAGTACGACGAGTACGACGAGCACAACGAGTACGACGGCGAGTACGACATCGAGTTCGACGACGACGACATCGACGACAACGACAGGTCCATAGATGGGAACGGAAGAGGTTGGCGTAGGGGACATTTCCTCGATTGACGCCGCCTATTGGGCCGTAGTCAATCGGGTGAAGTTGCAGCATGGGGTATGGTCGTTTGAGGATCGGCCGTACCTTGCGGAGCCGATGCAGTGTCGGCTGTTGGGCGGTCCTCGTCGGCGATGCTTCATGAAGGCGACGCAGGGCGGGGTGACGGAGCAGCAGGTGTGCGAGACATTGTGGGGTTTGATTTACGGTTATTACCCTCGCGGCGTATTGTATCTATTCCCGACGACGGAGGACGTTCGCGAATTTTCGAAGGCTCGGTTCGGTCCGTTGATCAGTTCGAATCCGACGACGATAGGTCGGTACGTTCGTGACACGGATACGGCGAGTTTGAAGCGTGTCGGCGATGCGGTGTTATTTTTGCGTGGTGGTACGTTGAGTACGCGGTTGGAGGTTGACGCGAAGGAGTCGGGCAAGCTTCGTGGCATTTCGGTTGACAAGGTCGTGTACGATGAATTGGATCTGATGGACCCTGACGTAATGGTGAAGGCTCAGGGTCGGATGGGCGCATCGGAGGTTCGGGAAGAGGTCTACATATCGAATCCGACGTTACCGGCGAGCGGTATTGCGGCGGTCTTCGACCAGAGCGACCAGCGGCATTGGTTTCGGCGTTGCGTTCATTGCGGGTTGGAGCCTCCAGGCGGTGCGGATTGGTCGTGGTTCATGGATGGGGGGAACGGGTGGGTCTGCGCGGAGGTCCAATTCCCGGACAATGTGAAGGTCGGGCCGGACGGGGTTGGGTACATTGCGTGCCGCAAGTGCGGTAAGCCGGTCGATTTTCGGTTAGGCATATGGGTTCCGAAGTTCCGCGACCGGTCGGATTACATGTGGGGGTATCGATGGAGTCAGTTGAGTTCGCCGGTCAATGACCCGTGGGAGATTCTGACCCAGTACGCGAATCCCCCGGACGGCAACTTGGCTGACATTGTCCGGTTGCGGTTGGGGCTTCCGTTCGTCAGTGCCGAGGACAAGCTGGAGAAGGGTCAGGTCTATTCCTGTTGCACGAGCCAAATACAGATGGCTGGCCACAAGGGCCCTTGCGCGATGGGGGTGGACGTTCGTCGGCACAAGAACGTGGTCATTGGCTACCGGGCGAGTCGGGAGCGGTTCCAGGTGGTTCGAGTCGCTCGGGTCCAGACCTGGGACGAAATTCTGGACATGATCGGCCAGTTCAACATCCGGTCGTGCGTGGTTGATATTCGTCCGTACGAGGACGCGGCTCGGACGTTCCAGAAGAAGTCACTTTCGGTCGGTTGTCAGACGTGGCTTTGCGAGTACAGCGAGACGACTCCGGTCGCTCGGCACTACGCGACGAAGACGGGCATTGTGAAGGTCAACCGTACGGAAATCATGGACCTGACGCACCGTTGGATTGCCTCCGGTCATATCTTGTCGTTGCCGAAACGGTCGGCGGAGATCGAGCAATTCGCACTGGAATGCTGTTCTACGGCGAAGGTGGAAGAGAGGAACCGGCGGACGAACCAGTTGGTCTTTCGCTATCGGAAGTTGGGGACGGACCCGGACGATTACCGGCATGCGTTGAATTATTTCGCGTTGGCGGCCGATGGGGGTAGAATTGCAGTGGCAGGCCAGGGTCAGCGTCGTCGGACCGGACGGGCGAAGACGGAATACGCGATCTATTGAGGATTGTAATGTCCAGTTATCGGGAGCAGTTGGCGGAAATCAACGCGGCGATCTATCGCGGCTTTCGGGCCGGGATCTGCGATTCGGACGGCCATAGCGTCAAGAATGAGCACGGCCAGCCGGTGAAGAAGCCTCGCTTTCACGGTTCGAGCGTTGTTCGCCGCAAGGTCTATCCGAGGTTCAGGGCATGCAGATAGGGTATATTGGTGGTCTAGAGGCCGATGAAGTGCTTCGCCCGCTGCTTGAAGACTGGCAGCTAGAGGCCAAGCACGGGGACTTCGGATTGGATGTGGATGTCGATAAGGTCTTGGAGGGATTGCGGAATCTTGATCAGGGCGCGATTATCGTGTGTCGTGAAATCGACACGGCTCTCGCGTTCTTTGCCGTCGCTTTGACCGAGAGTATCGTCGGGTACGATCTAGTGGCGCTCGAACGATACTGGTATTCCTCGCGCCAGGGTTCGCCGCTGGCCGGCATCAAGGTGTACGACGAGGCGGTGCAGTGGGCCCGGCGGAGGGGTTGTTCGCATTTGATTCTCGTCGCGTCGAATCTGGCGTCGGCGATGCATGACAAGGTAGCCCGTTTCTGCGAGCGCCGGCATATGCGATTATTGGAAACGGCGTTCATTCAGGAGTTGTGACATGGAAAGCGCACTGAACTATCTGAAGGTCGGGCTGCTTGCGAAGAACTGGCTGGCGTTGGTGACGAAACTGAAGAACGATACGGGCCTTCCAACGGTCGGCAAGCCGGCGGCGATTCCGCTTCAAACGGAGGAGCTGTTTCGGAAATTGCGAGCCCGCCAGGGGCGTGCGGCTACGATTCTGGCCGGCGACGTATCTCCCGACGAAACGAGTCTGCGCCGTAGGACACTGTTGAGCTAAGAAAGGTCGCACGTGGACACTAAGAAGTCGGCGAAAGAACTTTTGGAATTGCAGGAGCGTGCGAAGAGCTGGCAGGCGAATTTCCGTTCGCTCTGGCAATCGGTGAGCGATTTGATCTTTCCACAGACGTTCGGGATCAGCAACTACACGTCGCCGGGCAGCAACTTGATGCTGAATCTGTTCGACACGACGGCCGTTACGGAGGCCCGGAATATGGCGAGTGGGCTCTCGAACAACCTGTTCCCTGCGGGGCAGCGATTCTTCGACCTGGTCGATACGCCGGACAGTGGGGCGAATCGATACCAGGCGTACCTGGTGGAAGAGGCGCATGAACTGATTTTCAAGTCGAATTTTCTCGCACAGGTCAATAACGCGATCCACTATTGGTTGACGTTCGGGATAAGCTGTACGTATTCAGCGTGGGACATTCGCAATGGGTTGCATTATCGCGATTATCCGATAGGAACGTATCAGTGCATGGAGAATGAGGTCGGTGTCATCGACACGATGATTCTGACCTGTCCCATGACGGCCCGTCAATTGGTTATGCGGTTCAAGGACCCGGGCCCGAGCGTGGTCAAGGCGTATGCGAATCCGGAGACCCAGAACCAGAGTTTCGACATGGTATGGGTGGTTCGGCCGCGCGCCGACCGAGACCCGGGCCGGCTCGACAATCTGAATATGCCGTTCGAATCGATCTACGTCCAACGAGACGATCAAGTGATTATCGAGGAGGGCGGTTTTCCGGAATTCCCCTTCGCCGTACCCCGCTACGAGGTCGTCTATCAGGAAGTGTACGGGCGGGGCCAGGGCGTTATGATGCTACCGAAGGTTCGGATGCTCAACCGTCTGGCGAAGGATTTCATAGAGAACAGCAACAAATGGGTTCGGCCGCCGCTGGAGGTTTTGGAGAGCTTTGAAGGCGATGCGGATTTGACGCCCGGCGCGGAGAATATCGTCCAGCAGATCGGGTCGATTGCGGCTATCGACCTGGGCGCCAAGGGTTCATTCCCTATCGGCAAGGACATTATCGAGCACCATCAGGAAGAGATTCGGCAGGGGTTCTTCAAGAACGCATTTCAGGCCCTTAGTCCGCTGACGGGCGATAGGCGGACCCAGATCGAGATTATTGAAAGACTCAAGGAGGGCATGAAGCAGTTGAGCAAGCCCATAGGCAGATTGTTCGACGAGTTGTTGACTCCGATTCTGACGCGATCACTGCTCTTATTGATTCGAAACGGCGTTGTTCCGCCGCCCCCGCGGGAACTGCAAGGGATGCCGATAAAAATCAACCTGATAAACCCGCTGGCCTTGGCACTTCGCGACCAGCAGTCGAGGGGCTTGCAATACTGGGTTGGGGCCCTGGACCTCATTGAGCCGTTATTCCCCGGTACTCGTGACAACGTAGATGCCGACCGGGCGTTCCGCGACCTGGGCCGGTCGCTCGGGGTCAAGGTCGATCATATCAGGCCGATCCGACAGCGAGACGAAATTCGCCGTCAGCGGGCGGAAGAAGAGGCGGAAAAGGAGCGCACAGCCCTTGCACTGGCCGCCGCCGAGGGATACAGTAAGATTACGGCCGCTCCACAAGAGGGCAGCCCGCTGGCAAACTAAGAAGGAACCGTCATGGATGACGCCGTTACAAGGGCATACAAGGACACATTCGAGACGGAGTCGGGCAAAGTCGTTATTGCCGACCTCGTGAGGCAATGCCCGCTCGTTACCGTGCCGTGTGATGTCCACCAAGCCCTTGTCAATGAGGGCCGGCGAGCACTCCTGATGCATATCATGACGATCCTGCAAAGAGACGCATCCGTTACGTACCGGTTGCGGCGCAGAAGAACAGTGTGAAACGGGAGAACGCCATGGGCAAGGACGATCCAATTACGCAAGACGCCCCCATTGTTGGGCATGATGGGGTGTTTGCAGAGAACTGGCGAGACAGCTTGCCAGAAGAACTGCGCAACGAACCCTGCCTGGATACCGTGCAGGATTTTGCCGGCGCCATCAAGCAGTTGGTCCATCACAAGAAAATGACGGGCATGGAGAAGGTCGTGGTCCCGAAGGCCGATTCCGGGCCCGAGGTATGGGACGCTTTCTATACTGCCGCCGGCCGACCGAAAACGGCGGGCGATTACCCCGTTGAAGTGCCGGAGGATCTGGCGGAACTCTTCAGTCAGGAGCGGGTCGAGGCCGCCAAGGCGTTCGCGCATGAGCACGGGTTCAGTACTGCGCAGTTCGATGCCTACATGCGATACGAAATGGACGCGGCCCAACAGATGCTCACTCGAATGAAAGAGGTACAGGAACAGAACAGGATCAAAGCGGTCGATCAACTCAAGAAGGAGTTCGGCGGCGCCTATGAGGAGAGAATGCATATCGCCAAGCGGGCCGTGGCGGAACTTGTGCCCGACGCAGAAGCGCGGATGCAACTGCTCGAACGGTTCGGCGACGATCCCATGTTCATTGGGTTCGCGTCTACGTGCGGTGCCAAACTCGTCGAACATTCAGCATTGGTGGCAAAAATGACGCAGGACACTCCCAAAGAAGCGCAGGCGAAGATCACGGAATTGCGGAATACTCCGGGCTACATGAATGGAACGATTTCGCCGGAGGAAAGTGCCCGGATCACGAACGAAATTTCGGACCTCTACAAGAGAATCTATCCGCAAACAAACTCCGGCAGTCACGAAGTGGAGTTTGAAGTACCAAGGATGTAATGCGGACTATCAGCGGCGGCGACTCGGTGCGGTCAGAGCCGAATCGCCAGCGAGACTGACCCGCCGTGTATCGCACGATAAACGAAGGCAGGACCTTGACGGTCGAGATTATCCTTGCCGACAAGCGTATATCCCTTTGTTTTGAGGTGATATATGGCCATTTCCAGCACGATAGAAACTGCATTTGCCATGCAATACGGGTCGACTCTATACACCCTATCGCAGCAATTGAAGTCCAAGTTCGTGCCCCTAGTACGACAGGAAACGGTTAACGGCGAGTCCAGATCGTTCGACCGGTTCGGAGAGGCGGAAGTCGAGGATATCACGACCAGATATCCAGACACTCCGCTGAACGAAATACCGAACACTCGTCGATGGGTGACCCCGGCCGGCAGTCATACGGCGTGTATGGTTGACCCGCAAGACGAAGCGCAGATGATCCTGCGACCGACCAGCAAGTATCAGCAATTGCAGGCGGCCGCGTTCGGACGGAAGAACGATGAGATCATTATCAGCGCTGCGCTCGGGACCGCCGCCGCCGGAAAGACGCCGACGACCGCTTCTGTCGCGTTCCAAGACGAGTCCATCAGCATAAACGGCGATGGAACGGCTACGACGCTCGGCACACTGGCCGCCGTGGCCACCATCGTCGATATCACTCTTGCGAAGATGCAGCTCATGCTGCTCATCTACAATCAAGAGGATGTTGACCCGGACATGAAAAAGTACTGGGCGGTCCATCCGAAAACAACGTCGGACATGCTCGGTCTCACCCAAGTCGGTTCGGCCGACTACAATACCATCAAGACGCTGACTACCGGCAAAGTGGAATATTTCATGGGATTCCACTGGTTCTGGTCGAATCAGATCACGAAGGACGCCGCGACCGAAACCGGTTATCGGTCCATCTCCTTCGTGTCCGACGGACTCGTGTACGGGTCCGCCGAGGCCCTGACGACCAGAATAGGCGAACACCCTGGCAAGTCTTACGTTACGCAGATCTATGCCCGTCAGCGGGCAGGGGCCGTGCGGATGGAAGGCGCCAAGGTCCATGAATGTCTCAACAAGGTTGCCTAACCAAGGAGGTTTCTTATGGGCGTAACACTGGAAGGCGGTTTGCATCTCACCGCCCCATCGTACCCCAAGGGAATCATCTTGGGGGACAAGAGTCAGCCGTTGCAGAGCATTTACGAACAGAGTTCCACCCAGAACTATCACCTGGGCACAAAACTCATGTACGACGATGGTCGTGTCTTTCGTTATGCACTCAACGGCGCAGTCGATTTGTCGAAGGCGCTCATGGCGTCGTCGGCGGCAACGGAATCCAAGTGGTTCGAGATAGCGCAGGCCACGTCCGGAACGTCAGTGGAGATCGGCGATCAGGAAATTATCGTCGATATCACCACCGGCTCTTCCAAGGCGGAAAATGCCTGGGCCGACGGATCGTTGGTCGTCAACAAGAGTACGGGTCTCGGCGATATCTACAAGGTATTGGCGAGCAAACTCGTAACCGGTGACGATACCAAAGTGCGGGTTCTGTTGGAAACTCCCATCCGAACGGCATGGGCGGCGGGTTCGGAAATCACCGTCATGCTGAACCGATGGTACAAGACAGTGGTCTTCGCGACCACGCGGGTTGCCGTAGCCGCCGGCGTCCCGTTGATCGATGTTACGGCTGCGTACTACTATTGGGCGCAGACCGGCGGCGATTGCCCCATGCTCGTCGATGCGGGCGATACCCTGGTTCTCGGCGGGCCCGTCGGAGAGCCGGGCACGCATGGGACCGCAGGCGGAGTCGGCGTCGTTGCCAACGACGGTACCGATGAGGTCTGGGGTTTTGCGCGGTATATCGCCGACGCCGGCGAGGCGGCGATTATCGATCTGTGTCTGGATCGGTAAAGGAGTGGCGTATCACGGGCGGGCGGGGTTCAGGCCCCGCCCGCATTGTCAAAAAGGAAAGATATGGGACCCACCGAAATCTGCAATATGGCTCTTGCCAGAATCGGGGCACGGCGAATCAACGACTACGCCGATTCCAGTGATACCAAGCTGGAAGCCGTGCAGTGCCGGCTATTCTATCCAAACGTGGCCAGGGAACTCATTCGGTCGCACCTGTGGCGATTCGCCAAGCATCGGGTCCAGTTGAGCCAGTCAACAGTCACGCCGGCCTTCCAGTGGAGCTACCAATACGAACTCCCCAACGATTTCCTGCGTCGTATCGACGTATGGGACGGCGCTGATATACGGGACGGACACACCTTTACAAGTTACGAATTGGAAGGCAAGTACCTGCTCACCGACGAAGAGACTGTCTATCTGCGGTATGTTCGCTGGGTCGAGGACGTGACGAAGTGGGACGCCCTGTTCGTGGCGATGGTCGTGTTGAAGCTGGCGGGCAATCTGGCCATGCCTCTGACGCAAAACGAGAAGGTGAAGCTGGCCATAGACAATGAATGGAAGAGCGCCATGCCAAAGGTTCGAGCGATGGACCGGGAAGAGGGGCGGCAGATCGGGCGCGACGCATTACGGACCTGGGTCGATGCCAGGTTCTCGGATACCGCATAACTAAAGGAGAACGGCCATGAGAATTGATGTAGGGTGTGGGGGCGGAAGACGCCCCGCAAAGGGGTACGACGTCTACTGCGATAAGTTTCGGCCGGAGAATCCGCCGGACCCGTTCGTGTGCTGCCCCATGGAAGCCATGTTGTTCGACGACAAGCAGTTCGAGTTTGCACGGTGCCACCATGTTATCGAGCACGTCGATGATCCGGATCGGGCCTGCCGAGAGCTATGCCGCATCGCCGAGGCGGGGATTCTGTCGTTTCCGCCGCCGCAAGCGGAGATCATGTTCGGCCGGAAAGACCACAACTGGTTCGTTTTCGTGGATCGAGGACGGCTGCTCTTCGTCCGGAAACGGAATCCGTCGTATGGTGTTCCCAGAGCGGTGACGCGCTGCGAATTGAACGTGGACTTCCATTGGAAAGGGGGTTTCGAATGGCAAGTGGTACTGTAGCCTATTGGGACTCCGTTACGGAGAGGAAGTATCGGGCGATGCAAAGACGGCATCCCTTGATATGGAATTTCGTTCACAACGCTATCCAGGCGTGGCAGGTGAAATCCGTTTTGGAAGTCGGCTGCGGTCTCGTACCCAAAGCGAAGGAATGGGTGCCGATCTATCAGGGCATCGACCTGAATCGGGCAACCGATGCGATCCACGAAGACTTTAGCCGAATGCCGGAGTCCGCATTGAAGCCATGGCGGAATGTCGATCTGTTTCTGGCCTGTGGGGTATTGGAACACATTGAAGCCGGCTATGAGGCATTCCTGTGGCAGGTCAAGGCGCTGCAGCCCCGGCGGGCGATACTCACCTTCTTCCATGGTCTGCATTGGGACGCCGACTCCTGCGAGAAGGACCCGAGAGGGTTCTACGTGCATGTCTACAACCAGACGAAGCTGGAAACCTTCCTGAGCAACCACGGATTCAATTTCGAGATTCAAGAACTCGGTCCGCACGATACCGTGCTGCTCCTGGAGGACGCGTCCTATGTCCATTGATGTCAGTGTCGTAATCCCCTTCTGCGACGAAGGGGCGAATGTTATCTTTACAACGCAGGCCATCATTGAAGAACTGCATGGATGGTGCAACTACGAAGTTATCCTGGTCGATAACATGAGTCACGACCACCTGGAAATCAAGGCCGGCGGCCGTGAATATACGGGCTACAGTCGGAACTACTGGGAGAATGAGAGGACCGGTCGCAGACTCAATACGTGGTTCGTTCGCAAGGGACTGGTAAAATACTTCCAGTACGACGAGAAACAGGGCCACTGGAACGCCAAGAATTTCGGAATCGCAAAATCGTCCGGCAAGTACGTATTCTTCCTGGACGCTCATTGCGTGATGAAACGCGACTCGCTTCGCCACATGGTAGCCTTCCTCGACGAAACGGAAGGCAAGGTCCTTGGAATCCGGGACGGATTCCCCTACCGGGTCGGCGCCGTTCACGCCTATATCAATTACATACTGGATAGTCGATGTCTGGAATACAGGCCACAGCGAAAGACGTTCGGCTATCAATTTTGCACGCATCAGAGCGAGGAATACTTCGTCAACAGCCGGGAAGGGGTGCCGCGTCGGGCACTCCGGTTCCCAACCGTTCCGTATCAGGTCTGCGTGATGAGCACATGCGCTATGATGTGCCGGCGGTCGGTACTGGATCAACTCGGGCCGTGGAGTCCGGAATTGGGGATCTACGGTGGCGGGGAGTCGTATATCAATTGGAAGCAATCGATCTGCGGACAGGGCCATTGGATCGTCCCGCAAGCCTGGTGCTGGCATTTTGCCGATAAGCGCGGCTACAGTTGGAATTGGACGGATTTCACGCGGAACTCCATGATTGCCGCCTACGTGGTCGGCGGTGAGGAATTTTTGCAGGAACAGGTGGATCTGCGACTGAAAAAATCGAGCCCTGAAGTGCTCGAATCACTCGCGCAGGATGTGCGGGAGAAATGCGGGCCCGACAGGCGGAACGTCGAAAATCGCCAGATGGTTTCCTTCGACCGGTACATGAAGTACTGGGAGGAACACCCTGGAACCTGGAAATAAAGGGGTAGGATATGGCGTACAATCCCGCTGGGCCGTTGTCCTGCCATTTATGGGCGCGACTTGAAGACGGCGCCCTCACTACCGATTCCTCCCGGCAAGGTAACACCCTTACCAATCTCAATTCGGTCACTTCCAGCACAGACCATAAGGAAGGGTCTCATTCAGCCGATTTTGACGCCGGGTCTAGCCAGTGCCTCTACAGGACGGACGCGAACCTGTCCTCCGGATTTCCGGGTAAAACCGGAGATTCCGTTCACAAAATCACAGTTTGTTGCTGGGTCAAGTTTGACGATGTAACCCCATCGACGCCGGTCGGCGTTGTTCGGAAGTATGATTACACGAATGACGGGCGGTCCTGGGGCATCAACCTCAAGCACACGACGAGCGTCATCGTTTGGAACGTCGGCTACGACGGCGGCGGCGAGTACGAAGGGGTCGAATTCACAACCGCCTGCGAGGTCGGCAAGTGGTATCACGTCGGATGCACGTTTGACGGTAGTACGGGCGCGTATCGGATTCGCATCTACGACGCCACGGCCGACGACCAGCTTGACGACGATGTCACGGGTACGTGGAACGATGCCGATCTGCCGGGTACGGACGCTCCGTTGGTGCTGGGTGCCTACCTAGAGAACGATCTGACGGCCCTGCGGTTCATGGATGGGCACCTTGACGATGTCGTGATTTACAATGACGTCCTGAGCGCTGATGAGATTGACGACCTCCGCGATCAGACGATGACCTCGACGACTACCAGTACGACTACCACTACCACTACCACCACAACGACCACGACCACGGCGAGCACAACGTCATCGAGTACGACGACGACAACGACGAGTACGACGGCGAGCACAACGTCATCGAGTACGACGACGACCACGACGAGTACGACGGCGAGTACGACGTCGTCAAGTACGACCACAACAACCACGACGGCGACGGCCAGCACGACGTCATCGAGTACGACCACAACAACCACCACGGCGACAGCCAGCACGACGTCATCGAGCACGACAACGACGACGACCACGGCGACATCCAGCACGACGTCATCAAGCACGACAACGACCAC
>Ga0272441_10008308_pt1 | contig 16483 bp, 15 predicted proteins | sample SSMProp6N_FD_193582 | JGI IMG/M metagenome (GOLD analysis project Ga0272441, IMG submission 193582) | Marine sediment archaeal communities from Little Sippewissett salt marsh, Falmouth, MA, United States - SSM-Prop-6N | ecosystem: Environmental > Aquatic > Marine > Wetlands > Sediment ... | reverse complement strand
CAGTTGCCGTAAAAGATGGAGTAGATCCTGCTTCTAATTCTAAATTAAGACAAGTATTAGATGAAGCTAAGGATTTTAATATGCCTAAAGATAAAATTGAAAGAGCGATTAAGAGAGGGACTGGAGAGATAGAAGGAGGTAAATTAGAAGAAATAGTTTATGAAGCATTTGGCCCAGCAGGGATAGCTGTTATTATAGAATGCATAACAGATAACAGAAATCGGACATTAGCTGAAATAAAACATATAATTCAAAAATACAATGGTAAATTAGCAGAATCAGGAGCTGTAAAATGGCTATTTGAAAGAAAAGGAATAATATCTGTACAAATTAAAGAAGATTCAAAAGACAAGGCATCTATGGAATTAGCAGCCATAGAATCTGGGGCAGATGATATTTATTATGACGAACAGGAAGAACTTTTAGAAATTTATACAAAAACAGAAGAACTAGAAAAAGTTAAAAAGAATCTGACTGATCAAAAAATAGAGATTGATTCTTCCTATTTAGGGTGGATAGCTAAAGACGAGACCGATGTTGAAGAAAAAGAAAGAAACGCCTGTGAAAAGTTTTTTGAAGAACTAGACGAAAAGGATGATGTTCAAAATATTTATTCTAACTTAAAAAATAAATAAATTCTTATGCCCAAAGAGGCCCAAATCAGAAAAAAAGTAGTTGAAATATTAGAAAAAAACAATTGGATTGTTTGGTATCCTTCAAAAGTAAAATACCAACAAAACGATATTTTTGGAATTATAGATTTATTGGCCATTAAGGGGAAAAAGAAAAAAAATATTCAAATAACAACCATATCTAATATTTCTGCAAGAAGAAAAAAAATAACTGATTTTATTAAAAAATCTAAGGTAGAGCTTCCTGTTGAAATATGGGCCTGGGATCAAAAGAAGAAGGTTTTTAAAGAAGAGAAAATTGATATAAAAATAAAAAAATCTTCTAATTAGTATAAGGGGTTGACATCTTTTTCAGGAACATTATAATGTTTTACATACACTAAAAGGTCGGCTTAAAAAACTTAATTTAAAAAATTCAAACTTATATGAAAATGAATCCATTTGTAAGCGAAGAAGAAGATGATTTAACAGAAGCACCAGTAGCCCCAGAAGAAGAAGAAGAAGACGATGATGCAGAAGAAGATTTAGAAGAAGAAACAAATGATGATGAAGAAACAGATGATGATGAAAAAGAAGAAGAGGAAAATGATTCTGATGACGGAGAAGAATAAGAAAGCCGACACAGAAAAAGAATAATTATTAAGCCCTGCTTTTAGCGGGGCTTTAAAATATATTAAGAATTTAAAAATAAAATATGTTATTATGATAATATATGGCTAAAAGAATTTATAAAAAAAAGATTTTCCGAAAAGATAAAAAAAATATTCCCATTTTAATTTTAAAAATATCTCTTGTTTTATTTTGTGTGTTTTTATTTTCTGTAATCTTTATATTCCTTTTTAATATCAAAGATTTACCAAGGCCTGAAAAATTTAACGAGGGGATAATTCCCCAATCAACAAAAATTTATGATCGAACAGGAGAGGTCCTCTTATATGAAATAGCTGGAGAAGAAAAAAGAACTTTGGTTTCCTTATCTGAAATCCCAGATAATTTAAAATGGGCTGTAATTTCTACAGAAGATAAAAATTTCTATAAGCATCAAGGAATTGATATTCAAGCAATATTAAGAGCTATTTTGATAGATTTAAAAATTAGAAAACCACTTCATGGGGCTTCAACAATTACTCAACAATTAATTCGTTCATATTTTTTAACAACAAAAAAGACTTTAAAACGAAAAACACAAGAAATTACTTTAACCCTAGAACTTGAAAGAAGATATTCCAAAGATCAAATTTTAGAATGGTATTTGAATTTAATCCCTTTTGGTTCAAATCTTTATGGTGTTGAAGCAACAGCTCAAACTTTTTTTGGAAAACATATTTCTGAAATTTCTTTAGAAGAAGCAGCTTTAATGGCAGCCATAATTAGGGCTCCTTCTTATTTTTGGCCCCAAGGTAACCATGTTGATGAGCTACTTAACAGAAAAGATTATGTTTTAGGGAGGATGGAAGAACTTGGTTATATTACAGAAGAGGAAGAGAAAGAGGCTCGAGAAAAAGAGATTAATTTTGTTTTTAATCCTAAAACAATAAAGGCTCCTCATTTTGTAATATATGTTAAATCCTATTTAGAAAATAAATATGGAAGAGATTATTTAAACAATAATGGATTAAAAGTTTATACGACATTAGACGCTGAATTACAAGAGGAAGCGGAAGAGATTATTAAAAATGGAGTTGATAATTTAAAAATATACGATGCCCATAATGGAGCACTTGTGAGTGTTGATGCTAAAAGTGGAGACATTTTAACAATGGTTGGCTCTAAAAATTGGTATGGAGAATCTGAAGAATGTTCAGAAGAAACAAATCAATGTAAATTTGATCCCAAGGTTAACGTAGCTTTTAGTTTAAGACAGCCTGGTTCAGCCTTTAAGCCTATTGTCTATTTGGGTGCCCTTTTAAAGGGATACACCCCTGAAACATTAATCTGGAACGTATCAACTGAATTTAACCCTGATTGTTCCCCAGATGCTAATCAAGAATACGATAAATATAATTTAGAATGTTATCATCCTAAAAATTATAATAATAGATTTTCCGGACTTATGAATTTAAGGAATGCCTTGGCTCAATCTGTAAATCTGCCAGCTGTTAAAGTTTTATATTTAGTTGGAGTTAAAAATTCAATAGATTTGGCAAAAAAAATAGGAATTAATACATTAGAAGATGAGGGAATTTATGGTTTATCTTTAGTATTAGGAGGGGGAGAAGTAAAACTTATAGAAATGGTTGAAGCTTATTCGGTTTTTGCTAATAATGGTATAAAAAAACAATTAAATTTTATTAAAAGAATAGAAGATAGTAAAAATAATATTATTGAGGAAACAAAAATTAATGAAACCAGAATTTTGCCGTCTGAGCCCATAAAACAATTAAATAACATATTATCTGACAATAACGCCCGAGCTCCTATTTTTGGATATAATTCTGTGTTAAATTTTAAAGAATATGATGTCGCTGTAAAAACGGGAACTACTCAATTTTTAAATAATGCCTGGGCAATTGGATATACTCCCTCAATAGTAACAGGTGTCTGGATAGGAAATAATGATAATTCTCCAACAAAAAAACCAGGTGTTTCTTTAGCTGGTCCTATTTGGCATAATTTTATGGATAAAGCTTTAAGAAAATTTCCCAAACAAGAGTTTGAAAAACCCGAAGAAAATATAACAGATAAACCCGTACTAAATGGAGAACAAGTAGAACCACATTCAATTTTACATTATATAAATAAAGAAGACCCCTTAGGGCCTTCTCCTGAAAATTTATTTTCAGATCCCCAATATTCTAATTGGGAATATTCTGTACAGAGATATATTAATTCCTTTTAATTTAATTTTATTGGCATTGAAACATAAATATAATTTTCATCCCCAACAGGTTTTATAACGCCTGGTCCATCATCCCCATTAAGTTCAAGAATTACTTCTGAGCTTTTTATATTTTGTAGACCCGAAATTAAAAATTTATAATTAAAAGAAACTTCCATATCTTCACCTTTTGCTTTTGCTGTTATAAATGATTCATTTTTTCCTATTTCTGGACTTTCGGAATATATTTTTACTTTATTCTTTTTAGTATCAATTGTTAATTTAACTTCTGCAATTTTACCACTAAATAATCCTGCTTGTTTTAATTGATTTTCGAATTCATCTTTTTTAACTATAATTTGAGTTTTATTTTTTTTAGGAATAATTTCCTGATAATTTGGATATTCTCCCTCTATTAAACGAGATAATATTTGAACACGCGGATGAGAAACATCTTTTTTTTCACTTTCAAATAAGATTTGGTTTTGAGAAGAATAAATAATTATATTTTCATCTTCTTGTTCTAAAATATTCATCAACTCTCTAACTGCATCCTGGGGAACTATAAAAGAAATATCTTTTTTAATTTTTGTTTTTAGGGTTATATTTTTTTCTGCTAACCTAAAACTATCTGTTCCTACAATTGTTAATATATTTTTTTTAAAAGAAAAATAAATACCTGATATTTCTGGTCTTATTTGGGAAACAGAAGGAATTTCAATAACTTGTCTTAAGGATTCTAATAATTTTTTATTCGGTATTTTTACAATTTCTTCTTTTTCTATTTTAGGAATTATTGGAAATTCTTCTGTATCTATTCCATGAATTTGAGTTGTTTGATTTTGGGTTTTTAATAATAAATTTTTATTTTGTGTTTCTAGTTTTATTTTTTCATCTTTTAAAAGATTAATAAGATTTGAAAAAAATGCAGCTGGGATAGCAACTTTACCCTTTTTTTCTATTTTAGCTAATATCCACCAGCTAGTACTTATTTCTAGATTAGTTGCATCTAATCTTAAGAAATTACCCTCAATAGATAATAAAACATTACTAAGAGCAGGTAATGTTAAATTTTTTCTTGTTATTTTTTCAATAACATCTAATGCTTTTTTAAGATTTGTTTTTAAAATTTCAATTTTCATATTTTTAATAATAACTAATTATTTAATTTATAAAATTGTTATTGTTGTTAAGGATTAAATTTCTGTTAAAAACGTTTTTTAATTATATATAATATAGACAAAATATATTTTTAAAATGTTGAATACTTGTTAAAAAATATTTAATAATAATGAATATCTTTTTATATAATATTTTTTATATATAATAATCCAGACTTATTCCACCTTTTATTTACAAGTTTTAAACAACACAAAATTTAAATAGTCCCACTATAAATTCTTTGCTTTATTAAATTAATATCATTTATTAAATCAGAATCATTTTCAATTTTTTTTGATATTTTCTCACAAGCATAAATTGCAGTTGTATGATCTTTTCCTCCAAATTTTCTACCGATAGAAGGATATGATTCTTTTAATTCGGACCTTAATAAATACATTGCTATTTGTCTTGGTTTAACAATCTCTTTTCTCCTTGTTTTTACTAGAAGATCATCTTTTTTTAAATCGTAAAATTGAGCTACCATCTGAATAATCTTTTTAAAATTAGTAGATCTAGCTGGAAAATGGACTAAACTATGAAGGAGCTTTTTAGTAATTTCAATATCAGGAGATTTATTATTTATTTTATTAAAAATTAATAATCTATTTAATGCTCCTTCTAATTCCCTAATATTTTTTTGAACATTTGAAACAACATATTCTAAAACACTTGATTGTAATTCAATATTTTTTTCTTCACACTTTGTTTTTAATATCGCCATCCTGGTTTCAAAATCAGGTAATCCGATGTCCATTATCATCCCACCCTCAAATCTAGATCTAAGTCTTTCCTCTAAAGCAGGAATGGCTTTTGGGGGCCTATCAGAGGATAATATAATTTGTTTATTGGCTTCACGTAAAGAGTTAAAAATATGAAAAAATTCTTCTTGTGTTTTTTCTTTTCCAGCTAAGAACTGGATATCGTCCATAATCAAAACATCTATATTTCGAAGTTCATTTTTTAATTCTTCAATTTTATGTTCTTTAATAGCACTTACTATTTTTGACGTAAACCCTTCAGCGGGAGTATAAACGATTTTTTTCTTAGAAAAATTTTCAAGAATTCTATTTCCAGTTGCTTCTAAAAGATGTGTTTTGCCTAGCCCAACCCCTCCATAAATAAAAAGAGGATTGTAGTCAAACCCTGGATTTTCAGAAACAGCCCAAGCAGCAGCGTGAGCAGTTTCGTTGAAGGAACCAATAATAAAATTATCAAAAGTATAATGGGGGTTAAGATTTGTTTTTTGATTTATTTCAAATGCATCAAGACAAAGTTGGTTTATTTTTGGTTCAATTTCTTTTTGATGGTGTTTATTCTTTTCAGTTTTTTGGGGCTTTTCTAAATCAACAATATAATTTATAGCTCTAATATTTTTATCTAAGCTACGTATAATTTTAAGTATAGAAGTATGATATTTATTAGACAACCATTCTTTGGAAAAAGAATTTGGTACAGAAATTAAAATTTCGCCATTATCCTCAGAAAGAATTTTGGTATTATGAAACCATGTAGCAAAGTTAGCCCGGGAAGTGCTAAGTTGTATTTGAGCAAGAACAGCTTGCCAGAGTTCTTCTTTGTTTATCATAATTTATAAGATTCTTTATTCTATTATCTTTTTATTTATAGTATATGGCAAATATGCCCAAAAATCAACAAAAACTAAATATCTGTCAATAAGCTGTGGATAACTTGTGAAAAATAGCATTTTTCTGTTAATAATTCTTTTTTAAAAATTAATTACAAATTTGACGGAGATATTATTTTCTGCTAACCTTTTATTATATATGGATATCTTTATTCATTATATTTTTAATTTAATAATATGTCTATAACCTATAAACCTAAAAACAGAAAAAGAAAAAAGACACATGGTTTTATGTCTAGAAATAAGACCAAAGGAGGCAAGAAAGTTTTGGCAAGAAGAATCGCTAAAGGAAGAAAAAAATTAACAGTTTAATTTAGCGAAAATAACTTTATCTATTGTGTTAAATAAAAAAAATTGTCTCAAAAAGAAAAAAGATTTTGATAAAGTTGCTAAAAAAGGAAAAAAGATAGAAGAAAATTTTTTAGTTTTAAAGTTTCTTGCAAATTCTCCAGAAGAAATAACAAGAATAGGGTTTGTTGTAAGTCAAAAAATTTCCAAAAAAGCATTTTTAAGAAATAAAATAAAAAGAAGAATGCGGGAAGTAGTAAAAAATAATTTAGAAAAGATAAAATCAGGATATGATTTAATTTTTTTTACTAAAAGAGAAATTAAAGAAAAAGATTTTTTAGAAATAGAAAAAATTATTGAACAAATATTAAGAAAAGCCGAACTTTTGGAGTAAATGTTCAAAAAATATGTTACAAGAAACATTTTTAAAAATAATAAAATTTTATCAAGTCTTTTTTTCTCCTGTCTTAAAGAGAAATTGTCGATTTTATCCTTCTTGTTCTGAATATAGTTATCAAGCTATTAAAAAATATGGCACACTAAAGGGGTTGATTAGAAGTTTTTGGAGGATATTAAGGTGTAACCCGTGGAATAAAGGAGGAATTGATTTACCATAATAATAATTTTAAAATTTATGAATATTTTTTCTTTAGTTTTTAATTCAGTATTATATAAGCCATTGTTAAATGGGCTAATTTTATTATATCAATATGTCCCAGGACATGATTTTGGAATAGCAGTAATTATTTTAACCTTGATTATACGTTTTGTTCTTCACCCTTCCTCTATTAAGGGGGTGAGATCACAAAGAGCCTTAACTAGATTACAGCCTCAGATTCAGGAGATACAAAAAGAATATAAAGATGACAAAAGTAAGCAAACAAAATTATTAATGGAACTTTATCAAAGGGAGAAAATAAATCCATTTTCGGGATGTTTGCCAATGTTATTACAGCTTCCAGTTTTAATTGCTCTTTACCAAGTTTTTTTAAGAGGGCTCACTCCAGAATCCTTAAACGGATCTCTTTATTCTTTTGTTAATAACCCAGGCGTGATTGATTTTAGCTTTTTAGGGATAATAACCCTAACAGAATCAAACATATTCTTAGCATTTTTAGCCGGGGTATTACAATTTTATCAATTAAAAATTTCAACAACATCAAAAGAAAGTGATAAAAAGAAAAATTCTGACTTTTCTAAAACTATGCAAAACCAAATGATTTATTTTTTCCCTTTATTTACAGTTTATATTATTTGGCAATTTGGATCCATTATAGGGCTTTATTGGACAGTATCTATATTGTTTTCTATAGTTGAACAATATATAGTGAAGAAAGAACAAAGAAAACAAATTCAAAAAATATGATAGATCAAAAAGATTTAGAAAAAATTAAACAAGAAGTTTTGAAGTTTTTTGAGAAAATGGGTTTTAGCATGGAAAATGATATCTCAATAAAACAAACAAAAGAGAATACAGTTTCTTTAAATTTAACAACTCAAGATCCACAAATATTAATAGGGAAAGACGGGCAAACATTAATAGATATCCAACATTTGCTAAAGAGAATTTTAGGCAAAGCTTTATACAGGGAAGACGAAGAGAAAGAACACATCTTTATTGATTTTGATATTAATAGTTATAAACAGAGAAAAGGAGAATATTTAAAGGACTTGGCAAACAGCATAGCAGACGAAGTTGTTTTATCAAAAAAAGAAAAAATTCTTAATCCAATGTCTAGTTATGAGAGAAGAATAATTCATCTTGAATTATCTGGGAGAGAAGACATAGAAACAAAAAGCATTGGAGAGGAACCAATGCGAAAAATAATCATAAGACCGTTAATAGATTAAGACTAATTGCAGCAGAAATAGTTTATAGAAGAACCACAAAGACATTCTAAGCAAGCAGGGGTTATCTCCCCTGTTTTTTCACAAAAATTTTCACATTCTTTATTTTTTTCAACAGTAAACTCGTAGTCTTTATTAAGGACATCCTGACATCTGATTGTCTCAGCTGTTTTAATTTTTGAACAATTATCAAATTCTTCTCTTGATTTTTCTAGTCCATCATTAATATCTTTAATTTTTTCTGCATATATATTATTTATTTTTTCAAAAGATTTATCGATGTTTTCAAATTGAAGACTTATTAAATTATTAATGAATTCTAAATCAGGACAAATTTTACCCTTACACTCTTTTTCAACACATTCAGCTTTATAAGGGGGAGTGCATAAGCCGTCTTCGTCTCCTAAAGAGGAGCTATAACAGCTTATATCAACACAAACCGGTTGGCAGTTTTCTAAATTACAGTTTTGGACGGCTTTTATCATTTCTTCTGCTGCTTTTATCTGATTAGGAACAATATCATAAATATTTTTTAATTCTACATAAATGTCATCTAATAAGTCAGAAGTATCTTCTATGGTTTCTCCTATAGGAATTTTTGTTTTACAAACTAAACTTTCAGGTTCATCAGCAAAAACATTCTCTTTTTGATTAATTAAATTAAATCCAATAAAAACTGATATTAGAATTAAGGATAAGCAAATTGTTTTAAAATAAAATTTCATATCTTTTATTTATATTTGGAATTATAGTATAAATCTTGAATGGCATATTCAATATCATAAATTTTTTCATTTATGTTTTTTAAATCTTCTTCAGAACATTGTCCAGAAAGGGAACATCCTTTTGGTGTACAGCCATGGGAGAGTTCCTCACAAAGAGACTCTTCACTGCATTTACAATTATTGGTCATTTGAATCAGCTCGTCACTTAAACTTGTTAATAATTCAGTTCCTCTTACCAATCTTGAAATGTTTTCTTTGAATTTTGAACTTTCTTGATCATATTTCTTTTCTAAAATTTTAGTTATTGCTTTGTCAGCATCTTTTATTTTTAAATTATATTCTTTTATTAGTTTGTCTCCAGAATAAATAGATGGACAAGCGTTAAATTGACCATTTTGGTTGTAAAAATCAATATATTCACTTTTACATGGCAGGGGGCCATCTGGATAGGACGTTTGATATTTACTGCAACTCCCTAAAAAATCTTTTAATTCGACTCCTTCACAATAAAAATCCTTTGCATAACAAGTAGCATCTACACATTGAGGGGAACATATATCAGGGTTACATCCTTTTTCTGGGCTTTGTACCAACTTTATAATATTACCCATAACATTAATCTGCTCGGATATAATATCGTAAATAATTTTAGCCTGTCGATGTGCTTCAAACATCTCTGGTTCTTTTATGCTAGAATCAACATTCGGCAGTATAAATTCATAATTTTGTGGATAAGAGATTTTTAATTCTTGTCCATTTTCATTTAAAGCAATAAGACCATGGAGAGAATTGAGAATTATTCCTTGTTCAATATTTTCTGATATCGCAGGAGAAATAATTGCCTCCAAATCTTTAGACGCTTTTTCAATTATTTCTTCTAACTTAAGACTAATTATTTTATCAGCTATGCCAGAAGATATTTTTTCAGAAATATTGTATGATATTTCTTTAATCATTTCTTCAATTTCTGTCTCTATAATTAAATCAAAGTTTTTAGATATGTTTTCTTCAAGCCCTTTAGAAATAATTCCAGAGCTGAATAAGAGCGAAGAAAAATCTTGAGCCTGCTTAACAGTTAACTCGGTGTCCAGTTCTTTATATAAAATATCAAATAATGTTTGTTCTAATTCTTGATTAATACTAATAGACAATTCTTCTTTACTTGATAATAAAAAACCAAGTGTTTGGGGTATATTTTCAGAAAGAAAGTTCTTTATTCCGAAGTACAATCCATTTGTTAAGCTTAAATGTGTTGCCTGATTAGCTTCATTAGGTAAAAGAGTGCTTAAGGTTAAATTTATTTCTTTTAATATTATTTCTGATAAACTTTCATTTGTTTCAGACTTGAACATTTCATTGATAATATTATTATCTATTGCTTCCATAATTCCACCAGGAAGTATTTTCCCTATGTTTTTAGAGATAATAATTTTTATATCATCGGGAGCAAAATCTTTTGTTTTTTCAAAAAGAAGATTACTTATTCTGGATGAAAATAAATCAGTATTAGACAATATTTCAGAAACTTTTTTCTCAATCCCAAGGTTAAAAATAAATTTTAATTCTGAAGGCAACTTTTCAGACAAAATAACAGACATTGGTTCTATTAGCCTAATAGGCAAACTGGATTTAAGGCCAGAGTCTCCTTTAAGCTCTTCTATAATAATGTTTGTAATTTCCACAGAAAGAGCATCAGATATTTTATTAGATATTTTTTTGGAAAAAGGAGAAATAATTTTTTCAATAGCTTCTTGCATAATATTATCTATTGCGCTTGAGGATGGAAATAATTCTTTGATATTCAAACCATCTATTACTTCTTTAACGTTCTCATCCATTATTTTAGCGATACTATCAGGAGATTGGTTAGAAATTAACATTGATAGTTCTGAACAAGAAGCCAGATCAACAGCACCTTTATTTTTAGATTCTTTGTAATCAAAATATATTGTAGCCGGGTCAAACAATATTTTATTTTTTTTCTCTATCGTGGGAGAGAGAGGCCACGCCTGAAAGGTTTTAATTTCAACTTCTTCTTGATTATTACTTTGAATTGAATCTTTTCGGTTAAAAAAAGTTTCATAATCAATAGCTTCTGTGGTAGAAGACATCATTGTTTTTATCTTATTTAAATTAAGATAGTCATTTGATATGGAAAGTTGGGCGATTAGAACTTCTTTTCTTTTTGCTTTCATTTCATCTATTAATTTTTCCATTTCTTCGCTTTTCTTTTTAATGTTTTTTAAATCACAATTTGATTCTGGGCAGGCTTTTGATATATCACATCCTGGATTTTCTATAAAACATCCGTTTGGTTTTGAACAAGTATTTATTGCTGAACATTCTTGAGCCTGGCAACAACATCCGCTTTCGCACTCAACTTTTTCACAAGAAGATTTTCCACAGGCGCATTCATCAGTAAGTTGTTTTAAGTCTTGAGAAAGATCTTTTAATTTTTCAGACATATCCCTTAATTCTTTAACTCTTTCTTTGATGTCATCAGTTTTTTCTTGAGCTTGGTCATTTAAAGCAATATTTTCAATTATTTTTCCAACAGGAATCTGGAAATAAGCAAAATCATCTTTCTCAAATATATTTTCTTCTTTAGGGGGAGATGGGATTTCTGGTTTATGTATATATATTTTCCATATTAAATAAAAAGAAGAGATAAAAATAATCCCTAATAATATAAATAAAATTTGTTTTTTTATTTTGATATCCATAATTTTCAATCATTTCCCGATGCTAACTCAAGCAAAACAGCTACTATCCAAAGAGGAGCTATGCTTGAAACAATGGGAATCATTTCAAAAAGCATACAGAAAGGCTTGAGCCATTTGTATTTTTTTCCAGTTTTAGCAACCCCCCTTATTATGGAGCCAGTTTTTTCAGTAGCAGTTATTTTATGTCCTCTGATAAAACGCATCCAAATTAATCCTATAACAATCAAAGCAATAATATCAAGCATACCTGAAAGAATAGTGCCTACAAAGGGGATTAATTCCAGAAAAAATTCTCCTCCGTCAATAAAGGCAGCAAAAGATAACATCATGACTGCCTCTACGGATAAAAGATTACTCATTATTCCCGATATCCCAGATTGATTTGTTTCTATTACTTGCTCAGCCATTTAATAGTTTAATTTTTTAGATTTTTTTATTTCTAAAACTTGTTCTGGAGAAGTTGTTATTATTTGATCTTCGGTATAAGAAGCAGTAACTCTGATAGCTACATGTTTGTGTCCGGCAAAGAATACTCCTTCCCCTATATTTGACTCAAGTAAAAGATATTTCTCTTGTTCAGTTAAATTAAAAGTTTTTTGGACCAACTCAATACTAGCTGTACTTTGTTTCATTAAAAGCTGGAGAGATGAATTGGTAATAATTGGTTGGCCATAAGAAGACTTCATAAAATCAGAAACATCTTGAGTAATAGTTGAAACTCCTAGCCAATATTTCCTAGCTCTTTTACATATGCCGTATAAGAATGATGCTCCATCTTCAGACTGCATTATCCACCAGGCCTCATCAACCACTAATATTCTCTTTTTTAAGGAAGAACGAACAGTATTCCAAATGTGCCTTAAAATTATAAACATGGCCATTGGTCTCAACTCTTCTTCCATATCTCTTATACCAAAAACAGCTAACTTATTATCCATGGAAATGTTTGAAGGTTGGTTAAAGAAGTCAGCATAACTTCCTCTACTGAATTTTCTTACTCTTTCAACCAAAGATTCAGTTCCTTTCATGTTTTCTAAAACAGCCTCAAAGTCAGAAAGCAGAGGAATATTCCCTTGCCATAAAGAAGAATCGCTTTCCGGAGTGATATCTTTAGCTGCATATGTTTCAATTAGGGCTTGATCAATAATGGCATCTTCTTTAGGAGTTAATCCTCCCAACATAATCCTTAAAAGACCAACTAGGTTTATGATATTTGATTTTAAAACATTCCCAGGGATCTCTCCTTCCATTGGCTTAGGGAGATCAAACGGATTAATATGATCAGGTGAGTTTAAGGATATCTGAAAATAGGAACCACCAACAGCTTCAGACAAAAATTTATATTCATTTTCAGGATCAATTATTATAGTGTCTATTCCCTGCATTAAATATCTTAAGATTTCTAATTTAATAGCATAAGATTTTCCTCCTCCAGATCTTCCAAAAATAACCATATTAGCATTTTCTAAAGTAAATCTATCAAACAAAACTAAAGAATTATTGTGCATATTTATTCCATATAATATTCCTTCATTAGCACTAAGGTCAGAGGAAACAAATGGAAATATACTTGATAAAGGAGCAGTATTCATTGTTGTATGGACAATAAGCTTATCTAGACAATATGGATTACAGCTAACAAATCCTTCTTTTTGGCGAAACAAAGCAGGCCTTATATATATTAAACGAGCTTCAAGGATTGAACGAAGTACAGTTTCAATTTTTCTTAATTCTTTTTGAGTTTCAGTATATACAGTAATATAAATTCCTATTTTAAATATTCTTTCTTGGGCAGTTTGAAGATTATCCCTTAACATCTCTATATCTTGATAGGCAGTTTCTAAAACAGGGTCTCTTATCAATCCTTTTTCTTCTTTCTCCATCATTTCAGCCCTGACTTCTGTCAATTTTTTCCTAAGTTTTTTTAATACACTATTAGATGAGACAGGATGAATATGAAAAGAAATATCTAGAGGATGCTGCATGTTTATAGCAGGAGATAGCCATCCAGTTGAAAGATATCTTGGATAAGAAAAAATAAAGAAGGACTTAGCAAAACGTTCTCCCACTCTTAAGAAGTTTTGTTTTATCTCAAAAGAAGAAGGAGCAATAATATCTTTTAGGTTAATGACATCTGTTTTCAACATTTCTCCTCCATATTCATCTTTCCTTTTTAAAAATGGTAATTTCATATTTTTTATAATTTCATTATTTAATCAATTCTGGTAAAATTTCAGGATAATATCCTACTTCAGCTTCTTTAGGATGATTCCATCCCCATAAAAGTTCAATTAATTCAGGAGTTGTTAAGGGAGTTGTTGTTAAATCACATCTTCTTAACCCTATAGCTACAAATTCCATTCTTTGCCACAGTTGATTCCGACTACGTTTAAAACTTTCTTCACTTAGCCCAGTTAAATTTGTTTTTTGAAAAAATTTCTTTGAAAATCCTTTATTATTTGTGCTCTCTTGTTCTGTTTCTCCAAGAGAATAAGGAATTACAACGAAAAAAGTTTTTCTCATAATTGTCTCATTCTCAACCATGCCTTCAATGAATTTTCTATATTCGCTTGTCTGAATTTTTAAAAGTTCGTTTTCCTGATTAGCTTCTAGTTTTCTTAGGCTGTCAAAATAACCAGTAATATTTGTTTTACGGGACTGGACTATAATTTGACATTGAAAATCAAGTGAGTTTAGAAAAGACTGAAATTGATAAATAATTGCAGATTGTTCTTCTTCTGATTTTAATGAAAAATTTAAAGATGAAACCATTAAAACAGAGCGAAGAGTTTTATTTTTAAGAATAATAACCCCATTTTTGATTTGATCAAATTCTAGAAAATGTTGAGTCGATAAATTAGCCATAATTTTTGTTTAGAAATTAATATCCTCCTTCAATTTTAGAATGAAGCTTTTTAAGTATGCTTTTAGGCTCTACTCTTAAAGGCTCTTCTTTCTCTTCTTCTTGTTTTTTAGCCCTAAATTTAATTGGTCTTAAATTTTCTTTTTTCTCCCAAAGATATATTTTAGAAGAAAAAACGAAACCAAAAGATTGCATTATTACCTCTGGTAAAGGAACTCCTTCCACCTTTACAAAAGCTAAGCAAAAAGCAAATCCTATTAAAAAGATGGAGCAAATTAAGAATATAAAGAAAGGAGCTACAGAATATAAGTAAAAAGCAATTAATATAGCAACTCCAAAATATAAGGATTGTTTAAAAGCTAATGGCCCAATAATAAGGGGCTGTCTTTCTAAAAATTGTGGTATCTTAAATTGCATTATAATATTTTATCATAAAGAAAAATATTAGTATATAGAAAAAGAAAACAAAGCGTTCTTGCTTTAAGACTAAAGGCAAGTTATTATAAAATAACACATTAATAGACCTTAGAATTATGAAAAAGATTTTAATTATAGAAGATGAAAAATTTCTAGTTGAAATGTATAAAGTTAAACTTGAAAAAGAAAATTTTCAAGTTATTTCAGCTTTTTCCTCAGAAGAAGCGATAGAGGCATTAAGAGAAGATATACCAGATTTAATTTTATTAGACATTCTATTGCCTAGAAAAAATGGAATAATTTTTTTAGAAGAAATAAAAAAAATAAAACTTACTTCTAAAATTCCGATAATTGTTTTTTCAAATTATGACGATTCTTTAACAAAAGAAAGAGCAAAGCAATTAGGAGCTAAAGATTATTTGATTAAAACTGAATTTACACCAAAACAGCTCTTAGAAAAAATAAAAGAATATTTTTAAGATGAATAAGAAAAAACAAATTCTTATAATTGACAGTAATGCCCTTATTTACCGTTCATATTATGGTTTGCCAAAATTAAAAAATAAGAAAGGAGAGACAGTTAATGCCATTTATGGTTTTTATTTAATTTTATTTAGAGTGTTAAAGGAGCTGAATCCAGATTTTATTGTTGCTACATTTGATTTACCAGGTCCTACTTTTAGGCACAATGAATATGATGGATATAAAGCCAAAAGAGTTAAAGCTCCAGATGACTTATATCAACAAATCCCCGCTGTAAAACAAATTTTAAGAATATTTGAAATTCCAATTTTTGAAAAAAAAGGGTTTGAGGCAGATGATATCATTGGAACAATATCAGAATTAATGATTAAAAAAGAAGACAAGAATATAGAAAATATTATTTTATCGGGAGACACAGATGTTTTTCAATTAATAAACTCTCAAGTTAAAGTTTATTTTTTAAAAAATGGAGGGAAACATATTTATGATGAAAATGCAATAAAAGAAAAATATAATGGTTTATCTCCCAAGCAATTGATAGACCTAAAGGCTCTTAAGGGGGATGCTTCTGATAACATCCCTGGAGTTTTAGGGATTGGAGAAAAAACAGCATTTAAATTGATAAATCAATTTGGAGACATAGATAATCTCTATCTTAATTTAGAAAAAATAAACGATAATACTAAAAGTAAATTAAAAGAGAATAAAAATAAAGCCTTTCTTAGTAAAAAGTTAATTGAAATAAAAAAAGATGTTTTGATTGATTTTAATTTAAAAGAATGTCAATGGACAGAATGTGGCTATAATAAAGAAAAAATTATAGAGTTTTTAGAAGAGATAGGATTAATAAGATTGGTTACAAGATTACCAAAATTAA
>Ga0272441_10008306_pt1 | contig 16489 bp, 12 predicted proteins | sample SSMProp6N_FD_193582 | JGI IMG/M metagenome (GOLD analysis project Ga0272441, IMG submission 193582) | Marine sediment archaeal communities from Little Sippewissett salt marsh, Falmouth, MA, United States - SSM-Prop-6N | ecosystem: Environmental > Aquatic > Marine > Wetlands > Sediment ... | reverse complement strand
GCGCCCGAGACATCGAGGCAGATCGCGGGAACGCTTTCGATGGCGAATTCGCCCACCTGAACACGGGAAAGGAGGACCCTGGGAGCATCGATGGCGCCGCTGGCCGTGACAACGCGAACGGTGGGTGCACGGCCGAGGTCGTACCCGAGCGCCGCGGCGGCCTCGGGTGAAATCGTCAGCACGGACGCACCAGTGTCCAGGAGCGCCATGACCTCCCGAACTCCCACAGCGCCGTAGATGCGGATGGGGAAGCGCACCGGGGTTCCGGGCGATATGGAGAGTTCCATGCGGAGACCTGGCGATTCCTGTCATCAGGGGCTGCGCAGGAAGAACACGAACTCCCACCCCGGCGGGACGACGGGACCGGCGAAGGCAATGAACACGTCGTGGAGGGCTCGGGTCTTCTCGTAAGCCTCGCGTTGGGTTGCGGCTTCCTCGATCAGCCGCACCTGGTGAGGCATGCCATTCTTGTCGCGCGACACCACCTCGAGCGCGAGCCATTTGCCCGCGAAGCGCTCCCACGCTTGCTCGACCGTCATCACGCCGTTCGTGGTTTGCATCTCAGCGCTCCCGCATCCCGCTGCTCCGTCGGGATTATAGCCCAGGCCGGAACGACTGTCAAACACCCGGCGCCAGCCCTGAGCGCGACACTTGACTTCCTGCGGCGCGAGGCACATACTGTGGCCGGAGAGGACACCCAGAGAGGCTGAACACACGTGGCCGCGGCTGCGCTGGGCGAGAGAACGGACGCGGCGGGGCCGCTCAGGATGCGCAAACAAGGGGTCGCTATGGACACGGTTCGCATCGGGATCGCAGGACTCGGCTGGTGGGCGTGCGACACGCATATCCCCAATCTGCTCCGGGTGCCGGGGGCGGCGGTGACGGCGCTGTGCAGCCGCAACCCCGAGAACATCGAGCGGGGCCGCGCGGCGCTCGGCGACGCCGCTGATGTGACGGCCTTCAGCGACTACGATGAGCTGCTGGCTTCCGATGCGGCGGATGCCGTGCTCGTGTGCACGCCGAACCACCTGCACGGGGCGATGACGCTCGCCGCCGTGTGGGCGGGCAAGCACGTGCTGGTGGAGAAGCCGCTCGCCTTCGACCCCGCGCAGTGCCGCCTCATCGCCGACGAAGCGGCCCAGCGCGGGCTCGCCGTGCAGGTGGGGGTGGAGCTGCGCTACAGCGACGTGGCCCAGGCAATGCGGCGCCTGGTGGCCGAGGGGGCGATCGGGGAGCCGGCGCTGCTGCGCACGGACGTGTGGCGCCAGTGGGGCGCGCCCGGCTCGTGGCGGGCGGACGAGGCGCAATCCGGCGGCCTCTTCCACGAGCTGGCCATCCACTATTTCGACCTGATTGGCTTCGTGGCGGGCACGCCGCCGCAGACGGTGACCGCCTCGGGCGGCGTGAAGGCCACGGGGCGCGACCTCGACTACACGGCCGCGACCATCGGCTACCAGGGCGGCGCCCTGGCAGCTCTGAGCCTGTGCCTGTTCGCCGCAGGCGGCGGCGACGACGTGGCCGTGGAGGTCATCGGCACCGAGGGCCGACTCACTGGCGACGTGACGACCGGCTCCGTGCGCCTCTGGCCGAGGGACGCCGAGCCCGAGGACCGCTCTCCCGCCCGGCCCGATGCCGAGGTGTTCGGCTTCCCGGGCTCCCTCGAGAGCGTGGCGGCGTTCGTCGAATGCGTCCGCACCGGCACCCCGCCGCTGGCCGATGCGGCGGCGGGCGAGCAGCTCTGCCGCGTGTGTGAGGGCGCGCGGCGCAGCGTGGCGGCAGGCGGCGAGCTCGTGACGCTGTGAACGCAGTGGAGGACCCCACCGTGAAGAGCCCCGGCAATCTGTGGCCGGCCGGCGTCGCTTGCGCCGTCGGCCTCGTGGCGTTGCTTCCCACCGCTCTGGCCGGCGAACGCGTGGCGAGGAGACACAAGGTGAAAGCGGGCTTCGCAGAGCGCGACATCACGCCGAAGGAAGGGATGGAGCGCCCCGGCGGCTACGGCAAGGCGTTCCACAAGGGCGAGCCGCACGACCGCTGCAAGGTGCGCGCCGCGGTGTTCGACGACGGCGAGCGCCGCGTGGCCCTGGTGGGAGTGGATGCCCTCATGGTGCCCCGCCATCTCGTGGAGGCCGCGCGCAAGGGGATCGAGGAGAAGTGTGGCATCGCGCCCGAGGCCGTTCTCATCGGCGCCTCCCACACTCACTCGGGCGGCCCGACGGGCATGGTGCAGCCCGGCGAGTTCGACCACGCCTCACCCCTCGCGAAGAAGCTGGCCTACGAGCTCTCGTCGTGCGCCGATGCCACGTTCCTGGCCACCGTGCAGGAGGCCCTGGTGGGCGCCGTGGTCGAGGCCGACGCGAAGCGGGTCGACGCGCAGGTGTGCGTGGGCTCGGGACGCGAGGACCAGGTGGCCTTCAACCGACGCCTCCGCATGAAGAGCGGCCTCTCGTGGTCGCACCCGGGGAAGGGGAACCCCGACATCCTGGGCTTCGCCGGCCCGACCGACCCCGAGGTGGGCGTGGTGGGCGCCTGGGATGCCCAGAAGCAGTTCCTCGGCTGCATCGTGAACTTCGCCTGCCACGGCACCACCGGCCCCGGCGGCACCTCGGCCGACTGGGTCTACTACCTGGAGCAGACCATCCGCGGCGTGCTGGGCAAGGACGCCGTCGTCGTGTTCCTCAACGGGGCGTGCGGCGACGTGACGCAGGTGAACAACCTGAGTCCCCACGCCCGCGAGTTCGGCGAGCGCGCGGCACGCCACGTGGGGCAGCGCGTGGGCGCCGAGGCCCTCAAGGTGCTCGCGAGCGCGCAGCAGGGCGATATCGGCCCCGTTGCGTTCAAGGCACACCTGCTCCCGATCCCGCGGCGCAAGCCGAGCCCCCAGCGGCTCCAGCGCTGCATCGAGCTGGCACAGCAGGACGCCAAGGCCGTCGGCCACACGAAGTGGACGTTCGCCAAGGAGATCGTGCTCCTCGACGCCCTGCTCGCCAAGGCTCCCGTAGCCGAGGTGGAGGTGCAGGCCATCCAGGTTGGCCCCGCGGTGTTCCTGGCGAACCCCGCCGAGTTCTTCTGCCAGCTTGGGCTCGACATCAAGAAGGGCAGCCCGTTCCCCTTCACCTTTCCGGTGGAGTTGGCGAACGGGTGCGTGGGCTACGTGCCCACCGCCGAGGCGTTCGGCCCGAGCGGCGGGGGCTACGAGACGCGGCTCACCGCCTACAGCAACCTCGAGGTGCGGGCCGGCCCGAAGATCGCCGCCGCCTGCGTGGAGCTCGCGAAGTCGCTCGAGCCCGGAGCCGCCCCCCAACTGCCCCTGGCCCCGCCGTTCAAGAGGCCCTGGGAATACGGTGCCGTGCCGCCGGAGCTGGAGTGATGGCCCCAAGGAGCCCGAGGTCCACTTCCAGACTCTCGCGGACCGCGAGGCGGGTGGTCTCATCGGCCAGCACACTATTGAGGGGCAGCCCCAGGAACCGGGGCCGGACTCGGGATTGCCATATGACTTGACAGACCAGACTAAGTAGACTAGTTTAGGTTGGTAGAAGGAGAGACACCATGAGAACGGTCAGCGTCCACGAGGCCAAGACGAAGCTATCGGCCATCCTCGCGGCTATCGAGACCACTGGCGAGTCGTACCTCGTGTGTCGCCGCGGCAAACCCGTCGCTCGCCTCGTCCCTCACGTGAAGATCGACCGGCTCAAGCCGCATCCCGTGATGAGCAGGATCAAGCTGAACTACGACCCCGCCGAGCCGCTCACTGAGGAAGAGTGGCCGGAGAGTTCCCGATGATTCTGGACACCTGTGCGTTGCTATGGCTTGCCAGAGGGGGCGAGGGGCTCTCGGAAGACGCGGCTCGGGCAATCGACGAGGCGCCTGTCGTCTACGTGTCTGCCATCACAGGCTTCGAGATCGGGCTCAAGTATCGGAGCGGCAAGCTTGAGCTGCCCGCTCTCCCACTGGAGTGGCTCGGCGCCATCGTCGAGCACCACGGCCTCTCCGTCCTGCCCCTTGACCTCCCAATCTGCGTGCGGGCCACGGAACTCCCCGCGGTGCACACGGACCCCTGTGACCGCCTGATCATCGCGACCGCCCAGATCCACGGCCTGCCCGTCGTCACCGCCGACCCCGTGTACTCGCAGTACGGCGTTGAGGTCATCGGCTAGCCCGCGTGGCCCACCGCGTCGGAGCGTGGCGGGCCGACGCCTCAGGCTCTGCCCGTGATGAGCACGATCGAGGTGAGCTACCGGCCCTGCCTGCTCGTTCACAGGGCCGCCACCCGATCGAGATCCCCGATGGCCTGGCGTGAGCACCGCACCACACCGACCCCCGGCTTCCAGATGAGCTCGAGACGTAACCAGTTTGCAAATAATGGCTTACAGCGCGTACCAGCCGTTGAATCGCACGGCTCCACACGGGTGGGCGGCGAGATCCGGGCGACTTTAGGAAAAAAATCGTGAGAATTAAAGTCCTTTAATCGCTGGTTAATTGCCGGTTAACCTTCGTGTGGTATACTGCATTCGGTTGGAAGATGGCCCATCTAGGGCGACGGTCACCGGGTCGGTGGCTGGGAGAAAAGCCGGGTCGCAGCCCTGGCTTTTCTCATGTAAGGGCTTGGAGCACGTTCAGGCGGTCCGTATCGGGGCTCCTGGACGTGCTCTCCCCCCCTCCCGCAGCGAATCCCCACTACCCGCTGCACTGATAGCTGCCCCCGTCCACAACATTTGGTGTTGACAGGGACGTTGCGCCCGGTTAGAATCCGGGTCGTCTCTGGCGGCCACGAGGCCGCGGTTGCAGGAAAAACGGCCGGCTCGGCCACACGCGCTGTCGCGGAGGTATACATGATCCGAAGAAAGCGGTCGCCCTGGCGCTTCATCATTCCCGCACTGCTGGTCGGCGCATCGCTGTGGTGGGCGCGTGTGTGGCCATTCCAGCGCTCGGCCACACCCCCGGCTGCCAGCATGCCCACGGGGGGCGACGTGGCGGAGCGGGGCTATGGCGCGCTCAGCGCCAGCTTCCGCAGCGCCGTGCCGCTCGAGGAGTTCGCCTCGATGCTCCAGCGCATGGCCGACCCCGATCGCGACGGGGAGATGCCGCAGATCCGCCTCGCCCAGATCGTCGACGCCGCACCCGCCGACCCCACGGCCCGCTTCCGCGTCGAATACCCCAGCGACAGGGCGAAGGCAGAATACCACTTCGCGCGCGTCGACGGCGCCTGGCGGCTCCAGTCCTTCACCCGCACGCCGAGCGCCTGGCCGCCCATCGGCGCCGCCGTGACGCCGCGGAACGACGACCAGGCCACACCGCCCGTGAAGGGTGGCGAGGTGTCTCCTCCCCCACCTCCGCCTCCCGCTCCGAAGGACGACGGGGCAGAGGGGGCCGCTCCGCCCAAGCCCGGCACGGCCACGCCCCCGAAGCCCACCCCGCCGGCGCCCAAGGCTGCGGGCGCTCCTTGCGACTACGTGATTCAGCAGGGCGACACGCTTTCGGCCATCTCGCGCCACTTCTACGGCACCACCCGCTACTGGCGTCGCATCCTGGAGGCCAACCCGGGCCTCAACGAGCGGCGGCTGCGCATCGGGCGGCGGATCCGCATCCCCTCCGCACCCGAGCCCGTGCCGCCGGCTGCCGACGCCCCCGCCGCGCCGCAGAGCCCCCATTCGTGACGCGTGAGAAGAGGCGCGCGGAGGGCGCACCGCCATGGGGCGCCATTCCCAGCTTCGCGTCCTGGCTGACCACGGCCTACTCGGCGAGCCAGGCGAGCGCGTCGATGAGCAGTTTGGTGTTGCCAGGCATCTGGCGGACGATCTGGTTGGTGAAGGCATCCACGTCGCTGAAGACGAGCATCTTCGGGCCGGTGGCCTTGGCCTTGGGCCGCACGGCGGCGAGCAGGCAGGTCGGCGGTGCGTCGGCGCGTCCGAGCTGTGCGGCCTGTGCGGCGCACAGGGCCTCGCAGGCGACGCCCTCGGCGGGGGCTCCCACGCTCAGGCCGCAGGCGGTGAAGAAGACGTTGGTCTCGCGCGCCCAGCGGCGGACGAAGTCGAGCTTGCGGTTGAGCTCGACCTCGATGACCACGGGCTGCATGAAGCGCCCCTGGATCCGAAGCACCTTGTTGGGCTCGGGCACGGCCACGCCGTAGCGCTTGAGGGTGGCGGCGAGCGGCGCAGCCTCGAGCGGCGGGTCGAGCAGGAGGGCCATGCGGCCGCCGCCGTCGAGGTAGCTGGCGATGGCTTTCTCGAGCTCGGCCTCGTAGGGCTTCCGCGGGCCGAGGATCACGAGCACCTGGCAGTCCTTGGGCACGCCCCGAACGTTCGAGAGGTCGAGCGGTGCGGTGTGGAAGCCGCGGGCGGCGAGCTGCTCGGCGGCCTGGCTGAGGCCCTGTGCCTCGCGGTCGGCGATGCGGCGCTCGCCGTGCCCCGAGGCGAAGTAGAGCAAGCCGCGCTCGGCAATCAGGTCGCCAAGGGCCTGCTCGAGCACCTTCTCGCCCTCGAACCGCGCCTCGGATCCCCCCTGCACGCGCATGAGCATATCCATGTTCGGAATGATGCGCATGCGGTCGCGGTACTGGAGCACCAGGGAGTCCTGGATCTCCAAGGCCGAGCGCTTGATGGCCTGCGCGAACTCCTGGACGTCGCGCGCCTGGGTGGCGAAGCTCAGATGCCTGGACTGCACCTGCTCGGAGGCGCGGGCCATGGCCTCGGCGAGCGAGCGGGCCATGGCCTGGTCGTCGGGCAGGCGGGCGCTGGCGACGACGGTCGTGGGGTCGGGCTGGTCGACCGACACGCGGCGCCCACCGGGGCTCGGGTTGCTCAGGAGCTGGACGAGGTATTGGCGTGGGTCGGACGACACGGTGGTGACGAGGAGGGGGCTGTCGAGCTTGCCCAGGGCGGCTCGCAGCGAGTCGCCCAGCTCGGTGAAGTAGGGCACCGAGAGGCTGCCCGCGGCTCCGCCGGCCAGCTTCGCGAGCTGGCCCGCGATGGCCTGGTAGTTACTGAGCGTGACCGCCAGCGGCTCCCCCGTGCTCGCGAGGCGGCAGTAGCAGAGCTGGCGGCGGGCGTCCACCGCGTAGACCTCGATCGTCTCGATGGCACCGGACCGCCTCGGAAACGCGAGCCGGACCGCCGGCTTCGCCGAGCTCCCCGGCTCCGACTCGAAGTACTCCCTGGCCTGCTCCGCGCTGCGGGCGGACTGGGTGAGGCGCAGGAGCACCTTCGTGAGCTCGTCGAACTGCTCGCTGGCCAGGTGGGCCTCGTGGCCGGTCTTCGGCCCCTCGACGCTCATCCCCTCAGTGATGCGAAGCATCTGCGACCCGCTGTGCACCGCCACGCTCCGCCCGGCCCGCCGGCCCCCGGCCCCGCTCGCCAGGGGATTCAGCAGCCACAGCAGAGCGAACACCAGCGTCGTCACCGCAAGCACACCGATGGCAACATAGAGAAACACCTGGGTGGGCAAGCCGCGGTCGGCGGGCGGGGTGGCCTGCTCGGACATGGCTCGATCTCCTCTTGCGGACACGCGCAGGCTCCCGCCTGCGCACCTTGCTTTGCGTCGTGTGGAATCCCATGGATTCTAGTGCCGGCCCACGGACGAGTCAAGCGCACTTGCGGCCCACGCGGGATCCCGCTACCATCGTCGCCGCACCCTTCAGGAGGATTCCGCAGTGCCGTGTCCGCTCATTCATCTCAGCGACCACTTGGCCGTCTACCCTGGGCCGATCCACGTGGGGATCCTCCACAGCGGCGGGTGTGCCCTGCTCATCGACCTCGGCGACGGCGCCGCACTCGATGCCCTCGGCGAGCTGGGCGTCGGGTCGGTCGACCGCGTCGTCTTCACCCACCACCACCGCGACCAAGCGTGCGGCGCCCCCCGCCTTGGGCCCGCCGTGCGCATCGGAGTCCCCGCCGCCGAGCGTCCCTGGTTCGACGACGTCGCCGCCTACTGGAACGACCCCGCAAGCCGATGGGGCCTGATGGACTGGCATCCCCACCACCTCATGCTCGTCGAGCCCGTCCACGTCCACGAGACCTACAGCGGCGGCGACTCGTTCACCTGGGGGCCGGCCACCATCACCGTCCTCGATACCCCCGGCCACACCGACGGCAGCGTGAGCTACGTCGTGGACGTCGACGGCCGGCGCATCGTCTTCTCGGGCGACGCCATCTACGGCCCTGGCCAGGTATGGAACATCCATAGCCTCCAGAAAGGCACGGTGACGACGGACTACCACGGCTTCCTGGGCGCCCGCCCGCAGCTCGTCGACAGCCTCGCCCGCATCGCCGGCACCAAGCCCGATGCCCTTGTGCCCTCACACGGGACGATCATGACCGACCCGCCGGCGGCCATCGCCGCGCTCGTCGAGCGCCTCGATGCCTGCTACGACCGCTACGTGGCCATCGCCGCGCTCCGCCACTACTTCCCCGAGATGTTCGCCGACTACGCCGGCCGGCCCGGCCACATGCCCATCCGCGCCGGCAAGGCCCCGCCGCCGTGCCTCCGCCACATCGGCACCACCTGGGTGATCGTGGCCGAGGACCGCTCCGCCTTCGTCGTCGACTGCGGCGACCCCGCAGCGGCCAGCGAAGTGCTCAAGCTCATCGACAGCGGCGACATCCGGTCCGTCGAGGGCATCTGGATCACACACTACCACTTCGACCACACCGACGGCGTGCCCGACCTCCAGCGCGCCGCCGACTGCCCCGTGTTCGCCGACCGCCACGTCGCCGACGTCGTCACCGACCCCCTCGCCTGGCGACTCACCTGCATCTCCCGCATCCCCGTCCACGTCGACCACCCCACCCGCAACGGCGAGTCCTGGAGGTGGCACGAGTTCAGGATGACCGCATACCACCTGCCCGGCCAGACCCTCTACCACGGCGGCCTCCTCGTCGAGGGCGACGGCCTGCGCATGTTCTTCGCCGGCGACTCGTTCACCATGGCCGGCATCGACGACTACTGCACCCACAACCGCAACTGGCTGGGCAGCGGCACCGGCTTCGAGTACTGCCTCGCCCTGCTCGCCCGCCTCAAGCCCACCCACACGTTCAACCAGCACGTCGACCTGGCGTTCGACTTCACCGACGACGAGGTCGCGGCCATGCGCGCCAACCTCACCGAGCGCGAGGCCCTCTTCGGCAAGCTCGTCCCCTGGGACCACGCCAACACGGGCATGGACGAGCCCTGGACCCGCTGCGCCCCCTACGAGCAACGCGCCCGGGCCGGCGCCCAGGCCACGTTCGACCTCGTGGTGACCAACCATGCGCCCGAGCCGCGCGACATCGCGGCGCGCATCGCCCTGCCCCAAGCCTGGGGCGGAGGCACGGGCGATTGGGTGCGGGCGAGCGCCGACGCGAAGGCCGATGGCGCCGTGCGCCTGGCCCTGCGCGTCCCGCCCGATGCACCGCCGGGGCGGGTCGTCATCCCCGTCGACGTGATCTACGGCCGCTGGAGGCTCCCCCAAATCACCGAGACCGTCATCGCCGTCGAGTAGCGCACCGGCGGGCCCGCGCCCGACCCGCCGCCGGCCGCATCGAGGAGCAAGCCGTGCAAGCAAAGCAAGTGCCCCTGGACCACTGCACCGTCCGCGGCGTCGAGACGCACGACGACGTGCTCGCCGTGGCCGACCTCTACGGCAAGGCCTTCGGAGCCTACCCACGGAACTACGACAACTACGTCGACCTGCTCGTGCGCCGCGTCCCCAACAAGCTCTGGCGGCTCTCCCGCACCCTCTGGACGCCCGACGGCACGCCCATCGCACACGTCCGCGTGTGTGACCGCACGATGCGACTCGGCGGCGCCCTCATCCGAGTCGGCGGCATCGGCGACGTGTGCACCCACCCCGCTCGCCGCAAACGCGGCATCATGCGCCACCTGTTCTCCAGGGTCGTCGACTTCATGCGCGACGAGCCCTACGACATCTCGATGCTCTGGGGCATCGGCAGCTTCTACGACAAGTTCGGCTTCATCACCGCCCTCACCGACCACACCCTCCAGATCCCCCGCGCCCAGACCGAACGCCTCCGCGGCCCCTACACCGCGCGGCGGCCCAAGCCCACAGACGGCCCCGCCGTAGCACGCCTCTTCCGCGGCGACCTCGCTATCCGCGACGGCGCCATGGAGCGGCCCGGAGCCGTGTGGCTCCAGCGACTCCTCGCCGAGAAGAACTGCCGACTCCTCGCCGACCCCGCCGGCCGCCTCCGCGCCTGCTATCGCGGCGGCCCCGAGGGCGACGCCTATCTGCTCCGCGAAGTCAGCTTCGGAGCCAGGCCACACCTCGACGCCTTCCACTCCCTCCTCGCCGACATGGCCCATCAGGCCAAAGCCTGCGAAAAGCCCAACCTCCGGTTCGAACTCCACCCCGACCACCCCCTCGGCCACTTCATCACCGCCGACGGATGCCAGACGCGAACCCACATCGGCCATCGCGGCGGAGGCATGTGCCGCATCACCAACCTCCACACCCTCTGCGACCGCATGACACCCGAGTGGGAGGCCCTCCTCGCCGCATCCCCGGCCCACGACTGGGCAGGCCGCCTCCGCCTCAAGACCGACATCGCCACCCGCGACCTCGCCATCGCGGACGGGCGAATCGTGCCCGAGCCGCCCGCGGGACGCGCCCCCGCCACCATCGCCTGCACCCAGGACAAGCTCACCCGCCTCGTCCTCGGCTTCCACACCCCCGAGACCGCCATGCTCCTGGGCGAAGTGCGCATCAGCAAGCCCGCGCGCCCGCTCGCCCAGGCCCTCTTCCCCCGGCGCGCCCTCACCATCTTCGGCCACGACCGCTTCTGAAACCGAGCGAGGCAAGGCACCCGATGACCTCCAAAGAACGAATGCTCCTCGCCATGCGAAACGAGCAGCCCGACTGCGTGCCCGTCGCTCCCGATATCTCCAATATGATCCCCTGCCGACTCACCGGCAAGCCATTCTGGGACATCTATCTCTACCACGACCCCCCGCTGTGGCAGGCCTACATCCAGGCCGCCAGGCACTTCGGCCTCGACGGCTGGCTCGACAGCATGCCCCTCCAGTTCCCCTGTGAAGCCGAAGCCGCGGCCGACGCGCCGCAGTGGACCGAGGCCATCGTCCACCGCACCCCCGAACGCATCTACACCCGCCGCCACGCCATCATCGGCGACGCGATGCACTGGGACAACTGGTGCACCGTCTACTACGAGGCCGATCCCCCCACAAGCGGCCTCCCACTCGCCAAGGCCGGCCTGCCCGAAGGCCCGCCCACGGACTGGGAGGACGTGCAGCCCCGAACCCACTACGCCGGCCTCGATGCCTTCCACGCCGCTCGCTCCATGATGGGCGACCACGGCGTCGTCGCATGCTGCGTCGGCCTCCCGGGCATCTGGTTCGACGCCGACGCCGTCTACGAATACTACGACGACCCCGAGAAGGTCGCCGCACGTTGCGAAGCCCAGCGCCAGGCCACCATTCGGCGCCTGGGCGAAATCGTCCAGCTCCAGCCCGACTTCGTGCTCATCGGCATGTCCGGCCACATGATCAACAACCCCGAGCCCATCTTCCGCAAGCTCTCCCTCCCCGCACTCAAGGACTACACGGCCATCTGCCGAGCCGCCGACGTGCCCACGCAGATCCACTGCTGCGGCCCCGAGTACGACCTCGTGCGAATCGCCGCCACCGAGACCGACCTCGACAGCATCAACCCCCTCGAAATCCCCCCCATGGGCGACTGCTCCCTCGCACAGGTCAAGCGAGAGTTCGGCCAGCGCCTCAGCCTCATGGGCAACCTCCACACCACCGACGTCATGCTCAAGGGCACCCCCGACGACGTCCGCCGAGCCTCTCGCCAGGCCATTGACGATGCCGCCGAGGGCGGCGGATTCATCCTCTCCACCGGCGACCAGTGCGGACGCGATACCCCCGACGAGAACATCCTCGCCATGGTCGAGACCGCGCGCGGCTACGGGAGGTACTGACCCGTGAGAACCCCAGCGGCTCTGCTCATCGCTCTGAGCATCGCGGCCCTGGCCGCCGCTGCCGACCAGCCGCCCCGAAGGGAGAACCCCGTGGACAAGCCCCCCGACGCACGATGGACCCCACAGAAAGCCTGGCAGTGGTACCGCGACGCCGGAGTCCTCCGCGGCGCGAACTACCTGCCACGCTCCGCCGTCAACACCACCGAAATGTGGCAACAGCCCACCTTCGACCCCGCCACCATCGACCACGAGCTCGCACTCGCCGAGAAGGCAGGCTACAACAGCCTCCGCGTCTTCCTCCAGTTCCTCGTCTGGCACGCCGACCCCGCCGGCCTCAAGGCCCGCCTCAACCAGTTCCTCGCCATCGCCGCCCGCCACCGCATCCGCACCATGCTCGTCCTCTTCTGCGACTGCTCGTTCGCCGGCAAGGAGCCCTACCTGGGCAAGCAGGACGACCCCGTGCCCGGCGTCCACAACAGCGGATGGGTCCCCAGCCCCGGCCTCAAGCGCGTCCCCGACCGCACCGCCTGGCCACGCATCGAAGCCTACACAAAGGACATCGTGGGCACCTTCGCACGCGACCCCCGCGTGCTCATCTGGGACCTCTACAACGAGCCAGGAAACAGCGGCATGGGTACCCGCAGCCTCCCTCTCGCCGAGGCCGCGTTCGCCTGGGCACGCCAGGCCAATCCCACCCAGCCCCTCACCACCGGCGCCTGGACCGACCTCAAGGGCCGAATGTCCCAGCGCCTCATGGAACTCTCGGACGTCGTCTCCTTCCACGCCTACGACCCCCCGCCTGGCGTGGAGGCGAAGATCCAGCTCTGCAAGGCACACGGTCGGCCCCTCCTGTGCACCGAGTGGCTCCACCGCCAGAGCGGCAACACCTTCGCCGCCATCCTCCCCGTCTTCGCAAAGCACCGCGTGGGCGCCTGGCACTGGGGACTCGTCACCGGCCGCACCCAGACCTGCTTCCACTGGGGCTCCAAGCCCGGCACCCCCATCCCCGAGGTCTGGCAGCACGACGTGTTCCACCCCGACGGCCGCCCCTACGACCCCCGCGAGTTCGACCTCCTGCGCCGCTTCCGCTTCGAGAGCCCTCGATAGCCACGAAGGAGCCGCCGCCATGAAGCCCCTCCTGCTCCTCGCCGCCCTCGCCGCCTGCGCCGCACCCGCACACGCCGCCGCACCTTCCTACGACCACCTCAAGCCCGGTGTCCCCGTCATCAACCACCTCAACGCCGGCGACCCCGACGCCGAGGGCTGGTGCCACGCTCGCTCGAAGTTCGGCAACTACACCGTCGACCTCCCGGGCAAGTACCTCGACACCATGCTCAAGATCAGCGGCAAGAAGGGCGGCTTCGCCATCATGCACCGCCTGATGACCAGGACCCCGTCCGGCGGACAGGTCGACGTCTCGCTCGTCGAGCTCCACGGCAAGGGCCTGCCCCCAGGCAGCGCCTTCGAGACCATCGTCAAGAAGAACCGCGACCGGGGCACCCTTGCCAGGCGCGACACCGTGAAGGTCGCCGGCCGACAGGCCGACCACTTGGCCATCGCGACCGAACAGCAGCTCGGAAATATCTACCGCATCAAGGCCCCCAACGCCGAGTTCCTCATCATCCTCCAGTACCCGAAGGCCGCCAGCGACGAGTTCACCGCCATCCGCGCCCGCGTCCTCAAGTCCTTCCGCATGCCCCCGGCCCACGCACAGAAACGCTAGCCGCGCCCACTTTTTTTCGCCCCCGGAGCCTCGATCTCGCCCTCCGGCCCCGATCCACCGTCTTCATTGAGATTGCTTTCATATTGTTAAAGTCGACTTTAACAATGTTCAACAAATCCGCCTGGGGCAGTACCGCGTAAGCTCTTGTAATACTTATACTTACGCCCGATTTCGGCACGTTTTCTCAGTCGTCCATGTCCCCTCGGGCTTTAAATTGCAGGAAACCATACACCATGCTACACCCTACACCCTTTCGCCCCGTCCAAGGGGCGCACCGCCCCTGTTGCCCTACCTGTTAGACGCATGAGCCCCCCAGAAGATTCAATCTCTCTGAAAAAAATCTCGCCCACCCCATGCCGCCCTCCTGGCCACCATCTCGGCCTGTCGGCAAAGCTGGCCCCTACCGCGCTGGCGCCCACACCTGCTGAGAAATGCGCGCTAGTGCAGGTCGATCGTGAGAGCAACAGCCTCTCCGTCCGGAAGGGTCGCTTCGAAGCTCCGCGGTTGGCCGGTCTTCCTGACCGAGACGCTGCCGCTCTGCGCAGCAACGGCCGCGATGTCCTCTGGTGTTTCCACCAGAATCTGCTGAGGGGTGCCCGATATGAGTGTGATCTCGATCTTCTCTGCACTCCATGCCATCCGCTTGATCTCGATCTGGCCGCGGCAGAGGATGCCTTCAATGGTTCCCGCGGGCCACTCGCGGGGGAGAGCCGGCAGGAGCATGATCCGGCCGGGCTCGGACTGGGCGAGCATCTTCAGAATCACCGCCGGCATGCCGCCGCTGATATCCATGTTGAACAGGGTTTTGTGGTTGTGCATCGATGCCAGATTGCTGAGCCAGTACCGCTGTACCAGCGGGATCAGACACTGGTACGCCAGGTCGCGGTCCCTGAGGCTCGTGGCCGCCTGGCCGAGCTGAACCAGGCCGAAGGACATGAAACCGGAGGCCTTGTCTCTCCAGTGCTTCTTGAGCTTGATCTCGATGATCTTCCTGAACGCGGCCTGCAAGCCCGGGTCTCTCTCGATTTCGTCGGGCATGCCGTCGAACAGGGGATAGAGCTGCGAGGAATGGCGGTGGTTGAGCTGATCCTCCAGTTTCGGGGTAAGCCACTCCTGGACATAGCCCCCCTCGCTGATCAGGTAAGGAGGCATCTTCTGGAGCATCGTCCTCCAGTGAGGGATCTTCTCCTCGTTGACGCCCAGTTCCCCCGAAGCGGCAATCGTTGTCAGGAGCAGCTCCTTGGCCGCCGCGACGTCCATCGCTGCGTTGAACGAGGCCTGGGACTTCGAGTTGGCCGGGGTGTTCTCCGGTGACTGCGTCGGCGAGAAGACATACGTTCCGTCCGGACCTTCGTAGAGGTAATCCTCGAAGAACAGGACGCACTTCTCCATGAAGGGAAGCGCGTGTTCGGCCAGGAACTTCCTGTCGCCCGTGTAGAGGAAGTAGTCGTAGAAGAAGTGTGCCGCCCAGGGAGCGCCGGCGACCCAGTATGCTCCCGCGAAGCCGGGGCAGAAGGCATTGTTGAGTCCGTGGGTCGTGCTTCGCGAAGGCAGCACGATGCCTCGGGCTCCGAAGATCCGTCTTGCATTGATCTCCAGATAGGGAACGATCGACTCGATGTACGTCGTATAGGCCAGCATCAGCTCCGGCGTGTTGCCCCGCATCATGGCAGCGATGGCCGATGGGACGTTGCCGTTGTGGGTGAAGTCGCTCGCCCAGCCGGGACAGTAGGTGCCGCCCCAGACGCCTTGCAGCGTCGGAGGCAACTGACCCGTGCACGAGATGATATTGTATCGCCCGGCATCGAACAGCTTCTCGACCAGGGCCAGGTTGAGGTTCTCGTTGGTCGATTGTTCGAGTAGTTCTTCGCTCGTGCGCTCCCGATCATCGCTGCCGCCGATATCCAGCCGCATCCGGTTGAACAGCGCGCCGTGAAGGGCGGCATGTCTCTTGAGCAAGGCGTCATACGCTCCAGGCAACGCCGCGATCGCTTCCTTCATCTCGCGGATTCTCGAGACGTCCGGGTCGTAGATCGGCTCGATGGCCACAAAGACGAGGATGTGGTCGGCGTCGCAAATGACCACTGTATCCGCCGTTGCCCTGGTGCTGCCGCCCTCGACGCGGACCTCGGCCACGCCTTCGAGCGCGTGGATGCTGCCGGGATAGGCCTTCGTGAAGCGGTTCCGGAACGTGACGCCCGACCCACTGGCGGCGACGTTGATGTCCGAAACGTGACTCTCGAAGACCTGCTTCGAGCGGTCGACCGTTTTCTCCCCGAGTTCCTCGCAGGGCTGGCGTGGGGTGAGGGTCAGTTGGCAGTTGAGCGCACCCCTCTGCGGACCGGCAATCGACATGACGGCGAGTCCGTCGGCCCGGGATACGAACAGCCGGCGTTTGAAGACGCCCCGGCTGTCGGTCCACTGAACGGTCGTCTCGCCGGTCTCGAAATCGACGCTGCGCATGTAACCGGCAATGTCCTTCTCGCCCTCGGTTTGGAGGCGCAGATCGAAGGCAGGGACGAACGCATCGGGATACAGGAACCCCTCCTGGGTTGAGAAGTGACACACCAGTTCATCAGCCTGCCTGTAAAGACCGCGGTCGATCAGGCGGCGGATCTCGAACAGCCGAGGTCCGCTCTCGGGTGGCATCACGGGCGCCCCCCGCGGCAGGAAGAGGCGTTCGTGCGTGAAGATGACCGTCTCGTCGAGGGGGCGGCTCAGCACATTCGCGCCGATGGTGCCGTTGCCCGTGATGAGCCCCTCTTCCCATGTTGTTGCCGGCGCGGAGCTGATGAAGCCACGATTGGGAACCCGGAGTCTGTTGTCGGCCGCGGAA
>Ga0272441_10008305_pt1 | contig 16490 bp, 12 predicted proteins | sample SSMProp6N_FD_193582 | JGI IMG/M metagenome (GOLD analysis project Ga0272441, IMG submission 193582) | Marine sediment archaeal communities from Little Sippewissett salt marsh, Falmouth, MA, United States - SSM-Prop-6N | ecosystem: Environmental > Aquatic > Marine > Wetlands > Sediment ... | reverse complement strand
ATCAATCTTTGTTTGGATCAGCGAGTTTTGGAATCTCTTTAATGCTTCCTACTTCGATTTTACCCTTGACTGAAGCACTATCTTGAATTGATATCTTTGCTGCTTTGACTTCACCGACGACAGAGCCTGAGGCTAAAAGTTCAAATCGTTCTTTTGCATTCATGTTACCGATAACATGACCTTCTATAATTATATTGAGGGCGAATATATCTGCTTGGACTTTACCTGATTTATCTATATGTACAGTATTCTGAGATATAATTTTACCCTCCATGTCACCCTGTATTATAACCTGATCTCGGGTCGTTATGGTTCCCGAAATCTTGGTTCCAGAACCTATTATCGTACTTTTTACAGATTGTTTATCTTGTAATGTTTTGTTTTTTTGGGATTTTGCCTTTAAAGTCAATGACATAGTACCCTTTCTTCCGTATCGATCAGATTTGATGCTTGTTTTTTTTTGATTTTCGATATTTCCAGGAGAATTATTTCTTTTAAAAAAAATCTTTTTTCCTCTTTTTAAGAAAGCGGGCAACGGGATTTGAACCCGCGACCCCAAGCTTGGGAAGCTTGTACTCTACCACTGAGTTATGCCCGCATTAATTAACATTTATTCTCTAATGCATTTGCAAAAAATTATACTTAGAATATAAATAAATTATAATTATGTTAGTCTTTCGAGATGAGATTCTTCAACTTATTCATCTTGTTTTGTATGTCGGGAAAATCTGGATTTAAAGAGGACACTTTTGAATAGTTTTCAAAAGATTCATTGAATTCACTATTTAGCTCCAGGGTTAATGCTAAATCAAAATAAATAGCTGCTTTTGTATTGTTGTCAAGACTTCTATCAGTTATAATCTCTTTGAAAACCTTGATCGCATCAGGATATTTCCCTAATTCACGAAAACAGATACCAAGCATATTCTTACTATTTATCTTTAATTCCTGGTTTTGTGATGCATATTCGAACTCGTTTATCGCCTCTTCAAAAAGTCCCATCTCTTTATATGCAATACCCAATTCATATCGAGTTGCATAATCGTCTTTAACCAATTCACTTTCAATAGAGACTTGAAGTGAATCCTCGCTTTTTTCGGGAGGAATTTCCCTCTCATCTGTTTTGTCCAAATCGAATTCTATCTCTGGTGGGGTATCATGATCATCTAATGAAAGATCGACTTCTCCGAAATCTTGTGTTGAAGTTAAATCGAATGCATGATCTAAAGCATCATCTCCTCGAACTTTTTCATCGCTGTCAAGGAGGCTCTCAAGATCAATGCCCAATTCTATTCCCTCGTCAGATACATCCATGTCAAGTTCTACTTCTGGAACATCAGAATAATCCTTTTCAAGCATATCCTGAAAACTATGCTCTTTTTCAATTTGTTCTGGCATATCTGATGGGCTTTGTCCACCTGTTTGGAATGATGATTCGGTAATTAGCTTTAATTTTTCCTCTAGTTGATTGCTTTTTTCAGTATCGTTCAAAATCTGATAAACGTGTAATAATCGCTCTAATGCCTGAACATTATTCGGATCATTTTCAATGTAAGTTTCGAAGAGAATCTTATAATTTTCAAAGTCTCTACATTCATAATAATTATTTCCCACGACAGTAAAGCAATTGTAAGCTTTTTCGAGATTTTTAGTCTTTAAATACAATATCCCAAGTTCTTTCTTTGACTCTATTTCATCGCTTTTCTGAGAGCAAACACTCTCAAGTATTTTTATTGCATCATTTACTCGATCCATCTTGGCACATGCAAGACCATAACATTTTTTTATCGTTATATTATCGATTTCCTGAGCATTTATTGAGTCCAAAAATGATAATGCTTCGGAATAATTCTTGTTTTTGATGTAGTAATTGCTTAAGATCTGAATTGCAGGGACATTTTTTATATCAAGCTCGACAGCTTTTGTTATCATATCAATTCCCTTTGCAATTTCCCCTTTTTTTTGATAAATTTCCCACATTTTGACAAAAAGCTCAGATGCTTTCGCGTTCTCCGATTTTTGCAAATATAAATCGGATAAAGTTTTCAAGATTATTTCATTGCTGTCTGATATTTTTAAAATTTTCTCGTATATTGCAATGGCTCTATCTGGTTTATTCTCTTTGATGTATTGTTGTGCAACTGTTTGAAGTTGTATAGATGCATCATGGGTGATTCCATGCTTGATGAACAATTCTGCAATGTTGCTGTTATGTTCTAAATTATCGGGATCCAGGCGTAATATCTTTTTATAAACGGCTATTGCTTGTGCTAGAAAACCATGATGTTCGTAAAGTTCAGCAGCCCTTTTAAATTCATTTATAGCCTCTTCTTTTTCGTTAACTTCTGGCTTTGAGAGAAGGTCTCCTAAAAGGTTATGAAGACTCTGATCCCCTTCTTTTTCAGCAATTAATAACCGGTATTGAACTATTGCCTTTTTCCAGTTTTTTGCTAAAGTAAATTTCTGAGCTTTTTGTAATATCTTTTTTTCTTTTTTCGGTACTATAGCCATTATTTCTTCGTCAATGCTTGATAGAACTATAAATTACAACTTTATATCTATATCATAATAGGATCTTGTTGTCAATTAATATAAAATCAAAAATTTATCTTTCAACGTACACATTTTCGGCATTTTAGTTTTAAAACTTCTTGATTTTTAGTATAATAGAATTTCAATTAATTTTTAAGGAATTGATGAAAACAAAAAGGACAAGAAGGGAATTTTTGAAAATTACCGGTAAAAGTATGCTTACATTAACAGCATCACCTTTTATCCTGGATTTTTTGGCTAAAAACAGTGAATTATGTTTTGCGGAAGATACATCTGAGCTTCCAGTTTTAAAACAGAGTGTTACTAAAAATGTCATAGAAAAAGCTTTGGATATAGCCCTTTCTAATGGTGCTGATTTTGCTGATATTTATCTGGAGAGGACAGTCAAAAGGACAATTGAGTTAAGTGAAAGCAGGATTAAAAATATTCGTTATAGCATTGACATTGGTGCAGGTATAAGAGTGCTCTATGGTGAAAGTACAGGCTATGCTTATTGCGAAGATCTGACAGAATCGAGTATCCTGAAAGCTGCAAAATTGTCTGCAAATCTCGGAAAATCTGACAATCATATTGAACCTGAAGAATTAATTAGATGCCAATTGAAAAATAATATTCTAACTCAAACTATACCTTTGACTTCTGTTTCAGAAGACAAGCGGATTCAGGCTATGAGAAAAGCAGAAGAAGCTGCCAGAGCTTATAACAACAAAATTTCGAATGTGAGTATAGACTATTACGACGAATTCAAGCAAATTTCAATTGCAAATTCGGAAGGTAATTTTGTGGACGATATACAGCCTATTGTCTATTTCAAGGTTAATGCCCTTGCAATAAATAATGGTAATAGACATATGGGGCGAACACGTTTCAGCGGGAAATGCGGTTTCGAAATTTTTGATCAAAACAAGCCTGAAGATTCAGGTAGAATGGCTGCAGAAGAAGCTATCAGAATGTTAAAAGCAAAAGATTCACCATCAGGAGAAATGCCTGTTGTTGTAAATGGAGGTTGGGGAGGAGTTCTCTTTCACGAAGCAGTTGGTCATGGTCTGGAAGCAGATGGTGTAGCTAAGGGTAATTCATATTTTGCTGGAAGAATTGGAGAAAGGGTTGCTTCTGATATTGTAACTTTTATTGATGATGCATCAATTCCCAATCTTAGAGGTTCTTTTAACTTTGATGACGAAGGAACACCTTCTCAAAGAAAGGTTCTAATTGACAAAGGAATTTTAAAAAGGTTCATGACTGACATCTTGTCTTCTAGAAAACTAAATACAGTATCAACTGGTAACGGAAGGAGAGAATCTTTCAGGTATTCCCCGATGGTCAGAATGACCAATACGTTTATTTTGGCTGGAAAATCCAAACCAGATGACATAATCGCTGATACAAAAAAAGGGCTTTTTGCAAAGAGTTTTGACGGAGGAGTTGTTGATACTACAACAGGTAATTTCACATTTACAGTAAGAGAAGCTTATCTCATCGAGGATGGGAAATTGACATCACCCGTTAAAAGAGCAACCCTTATAGGTAAAGGAGCCGATGCTTTAAGTTCAATTGATATGGTTGCGGATGATCTCGGTTTTGGCTCCGGAACATGTGGAAAGGGACAATGGGTTCCGGTTACAAGTGGACAACCCACATTAAGGTTAAGTAAAATTGTTGTAGGTGGTACAAAATCATAAGGATATATTGAGTTTTGGATTATAAAAAAATAGCTAATAAAATTCTCATCCTTTCAAAGAAGGCAGGAGCAGATAAAGCTGAAGTTTTCATTCAAAAAACAAAGCAAACTTCCATGTCTGTCAGTGAATTGAAGTTGGAATATTCGAATCAAGCAAACACGATTGGGTATGGACTTACATTTATAAATAAAGGCAAGAAAGTATTTGTCGATTCATCAGATTTTTCTATTTCTTCTATCAGAGATGTTATTAATAGAGCTAAGCACCTATCCAAATATGTGGAAGAGGACCCTTACAATGATATAGCAAAACGAAAAGGAAGATTGAATGATTATGCACTATTTGATCCATTACTTGTAAAGATACCCTTGGAAAAAAAGATCTATTATCTGAAACAGATAGAAAAAAATGCTTTAAAATATGACAAGAGAATTAAAAAAGCATCATGGATAGGTTATCATGAAAATATTGAAGATAGAGTTATAGCCAATACAAATGGTGTTTTTGGTTATTATAAAACGAGTAATATACAATTATGGGCTAATGTTCTGGCAGAATCCAATGGTGAAAAGCAAGAAGGTGAGTACGGGCAGAAGACACACTTTTTCAAGAAATTGACCGACCCATTAGATGTAGCTAATAAAGCATCGTCTATGGCATTAATTCTGATTGGTGGAACCAGGGTTCCATCGACAAATGTTCCAGTAGTGTTCGATCCTTATGCAAGCTGGTCTCTTCTAAGGTTCGGTATTTTTGAAGCTGTTATAGGATTGAATATTTTACAAAAATCTTCCTTTCTTGCCGGAAGACTCGGGGATAAAATAGCATCTGAACTTGTCACCATTATCGATGATGGTACTATGCCAGGTGGGGTTGCAACGGCTCCTTTTGATGACGAAGGTGTTAAGACCCAAAAAAATATTATTGTCGATAAAGGAGTTTTGAAGATGTTCCTTTACAATATTTATTCCGCTAATAAGGCTAAAACACAGCCAACAGGAAATGCTTCAAGGGATTCATATAAAGAGATGCCACGACTTAAAAGTAGAAATCTTTATCTTGCCAAGGGATCATCAACACCCGAACAAATCATTTCAAAGGTTAAAAACGGCTTCTGGGTCAAAAATACTATCGGTTTTGGAGTTGATTCTGTTACGGGATCATATTCGATCGGAGCTGCGGGAAGGTGGATTAAGAATGGTAAATTAGGTAAACCCGTTAGTGGAGTTACAATTGCAAGTTCCCTTGACGATCTTTTAATGGGAATCGATGCAGTAGGTAATGATCTCGAATTCAGATTTGAAACAGCAGCGCCGACTTTTCGTGTTTCAAATATGACAGTTAGTGGTACGTAAACCACTCCCGATTGTTAATTTTTCCAAATGACAAGAGAACAGATAAGAAGAATTTTGAATACACTTAATCTAACACCATCTAAAAAACTTGGTCAGAGTTTTCTCATTAATAACCATTATGACAAAGCGATTGTTGAATCTGCAAAAATCAAGTCGGAAGATGTTATTATTGAAATCGGTTCAGGATTGGGCAATTTGACTGCTCATCTTCTTGATGCAGGCAAAATGTTAATAGCTGTGGAAATTGACAGAAGGCTATGTGAATATCTCGAGAAAAAGTTCGGTGATCGTGATAATTTTCAATTGATTTGTAAGGATATTCTTGAGCTGGATATTTTCGATCTAAAAAAGCGATTTCTCGATAATGAAAAGAAGTTCCGGATAATAGGAAATATTCCATATAGTGCAAGTTCACCGATAATTAGGCACTTGATTTGTTATAAGGAAGTGTGCAGAGATTTTTCTTTACTTCTTCAAAAGGAAGTATTCGAACGTTTATCAGGAAAACCGGGTTCAAAGGATTATGGGTATTTCACGATCCTTGTTGGTTTGAATAACTCTGTAACAAAATTATTGGAGATAAAAGGAGTCAACTTTTACCCTAAACCTATAGTAGATTCAACCCTTGTAAAATTTGAACCCGTCGAGAATCTCAATTTTAAAAACGAAGAATTGTTAAAGAGAATTTTATCAATTACTTTTTCACAAAGACGTAAAATGTTGAAAAACACTTTGAGTAAAGCAAAAATTGCAGATTTGAAAATTGATGATATCATTGAAATTCTAAAAAATCATGGGCTTTCCACGAATGTAAGACCAGAGGAATTATCTATCGAGGATTTTATACACTTGTCGGATATCATTTCTAAGCGAATTAGTTCACAACAAAATAGGAATTAGAATGAGTGAAAACAAAAATAGATTGTTGAGTGGTTTAATATTAACTCTGTTAATTATTTTTATAATAAAGATAGGTGGTCTGTTTCTATTCAGGTTAACCCTGTCTATTGTGGCGATTTTAACATTGAATGAATTTTTAAAGATCTTCAAGATCAATGATTTTTTAAAGTTCTGGGGATTGGGTTTCAGTTTTTTACTCCCATTTTTTGTAAAATCATACCCACCATATTCATTGCTTGTTTTATTTTATCTGCTGATTTTTTGTATTGTTATTCTTTTGAAAGAAGTTAAAGTTGAAGTTCTGAATTCCATGTTTACATTCTCTTTTGGAATTTTCTATATACCCTTTCTTTTGACATTCCTGATGAGTTTAAGGTTGTTTGCCGGGAATACCAATGTTTCTGAGAACCTTGTTCTGTTCCTGCTTTTCGTTATTTGGGCTGGGGATACAGGTTCTTTATATATGGGTAGAAGGTTTGGAAATACTAAACTTGCACCGGTTATAAGTCCCAACAAGACTGTCGCAGGTACTTTTGGTGGACTTCTGTTCAATGTAATTGCAGCTTTATTATGCAAGATATTCTTCCTTAGTTTTATCACAGGTTTTCAGGTAATATTATTTAGTCTGGTGATAGGATTAACAGGTCAAGTAGGAGATTTAGTCGAATCTTATATCAAACGCTGTATGAAACTAAAAGATTCAAGCTCATTGATACCGGGTCATGGAGGCATGTTGGATCGCATCGACAGCCTTCTTTTTGCGGCGCCAATTTTTTATTATCTGTTAAAACTTTTCCAGATTTAGTTACATAATTAACCTGCAAAATTTATTCTCTTCTGTTTATTTGGTACTTGAAATAAACGTTAAATCAGAGTCCTGCCTGTCCGATTACTACTCTTTTTGACCTCCCCCCTAAAAAATAGTAAAATTCCCGATATGTCTATAATTGAGTCAGATTTCATCGATATTAATGATCTCGATGAAACGTTTGCTGAAGAAGTCGCTTCATCACCCGGTGGCGAGAAAATAAGATTATGCTATTCCTGCGGAACTTGCACCGCTGGATGTCCTGTAAGAAAAGTTGACGAAAAATTCAATCCTCGTCGAATAATCCGCATGGTACTCCTCGGTATGCGTGATAAGGTTTTGAAAAGCGATTTCATCTGGATTTGCTCCACTTGCTATACATGTTCAGAGCGATGTCCCCAGGGAGTAAAAATTTCAGATCTGATGATGTGTTTGAAAAACCTCGCAGCCAAAGAAGGTTATATACCTCAGGGCTTCAAGATGCAGCTCGAATTGATTGCGAATCAGGGAAAGCTTTATAAAATCGATGATTTTGATAACAAGAAAAGGGAAAAGCTGGGTCTTCCTCCTTTGCCCGCAGAGGTAGGGGAAATCTCGAAATTATTGGAAAATATTGTTAAGTCTTTTGAAGGAGATACTGATTGAAATATAATCTCTTTCTTGGTTGCACTATCCCTGCCCGGGGAAGAAACTATGAGATGGCGGTTTTGGCTGTTTCAAAAAAACTCGGATTGGAATTTAACTACGTGGAAGATTTTGCTTGTTGTGGATTCCCGATAAAATCGGTTATACAAATGGGAACCACGCTTATGGCTGCACGAAATCTGGCTCTGGCAGATGTGAATGGTTATGATATTTGTACTCTTTGCAGCGCCTGCACAGCAGTTTTAACAGAATGTAACCATGAACTCAAGCGCAATGAAAAGTTAAAAAATGAGGTTAATCGTAATCTTGAAATTATCAACAAAAAATTCAAAGGAAATGTCAAAGTCAAACATTTTGCACGAATTCTTTATGAGGATATAGGACCGGAAGTCCTTTTGACAAAAATTAAGAAGAAGCTTTCGATGTTCTCATTTGCTTCTCATTATGGTTGCCATTATTTGAAACCATCAGGTATTTATGATTATTTTGATTCTCCCGAAGATGCTAAAACCCTTGATAGATTAGTCGAATTGACTGGTGCGAATGTTATAGAATATAAAAATAAATATAGTTGTTGTGGAGGTGCTGTTTTAGCTGCGGATTCGGATACTGCTTATGCTATTGCAAGGGAAAAACTGGAAAATATAAAAAAATCAGGAGCAGATGCTATAAATCTCGTTTGTCCGTTTTGTAGTGTAATGTATGATGCGAACCAGCGGGAAATAGCTTCGAAATTCGAGGAAGAATACGATCTGCCCGTACTCTATTACCCGCAGATCCTGGGGCTTGCTATGGATTTAAATCCAAAAGAACTCGGACTCCAGATGAATATTGTCAAAACGAAAAAGCTCCTTGCAAAGATGTCAGATTGAAAATGGATTATAAGCTAAACAATAAATACGATGTTCTGATCATAGGTGGAGGTATCGCAGGTATTTCGGCTTCATTGGAACTTTCAAAAAACGATTTTTCTTCAATCATTATAGAGAAATCATCCACCCTGGGAGGATACAGCCTCGAATTTTGCTGTAAAGCTTCTGAATCCTGCAACAGTTGCTCTGCATGCCTTGTTAGTAAGTATATTAAGGATATGGGAAAAACTACAAATGTGGTTTACATTGTGGATTCAGTAGTAAATGATGTTTTAAAAGATCAAGGAAGATTTAATGTCAAAGTTACCAAGAATCCCAGATACATTAATATCGATAAATGTAATGCCTGCGGTGAATGTTCAAAAGTTTGTCCTGCTGGGCAAGATGTTATATTGCTTAAAAATCCTCAAGCTCTCCCATTGGCTTATCATATCAACACATCAAAATGTATTCACTTTAAAGGGGAAAATTGTCGAAAATGTGAAAGTGTATGCCCAAATAAGGCTATCGATCTTGATGAAAAATTAAAAGAGATAAACTACGAAGTTAATGCAATAATAGTTGCAATAGGTTTTAAACCCATAGATGCTTCTCAAAAAAGCAACTACCATTTAAACAAATATCAGAACGTTATCACCGGTCTTGATGCTGAAAAGATGATCAGGGAAAGGGGTTTTCTTTATAAAGAATCAGACGCAACTCCACCCGGAAAAATTGCATTTATCCAATGTGTAGGGAGTAGAGATACAACTCGCGGAAAAGGTTACTGTTCAAGGGTTTGCTGTGGTTATTCAATGAGAATATCGAGGATGCTCGAGCATCTCGATCCAAAACTTGATATTTCAATCTTCTATATGGATTTGCAGAACTTCGGGAGAAATTTTTCGGAATTTTATAAAGAATCCAGAAGAAAGATGAAATTCATAAGATCAATGCCTGCTGACATCAGTGAGGATGAAAGTGGATTGTTAAATTTACGTTTTGAGGATGTTGATTCAAATCGGATTATTGAGAGTTCTTTCGATATGCTTATACTTTCAATCGGTATGCAGCCATCTGAAGACACAGAATTTATTTCAAAATTGATGGATTTATCTATGGATAAAAATGGTTTCTTAAAGTCGGTCGATTTTACAGATACAACTAAAACAGAGAAGGATGGTATTTTCCTTGCCGGATCCTGTCAGGGTCCTAAAGATATTAATGAAAGCATCACACACGGAACGAATGCAGCATCTGAGGTTCTTTCTTATTTGATGAAAAATTTAAAACTAACAAATTATTAAAATGTGCGAGCAGACTAAAAGCAAAATTCTAATCGTAGGTGGCGGCATAGGGGGTATGAAGTCATCTCTAACCCTTGCGAAATTGGGATTCGATGTTATTCTTGTTGAAAAAGAAAAAGAACTCGGAGGCTTATTAAATAGTCTATATTCGTTTTATCAGGATGGTATATCACCTGAGCAACTGTTAAATATAATGAAAAAGGAAATATCTGAAAGTGAAAAAATAACAGTTTATAAAAACGCTTATGTGAAGAAAATAATGGGGGAAATCGGAGACTTTTCTGTAAGCATTCGACAAAATGATGAACTGCTGGAATTAAAATCAGATGGAATTATCTTAGCAGTCGGATTTAATAAAATCTTTCCAGACGAGTTTTTTGATATAAGAAAAAAAAATAATACAATTACACTTCTCGAACTTGAAAAATTACTCATAAAAAAAAGCTTCCCAAATATTTCCCCAAAAACGAATAAAAGACCTATTGCACTGTTTATAAATGGATTGATTGGAGGAAATTCTATATCAATTTCCTCTGCTCTTAAAAATTCTATAATTCTCAAAGAAAAATTCGGTTACCGGGTATTCATTGCTTCGAGTCAAATGAAAGTCGATTCACCCGACCTGGAGCAATTATATGGCAAGTCAAGATCAAAAGGAGTTGTATTCTTCAGATTAGGTGAGCAGTTGCCAATAATAAAACAGGAAAACGATGATACAGAAGTATTTATTGAAGATTATCAACTTGGAGATGGTACGATAATCAAAATACCTTGTGATTTGCTCATCATCGAAGAAAAATATAAACCTGCTATGGTTAAATCAATGTTTGATTTTAACCTTGAAATAAAAACTGATATTCTGGGTTTCTATCAGCAGGATAACGTACATTTGGTTCCGGTGGAAACCAACCGCAAGGGAATATTAGCCGTTGGTGGTTGCAGGATGGTTAACACGATAAACGGTGTTATAAATGATGCTAAAAGTGCTGCTGCAATAATTGTGTCTATGTTAAAAGAAAAGCGGATACATGAAGATTATATCGAGGTAAATCCGGAGCGATGTGCTCTTTGCCTGACATGCCAGCGATACTGCCCTCACGGCGCGATAACTTACGATCGTGTACCTATATTTTCCCCGACAGGATGCCAGATTTGCGGTATTTGTGCTATGGAGTGTCCAAATAATGCTTTAAAAATACTTAAAAGAGAAAAAGAAAGTGTTATATAAAAATTATAAAAGTGTGGGCAAGAAAATTTTTTTTAAATTTTTGTTCGCAAAATTATGTAAAAAAGAAAAATCTTTTAAAATGAGGATAATTTATGAAATATGATATCACTATAATCGGAGCGGGTCCAGGTGGTTATGTTGCAGCTATAAAAGCAGCACAGCTTGGTGCAAAAGTCGCTCTAATTGAAAAAAATAAGGTTGGAGGTGTATGCCTTAATAGGGGATGTATTCCCACAAAAGCACTGGTTGCTTCAGCTGAGATGTATAAAAATTTGAGTGATTGTAAGAAATATGCGATTAAATTAAATGGTAAATTAAGCGTTGACATGAGAGATGTCATTGCAAGAAAAGACAAAATCGTCAATCTTCTCGTTGCAGGGATAAAAGCTCTTCTCAAAAATAATAAAATTGATCTGATAAAAGGAGATGCTTTAATTAAAGGTGAGAAAACTATATCTCTAAAAAATTTTACAGATGGCTCTTCCGATCAAATTGAAACAGATAATATCATTATTGCAACCGGTTCTGAACCGATATCATTACCCGGTTTGACATTGGATGGAAACTTTATTATATCAAGCGATGAAGCTTTAAATCTTCAGGATATACCCTCAGAAATTCTAATAGTTGGAGCAGGTGTAATTGGCTGTGAGTTCGCTTTCATGCTTAATAATTTCGGAGCGAAAGTTACGATAGTGGAAATGCTCCAAAAAGCACTTCCATTCGAGGATTTGGAAATATCAGCGATCATCGAAAGGGAATTTAAAAAGAGGAAGATTAAACTAATCACAGGACAAAAGGTAGAGAAAATATCCCCCCCTGATAATAACAGAATTAAAGCTGAAACCTCGAGCGGAGAATCATTTGATGTTGACAAGATCCTCCTTTCAGTGGGAAGAAAATACAATTCTTCTGGTTTGGGTCTCGATAAGATTGGTCTTAAATCAGGCAAAAGAGGAAACATCGAAGTTAATGACAAACTGGAGACAAATATCAAAGGCATTTATGCAATAGGTGATGTTTCAGGGGAACCATTTTACGCTCATAAAGCATCACATGAAGGAATAGTTGCAGTCAGAAATGCACTGGGCGCAAATATCAGCAGGGAAAAGGAGATTATTCCATATGGAATTTTTACGCATCCTGAAATCGGGGGGGTGGGAATTACCGAGGAGCAGGCTAAAGCTAAAAATCTCGATTATAAAATAGGGAAATTCAATTTCCGGGGACTTGGAAGAGCACACACCCTTTCCGAAATCGATGGTTTGGTGAAAGTGATCTCGGATGCAAATGATGATTCTATTTTGGGAGTCCGTATAATAGGAGCATCTGCTTCGGAAGTTATTCATGTTGCTGCATGCGCTATGAAAGCAGGACTGAAAACGGATGAGCTTGCTGATATGATTTATTCTCATCCTACTATGTCTGAAGGTTTACAGGAAGCTTTACATGATGTGCATGGGATCGCAATACATTTACCTAAGTGAGGATTATGTCTTGTCCTGAAAAAGATAGAATCAAAATCAGAGCATTTTGTTGTCAGCAGTCAGCTGTTGAGGCTTATAAGATGGCTAAAACCATGAAGTTGAATGTTCCGGAAAACCTTGATATTGTCGAAGTCAAATGTACTGGATCGATAGATGTAATCGACATGATACGAGCTTTTGAAGAAGGTGTTGATGGAGTTATTGTAGTTGCATGTCACGAGGGGAATTGTCAATTTCTTTCGGGAAATACAAGAGCTAAAATGAGAGTTGAAAAAACCCGAAAATTACTTGAAGAGTTGGAAATCGAAAGTTCTCGCCTTGAAATATTCAACGTCGCTTCGAATATGGGAGCTGGATTCTCGAAAATTACGAGTGAGATGAATGAACGAATATCTAAACTCGGGAAGAGCCGGTTGAGTTGAAGAATTTTATGGTTGAAAATGTAAAAGAAAAAGTTGGATCTGTTCTCGTCGTAGGTGGCGGGATTGGAGGTATGCAAGCGTCGCTTGATCTTGCCGAGTCAGGTTTTAAAGTTTATCTTATTGATAAAAAGCCTTCAATCGGAGGTGTTATGGCTCAGCTTGACAAAACATTTCCTACTAATGACTGTTCCATGTGTATAGTCTCTCCTCGCCTTGTTGAGGTTGATCGTCATTTGAATATCGATTGCATTACACTTGCTGATGTTACAAAAGTTGAAGGTGAAGCCGGGAATTTCACTGTTCATATTTCTAAGAAAGCACGTTTTATTGACCTTGATTTATGCACAGGTTGCGGTGATTGTGAATCTGTCTGCCCTGTAACCCTTGGGAATGAATTCGAACTTGGAATGAAGGATAGAAAAGCTATCTTCAAGCTTTACCCCCAGGCTGTTCCAAGTGCTTATGCGATAACAAAAACTGGAATCTCTCCTTGTAAGATTACATGTCCATCTGGTGTAAACGCTCACGGGTATATTGAGCTTGTAAGAGTTGGAAAATATGCTGAAGCACTGAAGCTGGTGAAAGAGAGAAATCCCTTTCCTGCTATTTGTGGAAGAGTCTGCACTCACCCATGCGAAAGTAAATGTAACAGAGGGAAGGTCGATGAACCTGTTGCAATTAACGCAATAAAAAGATTTATTGCTGACAGGGAAATAGATCAACCTTTTACCGGTCTTCCTGAAGATGTTATACCGATCCATAAAAACGTCGGTGTTGTCGGAGCTGGTCCTGCTGGTTTGACAGCCTCTCAGGATCTCGCATTTAAAGGTTATAATGTGACTGTTTTTGATGAAATGCCCGAAGGTGGAGGAATGATGTTTTCATGCATTCCTTCATACAGGCTTCCTCGGGATGTAATCGCAACTGAAGTAAAAGCTATAGAAGCTCTGGGTGTGAATATAAAATACAATACAAAGGTAGGAAAAGATATTGAGTTCCATGAACTTCTGGATAAGTTCGATGCTCTTTTTATTGCAATCGGTGCACATAAAGGACTTAAGTTAAATATACCGGGTGAGGATGAATTCCAGGGTTTTCAAGATTGTGTTGCATTCTTGAAAGATGTGAATCTTGGCAAGGATGTGAAGGCAGAGGAGAAAGTAATTGTTATAGGAGGAGGCAATGCTGCCCTTGATGCTGCCAGGACATCAATGAGATTGGGATCTAAAGAAGTTACCGTAATTTATAGAAGATCAAGAGAAGAAATGCCTGCAAACTCATGGGAGATAGATGATGCTGTCGAAGAGGGAATAAATATACTTTATCTGACAGCTCCGTTAAAAGTTATAGGCGATAATGGCAAGGTTAAGGGTATCGAATGCATAAAAACCGAGCTTGGCGAACCTGATTCTTCAGGAAGACGCCGTCCACTGCATATCGAAGGTTCCAATTTTATTCTAGAAGCTGATCTTATCATACCTGCTATTAGTCAGGAACCAGATCTTGGCTTTCTTCCCCAAAATAATGGGTTGAAGATATCACGACGGAACTCATTTGAAGTTGATAAAGTTACAATGCAAACCAGTATCTCAAAAGTTTTTGCAGGTGGGGATGCAGTCACAGGTCCGAGAACAATTATTGAGGCAATTGCAGCGGGACATGAAGCTGCAATATCTATCGACAGATTCTTAAAAGGTGAGGATCTGAGAGAGAGAAGAGGAGATAAAGAAATTCTTGAAGCAATATCTCCTGTTGCTTTTGATGAAGTTAGATCAATACCTAGAGCTGTTATTCCTAAACTTCATCTTGATATGAGAAGAAGTTTTGATGAGGTTGAATTAGGTCTTTCGGAAGAACAGGTCTTAAATGAAGCAGCAAGGTGTCTCGATTGCGGTATTTGCTGTGAATGCGGCGAGTGTGTCAGGATTTGTCAGGCAGGAGCGGTCAAGCATGATATGATCTCTGAAATTGAAGAACAATTGCATGTCGGAGCAATAATTCTTGCTCCTGGTTTCGATCTCTTTAAACCAGAGTTAAAAGAAGAATATGGTTATAAGAGATATAAGAATATAATAACAAGCCTCGAGTTTGAGCGGATGTTGAGTGCAAGCGGTTATAGCGCTGGCAAAATTCAAAGACCTTCAGATGGAATAACTCCACAAAAAATAGCATTTATCCAGTGCTTGGGTTCAAGGGATAAGGAAAGACCATACTGCTCTTCAGTCTGCTGCATGTACGCAACGAAGGAAGCGATTATTGCAAAAGAGCATGAAAAGGATCTCGATTGTCATATCTACTTTATAGATTTAAGGGCATTTGGAAAAGGTTATGAGGAATATTATAACAGGGCAAAACAAATTGGGATTAAATTTACACGGTGTATACCCTCTTCAATAAAAGAAGTTCCACAAAACAAGAATTTAAAATTTCAATATTTGAGTGAAAGTGGTGAGTTGAAATTTGAGGAGTTTGATCTTGTTGTCCTTTCCTGTGGATTAACTCCACCTGAAAATACTAAGGAAATCTCAGAAAAGTTTGGAATTGAGCTGAATAATCACTCATTTTGTAAAACTGACCCATTCTCACCAACCGAAACAAGCAGGAAGGGAATTTATGCCTGTGGAACTTTTACTGAACCGAAGGATATACCGGAAACAGTTATCCAATCGAGTGGTTCAGCAGCTAATGCAATGACTCTGCTCTCTTCAGTTAGGGGAAAATTGATAAGCAAAAAGGATTATCCACCCGAAAGAGATTTCTCAAAAGGCGAAATTCATCTTGGTGTTTTCATTTGCCATTGTGGTAAAAACATTGGTGGTGTTCTCAATATGAATGATCTTGTTGATTTCACAAAAGATCTCGAGAATGTTGTGTATGTCGAGGATAAATTATACTCCTGTTCCCAGGATTCGCAGGAGGGAATTAAAGAAGCTATCCTTGAAAATGGTCTTAACAGGGTTGTCGTTGCTGCATGTACCCCGAGAACTCATGAATCCCTGTTTCAGGAAACGATGAAAGAGGTTGGTTTGAATCCATATTTGATGGAATTCGCAAGCATAAGGGATCAATGCAGTTGGGTTCACATGAAAGAAAAAGACAGGGCGACTGAAAAAGCGAAATTACTCATTCACATGGCTGTTAACAGAGCTAAATTCCTGCAACCCCTTTATAAGAAGAGAATAGATATATCAAAGGAAGTTCTGGTTATAGGTGGTGGTATAGCCGGAATGAATTGCTCTCTGAATTTAGCAG
>Ga0272441_10008304_pt1 | contig 16491 bp, 9 predicted proteins | sample SSMProp6N_FD_193582 | JGI IMG/M metagenome (GOLD analysis project Ga0272441, IMG submission 193582) | Marine sediment archaeal communities from Little Sippewissett salt marsh, Falmouth, MA, United States - SSM-Prop-6N | ecosystem: Environmental > Aquatic > Marine > Wetlands > Sediment ... | reverse complement strand
ACCTAAAATAAAAAACATTGTTGAAAAAACGGAAGACCAATATATTTTTATGAACAATCATTACAAGGGAAAGGCAGTAAAAAATGCCTTGATGCTAATCAAACTTTTAAAAGAAGAAATAAAAACAGAAAAGCTAAGATAAGATATTTATTTTTTTATCTTTTTAAACAAACATTTGTTTCATTTTTGGTTGGCTGGCTCGATAATAGGTCAATGTTATCAATATAAAATTAACCTAGGCATTTAGTATATAGAAAATAAAGGGAAATAATTAATAATGAATCATAAGTTAATAGTATATGGTTCTAAATTTGAAAAGCAGACTACCTCTTAAGCATGGCGCTACTTACAGCTTAATAGGTAAATGGCAACCCGATAACAATGCGTTGGCAAAAATTCAATAATAATTAGTATTGTTTGGATATTGATGGGTTTATGCCGCACTTTCAAAGACTAAACCAGGGGGAATCTTATCCGCTTAATAGCGAATGACAAAACCAGCCAACCAGATAACAAAACAATCAGTTAACTATTAAGCCGGAAAGGAATTTTAAAAATGGAAATGGTTCACTTACACATACATTCTCAATACAGCATGCAAGACGGACTTTGTTCTATCGATGGCCTGATTGAAAAAACAATTAACTTTAACATGAAAGCAGTGGCTTTAACTGACCATGACGGGCTCTACGGAGCCATTCAATTTTATAAAAAAGCCAGAAGCGCCGGAATAAAACCGATTATCGGCAGCGAAATAAGAATAAAAGAATATCAAGAATCACAAGAAATATACCACTTGATTCTCTTGGTAAAAAACAAGGAAGGATATAGTAATCTCTGCCAAATCATTACGAATGCCCATTTATCCAATCCGGGAGGCATTCCTGCTATAGAAAAAAAATTTTTGGCAAGATATGCCAGAGGAATTATAGCTTTAAGCGGTTGTACATCAGGAGAAATACCCTCCCTTCTTTTAAAGAAAAATGTCCGATCAGCAGAAAAAGCAGCAAAACAATATCAACGGATATTCGGCAAAGAAAATTTTTATTTAGAATTATCTTTTCACGGCCTCCACAAAGAAAATGAAATCAATTCAAAATTAATTGAGATAGGAGGGAAACTGGCTATTCCCCTGGTAGCAACGAACAATGTTCACTACTTAGAGAGAAAAGAAGCTCCTTGCCAAAAGCTTTTAAATAAAATTGCTAATCTGGGAACAAAGAAAAGATTTCATTATGCAAGTCCTAAAACAAATGAATCCTACTTCAAATCTCCTGCAGAGATGGAGAAATTATTTTTACAAATACCACAAGCTCTTAAAAATACAATCGAAATTGCCAAAAAATGTAACCTGGAACTTGATTTGGGAGAAGTTCATCTTCCTGATTATCCCCTGCCTCCTGCCTGTTCTACCCGGGATTATCTGGATACACTTTGCCTGAAAGGTCTAAAAAAGTACTATTCCAACCGTTCTTCGAAAGCAATAGAACGCTTGGAATACGAATTAAAGGTTATCAATCAAATGGGATTCGCCGGATATTTTTTGATTGTCCATGATATTGTCCGTTTCGCCAAAAAAAATAATATTCCGGTAGGCCCCGGCAAAGGCTCTTCGGCCGGCAGCCTGGTTTCTTATCTTCTTAATATAACCGAAGTTGACCCTTTGAAATATGAGCTTTTTTTCGAAAGATTTCTGAATCCGGAAAGAATAGACCTTCCTGATATAGATATAGATTTTGGGCAATTGGGAAGAGATAAAGTTATCTCTTATATTTTTAAACGGTTCGGAAAAAATCGGGTCACTCATGTCAGCACCGTTTCTACTTATGCTGCCCGCTCTGCCATCCGTGATACAGGAAGGGCATTGAATTTTTCCCCGCAGAAAATAAATAAAATATGCAGGCTGATGCCGATTTTCTCATCACCCGGGGTTATTGCAACATCTCTTAAAAACTTACCGGAATTACAAAAACTCCCCTACGGGGAAGAGCCTCTTAAATCTCTCTTCTCTTTTGCTCAATCCATAGAAGGAAAACCACGGCACCTGTCTGTGCATGCTTCCTCGGTAATCATTTCAGACCGCCCTCTCTCAAAAATAGTTCCCCTGGAAATGACCAATCAAGGAGAAATAGTCAGTCAATATGAAAAACAATCGATTAAAGATTTAGGATTATTGAAAATGGACATTTTAGGCTCCCGCAGCCTTACCGTTATCAAAAAGACTCTGGAAATATTAAAAGAAAACAACATAGAACTTCATCTGAATAAAGTTCCTACGGACGACCAGCCAACCTTTTCTGCACTTCGACAAGGAAAGACCCTGGCAGTCTTTCAATTGGAAAGTTCGGGAATGTCTTCTCTTTTGAAAAGACTGTCCCCTTCCAACCTGAACGACCTGATTGCTGCCTTATCTCTATATCGGCCCGGCCCCCTGGACAGCGGAATGACTGAACATTATCTCAAAAGAAAAAGAGGGGAAGAGAAAATAACCTATCTTTGCCCTAAGTTAAAGCCAATCCTGGAGAAGACTTACGGCGTAATCTTATATCAGGAACAAGTCATGCAGGTTGTTTCTGCTATTGCTTGCCTTAGTCTGGGAGAAGCTGATCTATTCCGCCGTGCCATCAGTTCACGCTCACCGGTAGAAATGGAAAAACAAAAAGATAATTTTATTAAAAAGGCCACCGAGCAAGGGAATAGCGAAAAGGAAGCCAAAAATATTTTTTACCTGGTATCCAAATTCGCACATTACGGTTTTAATAAAGCACACAGTACTTCATATGCCATTCTTTCTTATATCACTTGCTATCTTAAAATGCATTACCCTGCATATTACCTGGCTTCCATGCTGACATACGGTATGGGTTACTATTCTTCCGACCGTTATATTCAAGAAGCACGGCGTTTCAAGATTAAAATATTCCCACCAGATATCAATAAAAGCAAAGCCGGCTTTACCATAGAAGAAGGAAATATTCGAACAGGATTAAACAAGGTAAAAGGCATAGGGATAAAATGCCTGGAATCCATATTATCTGCTCGGAAAAAATATAAAAGATTTCATTCGTTGTATGATTTTTGTTGCAAGACAAGTTCCTTTAGCATCAATCAGACTTTAATAGAAAACCTGATTAAAGTCGGTGCTTTTGATTTTACCACCTATCCGCGTTCAGCACTATTAACTTTACTTCCCCTCACTTTAAAAGAAGCTAATAAAAGAGAGAAAGAAAAAATACAGTATAAAATATCGGAAGAAAAAAAATCATATCACACTGAACTCATCTCTTCTGATTCTATTCCAATTTACCATTTTTCCAAATATGCTCAAATGAGCCTGGAAAAAGAAATTCTTAACTTATATATAAGCAACTATCCTTTACAGAAGTATGATAAAATATTAGCGCATTTACCAATGATGAATTCTGACCAGATAGTAAATTCTTTTTCAAAAAAAACGGTTCTAATTAGAGGAATGTTGATTCAGGTAAGACGGCAGTTTACCAGGCAAAAACAGGTTATGGCATTTTTACTCCTGGAAGATGAGGCCGGCTTTTTTGAAGTCATCGCCTTTCCGAATACCTATCAAAAATATGCCAGTCTATTTCATAAAGAGGCGCCTCTACTGGTAAAAGGAATCTTAAGTAAAGACAGAGATAATTCAAAAATAATCGCTCAAAGGATCATGAATATTAATTCGTATCGAACAGCAAGTATATAACCGGGAAGATAAAAAAAACAGATTGCAATTGCAAATTAGCTCATAGGACAAGCGAATAATTATCGTATGTGTAGGAAAATATAAAAAGTATTCCACCGGCAAGTTTCTATTTACTGAAAACCAGTTTAATGCCGGATTATTAAAATAAAACATTAAAACAGAGGACATAAATATGAATGATAAAAAAAATTTGTCCATCATCCATTTGGACCTTGATGCCTTTTTTGCCTCGGTGGAACAAAGGGATAATCCTTTCTATCGAGGAAAAGCTATTATTGTTGGAGGAATAAGCGGTAAGGACGGCACTTCAAATCGAGGAGTAGTCTGCGCTGCATCCTACGAAGCCCGTAAATATGGTGTGCATTCGGCAATGTCCATTTGGGAAGCCCGTCAAAAATGCCCGAAAGGTATATTTATCCCCGCTCAAATGGACAAATACGCAAAGGCGTCAAAAATATTTTTTGAAATTTGTAAAAAGTATACACCTTTGGCGGAACCGATCAGCATTGATGAACTTTTTTTGGATGTATCGGGATGCGAATCACTTTTTGGAACTGCTGAAAAAATCGGAAAAAACATCAAAAAAAGAGTTTGCAAAGAATTAGGACTTATCGTTTCGGTTGGTATTGCAAAAAATAAATTTCTTGCCAAGATAGCTACAAATCTTGGGAAACCGGATGGTTTTTATATCTTGCACTCTGAAGATATTCAAAAAATCCTATATCCTCTTCCCATCTCTACACTATGGGGTATTGGTAAAAAAACCGAAGAACTGCTGAAAAAATCCGGAATTTATAAAGTGCAACAACTAGCCGAGATGCCGGATTCGATTATCGAAAGCCTGCTGGGTAAAAACGGTAAAAAAGTAAAATTATTAGCAAAAGGAATAGATGATAGAGTGGTCACACCTGAATCTACTGTAAAATCCATTAGTAAAGAAACTACTTTTCATATCAATATATCAAAAAAAGAAATACTATCAAAAGAATTACTAAAAATTTCTCAAATGTTGGGCTATACCGCCAGAAAAAAAGGCTATTGGGGGAATACGGTTACTTTGAAAATAAGGTTTCAAGATTTCACAACATTGAATAAGTCAGTCACTTTAAAAAATCCTACAAATCTTGATGATACCATATTCAAGGAGGTAATACGGCTTTTAGAAAAAATAAAAATCAGAAAGGGCGGTATCAGGTTAATTGGCATTAAATTGTCAAAATTAAACAATATCCATAACATAAGACAATTAACCTTGCTTGATGAAAAAGAAAATAAGTTAGGGGAATTAACCCGTTCTTTGGATGAAATCAGGGGAAAATTTGGCAAAAAAGCTGTGACAAGAGGCAGCCTTATAAAAATAGTAAAAAACAAGCGCAAAACTTCAATGTAAAGATATTTGCCGGTTAGTTATTTATTCATTTGTAATGAAAACTACGCAATCTTTATATTTTAACAGCTTCCTTTATTTTTTAGGAATAATTTCAAATACATTATTATTTCTTGAATTTATTTTTAAGTCTTGCAAATGACTGTTTTTCCTAAATATTATTTTGAATGTTTGCTTATATTTTAATATAAAAAATCCACAGAGAATTCCGTGGATTTTTTAATCAATTAATTTAAATTTTAAATTATATATCTTAATTTCTGCTATTTTTTTTCAAAGCTTTTAATATCTTCTCAGGTGTAATGGGAAGATCAAATATTCTCACTCCAATTGCATCATATACTGCATTGGCAATCGCCGGAGTTGTGCCAATCAATGCAGGCTCACCAATTCCTTTTGCGCCGTAAGGTCCGTCAGCATCTTCGTCCTCGATAAAGCTTGTAGTAAATTCAGGAATGTCCATTGAAGTAGGAACCAGATAACCGGTCATATCGGCATTCAATGTTTTTCCATTTTTTAAAACCTGTTCTTCCATTAAAGCCATACCCATTCCCTGAACTGTTCCGCCTTCTACCTGCCCTTCGGCATTTCTGGGATTAATAGCTTTTCCAATGTCTGCCGCAGTATAGACATGTAATACATCAACGATACCGGTATCTGTATCAACTGCTACATCAATTATCTGAGTAACAAAGGTGTAAGCAACGTATAGTTTTTCACCTTGTCCGTTCTTTTGATCAGGTATATCGGTATGTGGAAAAAAAGAAGCTTCTGCTGTCAGGCTCATTCCTTCTTGCTTCACCTTTTCGGCCAACTCCCAATAGCTTAGCTTATCCTCTGGATTTTCTTTTCTGAAAATATAACCACCTTTCACGTCTAAATCAACATGATTGGTTACAAAATGTAAGCTTGCAAAATGGTAAATATTACTTAGCAGTCCAGCAGCAGCCCTTTTTACTGCATTTCCGGTAAAAAATGTTTGACGGGTTGCCGATGTAGAGCCTGAATTTTTGGTAAGATGGGTATCCCCGTCAATAATTTGAATAATTTCCGGTTTTACTAATAATACTTCTGCTGCAATTTGGGTAATAACGGTTAATAATCCCTGTCCGACATCCGCTGCAGCAGTCCGGATTAAAATCTTTCCTTTCTCACTTATTTCCACTGAAGCTATTGAGTGGTCAGGAAATCCTTCTCCATAACCAAAGCCAAACATGATTGTTGCCATACCTCTTCCATGCTTTATCATCTTGCATCCTCCTTCCAACCTGCCATCATTGCTGCTTTGTTAATGGTCTTTTTTACACCGACACTACAGGTTAGTCTTTGACCATTGGGCGTTTTCGAACCAATATCATAGGCATTCTGTAAACGGAATTTTACCTGGTCAATCCCCAACTTATTCGCCATGATTGTCATCTGTGATTCATATGCAAATGCCAGCTGGGTAGTCCCAAAACCACGCATAGCTCCGCAATAGGTATTATTCGTATATATTGCACGACCCACACCTTTAACATTATCGACATTATATGGCCCGGTGCAGTGATACATCCCTTTATGAATAACGGCCAAACCGCTGGAAGCGTAAGCACCTGTATCACCAATGATTTCTACCTGGCAAGCAGTTAAACCACCTTTTCCGGTCACTCCATTCTTGATGCGAATAATAAAGGGGTGTCTTTTGGATTGAGCGATCATCGATTCTTCCCTGCTGTAAGTTAGTTTCACCGGTCTTCCCGTAGCAATAGCTGCCAAGGCTAAATGGATATGAACCGATATATCTTCTTTTTTCCCAAAAGCACCACCGATAACCGGTTGAAAAATTCTAATTTTATCCTTGGGAAAACCGATCGATTGAGCAATATCGGCCTGGGTATCATGTAACCATTGTGTCGCCGCCCAAAGTTCAATAATTCCTTTTGCCTTATTATAACGGCAAGCACCTGCAGAAACTTGAAGAGGTAATTGGTCAATAAAAGTTGTCCTGTACTCATTTTCTTCAACTAAATCAGCATTGGCAAAACCTTTTTTCACATTTCCTTTCTCTAAAAAATGAGTTGATAAAATATTGCCTCCTTTATGAATTAAAGGGGCATTTTTTTCAATTGCCCGAAGCGGATCAGAGATAACTTCTAATTTTTCCACTTCCACTTCTATCAACTTCTCGGCTTTTATTGTCGCTTCTTTACTTTCCGCAATGATAATTGCCAGAGCATCTCCTAAAAAACGCATTTTTTGACCAATACCGATAAGAACCGGTTGATCTTTAATAATTAATCCAAAATTTTTAACATGCGGGACATCCTCTGCGGTAATGATTTTTACAACTCCCGGAACTTTTTTTGCTTTTTCTAAATGCAATTTGCGAAGATAAGCATGCGGGTAGACCGCCCGTTTGATTTTAAGGTATAGCATATCTTTAAAAGTAATATCATCGGAATATAGAGCTTTACCGGTTACTTTATCCCGGGCATCCACTTTGTAGATATTTTGGCCTATATATTTTTTACTCATTTTTTCCGACCTTTCCGCTATTTAAAACTGATAGCTTTTCTCCGGCCAATTTAATAGCATCAAAAATTTTTTGATAGCCTGTACACCTGCAGATATTTCCGGAAATACCCCGTTTTATTTCGTTTTCATCAGGATGAAGGTTATTATCTAATATTTTCTTAGCAGCCAATATCATTCCCGGAATACAAAAACCACATTGAACCGCTCCGGTTTCAACAAAAGCTTGTTGGATGGGATGCAATTTCCCCTCCCGGCTTAATCCCTCAATTGTCGTAATTTGCGCACCATCTGCCTGAGGAGCAAGTATCAGACAGGATGCAACCAACTCACCATTCATAATTATCGTACAGGCACCACATTCTCCCTTTCCGCAGCCTTCTTTTGTGCCGGTTAAATGCAAATCGTCCCGAATAAGATCAAGTAATCTCTTAGAGGGTGTCGTTTGTACTTTTCTTTTTTCCCCGTTTATGATAAATTCAATCAAGATATTGCTCATTTTACACACCTCCTACTTGCTGATCTACTTCTTCCAAGGCATTGATCATTATTTCTTTCGCAACATCTTTTCGGTATTCTCTTGTTCCCCTGATATCATCAATGGGAGAAATTTTATCTTCTACGATCTGTCCTAGTTGATTGAAGTCCAGTTGCTTGAAATTTTTACCAATCATTTTTTCTTTAATCTCCTTGATTTCCAACGGAGTCGGTGCTACCGAGCCGAGGCAAACGCTGATATTTTCAATTAATTTATTATCATCGTCCATTGTTACGACCAAGACAAGGGTAATTGTTGCAATAATTAATGCTTTCCTTTTACCGATTTTAATCCAACTGCTATACGTATTTTTATCGGGAAGAGGCAAAGAGATTCGACTTAATAACTGGTTGGCTTGTAAGATAGTTTTTTTTGGTCCGATAAAAAATTTATCAGCCGGAACAAGCGTTTCCCCTTTAGCTGAATCCAGGTGGAATTGTGCTTTGTAAGCCATTAAAGATGGTAGAAGATCGCCTGCTGGAGAGGCATTTACAATATTTCCACCGATTGTTCCCCGATTTTTTATTTGAGGAGAACCAATATCATCAGCTGCCATACTTAAAGCCGGAAAATATTTTTGGATAATTTTTGATTTTTCTAATTGGGTATGTGTGGTCATTGCTCCTATTAAAATATGATTTTTATTGATTTCAATAGTTTTCAGTTTTTCAAGTCTTCTCAAATCAAGCCAGTTTTCTATCTCGTAAAGGCGGTTAAAATATTGAACTAACAGGTCTGTACCTCCAGCTAAGATCTTTATTTTTTCTTCATATTTTGCCAATAATTCTATAGCCTCCTGCTGATTCCGGGGAACAAAATAGTGATATTCAGAATCTGTTTTATTTGGTTGTTTTATACAGGCATCAGAATAATTTCTTTGCCGATTAAGTCCTTCCATAATCGATATATTTCACCTCCTGATATAATATTAGTAATTTTATAAAAACCATTCTTTGAATTTTATTCTTAGCTTTAACCTCTAGTCAGTATTTTAACTTTCTTCCGATGAGTTACATAATAAATTAAATTGAATATTTAAATAAATAACTGTAATTATTTATGACTGTTTCAATCATTGATTTTATTTTAGTGAACTCGATTGCATCATCTTGAATGGAATTTTGGAAATCCTTTGGCATCAGACTGTTTTCTTTAGAAAATTTCAATTTAAATAATTTATCGTTAAGCCTTAAATGAACGAGTGGATTATCCGGATTACCAAGTATCAAAAATCCTTGATTGGTGCTGCTTTGAAAATCGTCGATTGTTGCAAAGAGAGTTAGTTTATCCTTGTAAGGTTTACCATTATAAGGACAAAATGTGGCGCAGTTTCCACACTCATTGCATAATGCATCCAAATGTAGAACTTGCCAGCTATCTTGAAATCCCACTCGTTTATCAACTGGAATTGCAATATTTGCCCTGTTAGGACATACGTCGACACATTTATTGCAAATAAAATTGCACTCGAGACACCTTTCTCCTTCGTTTTTCGCGACAAGTTTATCATCCGGAGCAATGATTGGAAACACTATTCGGCTTTTTTTCGAGAAAATATCTTTTTTCTGTTCTTCCGGATTAAAATCAATATGCATTGTTTCTTCCTGCCAGCCACTTATTTCTTTTTGTATAATCGCTGTAGCTGCTTTCCGTGCATCAGCTATTGCCTTGACTACCGTAGAGGGTCCATGCAAGGCGTCTCCACCAATAAAGACATTTTTTTCATCTGTTTCAAATGTTTCGGTATTTATTTTAAGTTTACTTTCTTTATCTATTTTTAATCCAAAACTCTGTAGTATCTCCATATTGACCTGTTCGCCAACTGCACTTATAATAGAATCTACTTTTATTTCTTCCAATTTGTCTGTCGGAATAGGTTGTCTGCGACCACTGGTATCAAAATCACCTAAGATCATTTTACGGCACATTAAAACACCTGTCTCGGAAAATGATTCAGGTAATAAGAGTGATTTAAAAATAATACTTTCTTTGAGAGCCAGGGCAAATTCTTCTTCATCTGCCGGCATCTCCTTTTTGGTACGACGATAAACTATTACAACCTTTTCCACGCCAGTAATCCTTAAAGCCGAACGCGCACTATCAATTGCAGTATTCCCACCGCCAATGACTGCAACACGTTTCCCCAAATGAATTGTTTTCGGATTTACATTGAAGGTTTTTAAAAAATGGAGAGCTTCGTAAACATGCTTATTATTACCTGACAGTGTTAAATTTCTTGAATTTTCAGCTCCGATACCGATAAAGATGTATTTATATTCCCTGTTTTTTAGATCTTGTATAGACAGTTTTTCTGTCACACCAAACTGAAATCGAACTCCTAATTTTTTTATAAAGGAAATATCTTGTTCAACAGCCGATGCAGGTATTCTAAAATGCGGCAGCACAGAACTGATAAGCCCTCCCGGAGAATCCTGCTTTTCGAAAACGGTGACTTCGAAACCCTCTTTTACAAGAAAGTAAGCGGCGGAGAGTCCGGCAGGTCCGGCACCGATAACGGCAATTTTTATATTTTTCGGTTTTGCTTTGATTTTACCATTTAAAAGTTTTTCTTTGTTTCCATATTCTGCTGCAATCCGTTTTATTTCACGAATATTGACAGCTCCTTCATAATCAAGCCGGGTACAATTATACATGCATTTGTGGTCACAAATATGACCTGTGATATTTGGAAGAGGATTTTTTTTGTAAATTAATTCCAATGCTTCATCATATTGTTTATGAGCAGTTAGCCGGATGTACTCCGGTATGTCCTGAAAAATCGGACAGGAATTAACGCATGGAGCAACATAGCAATCTGTTATCGTCAATTCCTTATCTAAGATGACTTTTTTTAAACCTCTCCAATCCTTGTGGTAGAAATCCTCTTTTAAGCTTTCTTTGGCAAGCCGGGTAAGTTCTTTTACATCAATATACCTTCTTCTATCTTCTTTTGAAAGAATTTTTTCTAAAGTCTGAACCATTGCCGACATTCTAAGATAGCCACCGGGCTTTAAAAGTTCCGTAGCCACTGTAATTGGATAAATGCCTGTTTTATAAATCCGGCCAATATTCAGTTGAGAAACTCCTCCCGAAAAAGAAATCGGTAGATAGCCCTCGAAAGCCTGAGATAAACGGGCAGCTAACTGGAAAGTAATCGGAAACAGCACGCGTCCGGACATATACATTTCTTCGCCAGGAAGGATTCCTAGGGAGTTGACCGTTGGAAGTGTATTTGATAGTTTAATGCCAAAATTTTTACCACAATCCTCAGCTAATTTTGATAGTTTTTTCAGCATATCGATTGCATCTTGCCACTGCAAATCTTTTTCGAAAGTAGATTCTTTAAGTTTTACATATTGATACCCCAGGTGATCCAGGATTTTTCTTACCGTTTTAAAACCAAGAAGTGTCGGATTTAATTTCACATAGGTGTTTAATTTTTTTTCTTTCAGTAAGTACCTGCAAATTGATTCCTGTTCTTCCGGCGGACAACCATGCATGGTGGAAAGAGTGACCGAGCGGGCAATCCTTGAAGGTATATCCAGGGAAATATTCTTATAATTTCGGGATTTGTTCCTATTATATATTCCAACAGGAAAATCCATGCGAGAGATAAAAGATTTTAATTCTTCCAGATATTGGTGAAAATCAGGGTGCCCGGAAGCATCTATTAGATGATTGATAAAAAAATCCATCCTTGGTGTTTTGATTCCATCCAAATCATAACCAATGCTCATGTTAAAAATAAAAGATTGCTTTCCATTAAAGTCGTCCTGAAAACAGGATTCCAGAAAATGCATGATTATCCATGCCTTAACATACTCATCATATGCCTGTTCCAGTGACAATTCGGTTGACCACTCCGTATTATAGCCTTCATCCCCTGCATCAATACAGGGTTTTTCAAATTCAAGCTTATCTAATTTTTGGACAGTTTTTAGTTCAAAGAACCGTCCTCCAACCAGGTAGGCGGAAATAATATTTTGTGTCAACTGCGTATGGGGTCCCGCTGCAGGGCCTAGGGGCATGTCACATTTTTCATCAAATATGCAAACACTTTTCTGCTTTTCCTTTTTGAAGAAGTGTGATTCCGGTATGCCAAAAATTGTTTTTTGTGAGCAGTACTCGCCGATTATCCATTCAAGTAATCCCTTGAAAGAAACAGGTCTCATTCTATCACTCATCATCTTCCCCTCCCCTTTTTTATTCTTTTAGCATTAATTAATTGTTTAATTTAAAAGATGGTAAATTATATATTACGAAAACTGTTTTCCAATAAGCTATAAATATCACCAGCTAAAAAATTCCTTAATCAGTGAATAAAAATCACCATTGCACACAAGATGATGATTTCCGAGAGAATGATGTAGAAAATAAGATACATCTTCTTCCAATTTTAATTTTACCTGGGTTCGACAGAGATTTTTTGCATTTAAATTTTCTAATATTTTGCCTCTTGACACAAAATGGGTTTGGAAATCAGCAGCTAATTTGAAGATTGTCACATTTCCTTCAGGAATATGGCCTTTTATTCCGACACCTAACCCGGATTCAAAATGTGTATCCAGTTGAAAACTATCGGACATATTTAAAGGAAGCGTACAGTGTGCCAGGATAACTTCATTTCTATTCACATCAACACTGGCCGGATTTGCCATAAAAACCGGTTGTCGGGTTAGCAACTGAAGCAAAATCATTGATACTGCAGCTGGTATATCGCCTTCACAACCTGCAATAATACCTTCACTGTTTAACAAAGACAACCCTAAACACCCGGTATTTTTATATCTTTCTATAAGGTCAAAACATCTTACAGTGATTCCGTCCAAGTTATATTTACTGATAAGTGTTTTAAATCCATCATATATTTTTAACGCACCTTTGATTGACTGAGATGTAAAGTGTTTGTTTTTAATCTCCCCTAACATAGGATGGTGATATTTTACCTTTCCTTTCATTACATTGAACAATTCACTTATTTCGATATCAAAGAGAGAGATTCCCAGCTTTTTCTTTAGTTGTTTACAATCCACATCGCTGGCAATTAACCAATCAGATGGCTTACCGATAACTCCCAACTTAATTGAAGGTAATTTATTTTTTACATCCCACACCCTGCTTAAAACTTTTAAACGTCGAACTATGTATTCCGTGTCTCCGTGAATGATTTCTGCTTTTTTCCCATTTTTTCTTAAAAATGTGGCTATTTCCATTGCCGCGGGAAGTGCATTATGAAGTTTACCGGCTAATAACCAGTAGCGGTTATCCAGGTCCTTAAAGATTCTTTTAAATTGACCTTCCACTCCGCCGGTTTTTATAAAAATCAATGGGAAACAGGTTTTTTCTCTAAAATCCTGCAAATTGATATCTATAAATTTAGCTTTTAATTGGTCTTCGATGCTCTTTCTAAAATCAATCAAGCTTCCGTCAACGGAAAAGGCATCATGTAAATTAGAAGCTAGAGGAAACAAGCCAATTTTCATTCATTCATTCCTTGCTTTTTCAAAAACTTTCTTAATCTTATTTTTTCCTGTTAGTAGAAGAATTATCTATATTAAAATTCTATAATTTTTAGCGAAATCCTCTTTTTTATTAAAAGATTATCATTTAAATATATTTTTTTTAAGAATAATTGATGAGTCAAGAAAAAACTTTAAAGAATTTTTAAAAAGTGATTTCTTAGGTTGGGAATAAATATTTCCCATGGATACCATAAATAATAAATGATATTTTTCATGATTTTTTTCGGATTTTAATTTATAATTTAATTGACCGCTATGTATAATTGATCTATCCAAAAAATACAGATAATATCTCTTCAAGTGAAATACTGCCAAAATAAGAGATAAGGTCGAATTTTGATAATGTATCAGCTAACGTTTCTCGTTCATATTTTTTCCCATTGAGTTCAATTTCGATATCGGCAATGTCTTTCACTGAAAGAAAATCACCATGTATTTTATTATTTTGAATAATACCATTTTGAACATCAAGATAGCACTCAAACTTTCCACCGGAAAAACGTGATGAATTTTTTAGGGTATAATTTGGCGATTGACCATAATTCCAGTTCCATGTCGCATATTTTTCCTTAACAAGTCGATTAATTTCATTGAAATCTTTTTCTGACATATGATACTGTTCGGGCTCTTTACCTTTAAAAAGATATTTTAAAAGTATTTTTTGAAAAGATTGTATATTGATTTTTTTAGGCATATGATCGCTGATATTCGCCACTCGACTACGAATCGATTTTATGCCTTTAGATTTTATTTTATCAATTCCCACTTTTAATGATTTTTCCAGAACATCTAAATCGGAATCGAATAATAATGTTCCATGATGTAGAATTTTGTTTTTGAATATTCGTTGTGCATTTCCGGATACCTTTTTCCCCTCTACGGTAATATCATTTCTACCACTCACTTCTGCCGGAACTCCCATGTCCTTCAAAGCATTTACAATTGGATAAGCATATTTTTTCATTGAAATTCGACTATTCTCGGATACACTTGCAAAAAAAGTAAAATTCAAATTACCCGAATCCTGATAAACCGCGCCGCCACCGGACATTCGCCGAACCACGCTAATATTGTTGTCTTTTACAAATTTCATATTAATCTCTTCAATAGTATTTTGATTATTTCCAACGACAATTGTAGGGGTATTCTGCCACAAAAATATGAATTCTTCATCAAAGGAAATATTTTTTAATATGTATTCTTCAACAGCTAAATTATAATATGGACTTAGTGATTGACTGTCAATATATTTCATTTCTGCTCTCCCTGTATTTACTTTATATGTTGAATATACTCTTTACTTAAATAACTTATCTATTTTAAATTAATTATTTTTTAAAATCAACAAACTATTGATACTATATTGAAATTAATCGATTTTCGCTGTTCTATATTCAGTATTTTCATTGAATTTTAATAACTGTCAATTCTAATATTAACTTAATATTGGAAAATGAATAGTATTTAACTTTCCCAAAAATTAAAACACAGTTTTCCTTCAAATGTTGTAAAGTTTTATAAAAGTATTTATAATAAACTTAGAACATCTGATTAAATTGAATATTCACCGGGAGTGGATAGGCTCTGGTGGGCCTTGCGGACTTCAAATCCGTGGGCGATAATTGATTTTAATTGTCGCGGTGGGTTCGATTCCTACCCCTCCCGCCATTTATTTTTCTATTAATATTCCATAGTTCTTTTTATATTCCTTCAAGTATTTTTTAGACCACCAAAGGAGAATCACTGAACAATTGAAAAATAGCACAACAAATAATAATTTTAAGTTAAATTTAGCATTATCAAAAATTCCCAGTGTGGAAGAAATTTTACAAAATAAAAACTTACAACCTTTAATCAGAAGATTATCCCGAAAAATAATAACTGAAATCGTGCGAAAGGTGATTTCAGATGAAAAAAAGAACCTTTATGAAAACGGTCGCATTTACTCTCCGAAAGAAAGGATCAACAAAATTAAGGATGACATCAAAAAGGATAATCTGGCTTTTCTAACACAGGTGATAAACGGTAGCGGAGTGATACTCCATACAAATTTAGGAAGGGCTCCTCTTGGGAATGAAATGTTTACAGTTCTGCGTGACTCCATTCAAGGATATACCAATCTGGAGTATAACCTATATAAGGGAAGCCGTGGAAAAAGAGGAGAAAGTGTCGAAAATTTGTTTTGTGTTTTAAGTCATGCGGAAAGAAGTTTAATCGTTAATAATAATGCCGGAGCAATTTTTTTAATACTTAATTCTATGGCAAAAAATAAGCAAGTTATTGTTTCAAGGGGAGAATTGGTTCAAATCGGGGGTGGATTTCGTATACCGGATATTTTAAAACAAAGCGGTGCACATCTTCGAGAAGTGGGCACTACAAATCAAACTTTTATAAAGGACTACGAAAATGCCATCAGCAACGATACTGCTTTAATATTAAAGGTTCATCAAAGCAACTTTAAAATGGATGGTTTTACAAATCAAGTTGGAGTCAAAGAATTAAAGCGACTGGGAAGGAAATATAATTTACCTATAATAGTAGATTTGGGAAGTGGTACTTTTTTAAATACAGAAGATTTTGGACTAAAACACGAACCTACCGTACAGGAAAATATCAAAAACGGTGCAGACCTGGTTTGTTTTAGCACCGATAAGCTTTTAGGTGGACCGCAAGGCGGAGTTGTTTGCGGTAAAGAATTATTTTTAAATAAACTTTTAAAAAATCCAATCTTCAGAACATTAAGAGTAGACAAGATAACTTTAATTCTGCTTCAGGAAATTTTATTATCTTATCTAAAAAACGAAGCAACTTC
>Ga0272441_10008303_pt1 | contig 16492 bp, 17 predicted proteins | sample SSMProp6N_FD_193582 | JGI IMG/M metagenome (GOLD analysis project Ga0272441, IMG submission 193582) | Marine sediment archaeal communities from Little Sippewissett salt marsh, Falmouth, MA, United States - SSM-Prop-6N | ecosystem: Environmental > Aquatic > Marine > Wetlands > Sediment ... | reverse complement strand
TTTATATACTTGTTAAGCTTGGCTGATAAAAATAAAAAAGGTAAATAGTTTTGCGGAAATGTTAAAAGAGTAGGCGCATGATAAATAATAAAAGCGGTATTTGTGCAAGTATCGCTTTTTAGTTATTTAATTTTTCTACTATTAAGCCATTTATTACCGAAAATATAATCATGTAAAAAGTTAAAATAACAGTAAAAGGCAAGCCAAAGTAATAGATTAACATTGGGAGCAATTGTATTTTTATAGCCTTGTTATAAATAAAAGCAGTTATAAGTGCATTACTCATGCCTTTGTTTTTTAATTCTCCTAAAAGGGGGTACCAAGCATAAATTGGCCCCATTGATAAAATGCCACCTATAATAGTAACCATCCAACTTTTGAAACCAGACCCTTTTGATAAGTGCTTAGCAACAAATTTGGGCTTTAAAAATATGTTTAAAATAAACATCATAAAGAAAACAAATACCAAAACAGGAGTAATTTGTTTTAACAAACCCCATAATTCTATAATAATTTCTTGAGATAGGGTTGAATTAAATAAACCAATAACTGCAATTAGGCCAATTGTTATTATTAAAAACTTTAAATTATTAGGTATTTTTTTAATATTAATCATGTGAATATTGTTAGTGTGAAATATGTCAAAATACCGATTATTACTGCAGATACAAAACTAGTTACGTTTCTGGTAATTGCAAACCGTTTGCCTAATGCAGAGGCTTCTATGGGGAGCTGAATAATGCCTACGGTGACCCAACCTAAAAGAAAGGCTGTTATTGCAATAATCGAAACACCTTGTTTTAGTAATTCTCCCCCAATAACGTAGCTAGTTATAGGGGTGCCAGCTGATATGCTGCCTAAAATAGCCCCAATAAATGAATCTATGACAGGGTTTGAGGTGAAAATTTTTTCGTATAGCGTTGTAGGTACTAAAATTTTTAACGCACTCAGTAAAATTAAAATACTTATGATAATAGGCAAAATTTGCTTAAAATTTTGTATGGTTTTGTAAAAAGATTTTATTACTATTTTTTTGTCCATATTTTATTAAATAAAAACTGTTGACATTATACCATAATGGGTATATATTCAAAATAGTTATATTAAATAATCTTTTGGAGGTGATTATGCCAAGAAGAGATGGAACAGGTAACCCAGGTTTAGGTAGGGGGGCTGGTCTAGGCCGCGGTGCTGGTGTTGGTGCCGGACGTGGCAGAGGTCTAGGTGCTGGGCCTATGGGCTCTGAAGTGTGTACTTGCACTAACCCCAAGTGTGGCTACCAAGAACCTCACAATAAGGGCATTCCTTGCACTGAGCGAAAGTGTCCTAAATGTGGTTCTAAAATGGCAGGCGAATTCTGTAAATAATAATTTATGGTAAGACCAAGACTAAGAAGAAGAATCAGATTTTGTCCTAGAGCTAGTTATTTTAAGCCGGTAGGTATTCCCTTAAGATCTCTGGAAGTGGTTTATTTAACCACAGAAGAAGGGGAAGCCTTGAGGTTAAAGCATGATAAGGGGTTAAATCAAACCCAAGCAGCTAAAGAGATGAATACTTCGCAAAGTACTTTTCAAAGAATTTTACGATCGGCGTATCAGAAAATTGCTACAGCTGTTGTAGAAGGCAAGGCAATTAGACTGGTAGAATAAGATAACTAGTTCTAGACAGCCTGGTGTCCGTTTGGTAGTATTACAAACGTTATCGCGGGGTGGAGCAGTAGTAGCTCGCCAGGCTCATAACCTGGAGGTCGCAGGTGCAATTCCTGCCCCCGCTACCACGGTAACTCGCTAGTTATGAGGGAGATTTTATTGTTCTGAAAAAAAATTAGAATATGAGGACAAGACGCCAGCTGATCTTAGCCTACTAAGTGCGTTATTTTGTATTTGTCGTATACGCTCACGGGTAACTCCATAGAGCCCCCCAATTTCTTCTAAGGTCTGGGCCTCGTTGCCGTCTAGGCCAAATCTTAGTATTAGTACAGTAAGAGATTGTGGATCATTTGAGAAAAATGTCTCAAGAACTTTTCTTGCGCTATGTTTTAGCTCATTTTCCAGTGCGTTTTCTTCCGGGTTGATTCCTGTATCGTTTTTAACCAAATCAAGCAGTGTTGTTCCTTCGCCGTGAATTCTGTTGCTGTCTGTCATAGACTTGTCTAGAGATTGCTCCGGATTCATTAAAGGAGCAATTTTATGGAACTGATCTGGGCTGTTAATATAATTGTTTGGGGTGGCTAGAGCCTCTGCTAATAATTCATTTTGGGTTGGGCTCGTCCCGTTCTGTTCTGTTAATTCACTGTGTAATTTATTTAGGAATCTTATTTTTTCGTAAATATGTAAAGGTTTTCTTATGGCAGCTTCTTTATTAGCAATAGCTTTAGTTATAGCTTGTCTAATCCACCAAGTAGCATAAGTAGAGAACTTGAACCCTTCGTCGGGGTTGAACCTTTCAACAGCTTTTGCAAGGCCAAAAACCCCTTCTTGTATTAAGTCTAAAAATTTTAAATGATTGCATTTATAACCTTTTGCTATAGATATCACAAGCCTTATATTGCTTATCATAAACCTGTTTCTAGCTGCCTCATCACCCTCTTGTATGGCTTTCCCCAAAACTCTTTCTTCTTCCTGGAGAAGCCCACCAGGCAGGCCTTGAAAATCTTTGTGCAGAAGAACTTGCAGACTGTTGGTAAGGTCTATTTTATTTTCAATATCATTATCTTTGTTTAAGCCGAGATTTTTTAAGCCCTTTTCGTGTATTTTTTGTAGTGCTTCCTCAAGAAGAGGGGTTTTATTAGGGTTCGATAAAGTAGTGTTTTTATCTGTGGGTGTAGGAGTCTTTTTTGCAGAGGGGGGAGATTCCAACTGCGAATGTTCTTTTTCTGGTTTTTTAATGACAGGTTCATCATATAGGGTAGAGATCAAGCCTTCTATTCCCCTAACTTTTGTATGGTCATTTTTTTTCTTGGCTTTATCAAGGGCTTTTTGAAGTGTTTTGAGACCAGAGTCTTCCTGTTCTATTTTTGGCCCTGCAGACAGATTGTTGCATCTCGCACTTGCAGCCCCCGGATCTTCTTCATAGAGATCATCTAATGAAAGATTTATTATTCTCGCAGATTCTTCGTCTTCAGTCTCATCGCAAGGAGGCCCGCTAATCAAATTTTCTGGATCAGTTATTTCCAAGCTCTCAGAAGGAGGCTCTAGTTCTGGGGTTTGTGAAATGCTTTCAGTTTTTCTCGCTCCAAGTTCCATTTTTATTCCATAATATAGTTAAAAGCTTTGCTGGTGGGCCCGGCAGGGATCGAACCTGCGACCAACCCCTTATGAGGGGGCTGCTCTACCGCTGAGCTACAGGCCCTGGCTTTTAATTGTACATCAAAATTATAACAAGGATAAAAAGAAAATTATCCAAATATATAGTCCCACCATTTTTGGGGGTTGGTTCTCACTGGTTTTTCGGTTTCCTCTTCCTCAGATATATTAGTTTGGCCTGGTTCGGTATTTTCAAACTTAGGTTGAGGGATAGCAATAACTTTTTCGTAGGGCTTGCGATAGCCTAACTTTCTTCTGGCTTCTTTTTCTTTAAACGATTCGGTGCCTCGATAAGCGATAAGGTGTTCTAACTCTTCGCCCTCTTGTTGAAGTTGAACAATTTCTATTCGTAATTTATTAATTTCTAGATTAATTTGGTAGTTTTGCCAAATGGCTTCGACTGTGGAGACTAACATATATATAAAAATGGCGGCTCCAACTACCATAAATATTTGTGAGCGCAACTTTTTGCTCTTTTTGTATTTGGCTAATTTATCGGCTTTCATATTGATGGTGCCAGCGGCAGGATTTGAACCTGCGACCAACAGCTTATGAGTCTGCTGCTCTACCCCTGAGCTACGCTGGCATAAATTTTTAACAGAATGGCTACACCTATCTTATTTGATTATATTCTAATTTTACCTTAGAGTATAAAGTCTTTGTAGCGCACTCAGATTAAAGTTAAAATTACAATTTGTAAAGACAGATACCAGTTAAAGCCTACTATAATATATGTATATGGGTCTTATAGAAGAATTCAGACAAAAAGTTCAATCTCAAAAATACATTCCACAAGGAGCAACTTTAGTAATAGCAGTTTCTGGTGGGGTAGATTCGGTAGTGTTGCTACATTTGTTATTGCCACTGTCTGTTGTTTTTAACTGGGAGCTAATGGTAGCCCACTTAGACCATGGTCTAAGAGAGGCCTCTAAAAAAGATTGTGAATTTGTAAAAGGGTTGGCGGAATCTTTCGGGCTACGGTTTTTGGGCAAGATGGTAGATGTTAAAAAGTTAGCTAAAAGTAATAAGCAGACCATAGAAGAGGCAGGGAGGGAGGTTAGGTATAAATTTTTCAATGATTCAATTAATAAATATAAAGCTAGTGCGGTAGTGGTGGCTCATACTATGGATGATCAGCTAGAAACTATTGTCATGAATTTTGCTAGAGGGGCATCTTATCGAGGGTTAGCTGGTATGTCTGAGTGGGAAAACCAAATTTGGCGCCCTTTATTAAGTTTTGCTAAAGCCGATTTAGTTAAATTTGCTAAAAAATATCACATCAAGTTCAGAGAAGATAAGAGTAATCAGGATGTGTGCTTTACCAGAAATAAAGTTCGTCATATGTTATTGCCAAAATTAAAACTGGTTAATCCTGGGGTTGATCAATCTTTAATTCGTAACGCAGAAATTTTTAAGAGCTTAAAAAATTATTTAGACAACGAAATAAAAAGAGCGACTAAAAAAGTAAGTTTAACAATGAAGAGCGGAGCAGTAATTTTTAATTTAAAAAAGTTTTTGAATTTACCAGATTTTTTACAAAGCGAAATTATTTTTTATGCCATAGAGTTGGTTAAAGGGGATAGGCAGGATGTTAAAAAAATTCATTTAGATGAAATATATAAGGTAGTTAATAGTTCCAAGAAACAATCGACTAAACAGCTAATGGCTAAATTGTTACTAACCAAGACGTGTGATAAGATTACTATTAGTCGCTCGCAGATCAAGAAAAAATAGCTTTTATGAAAACAAATCGCAACAAATTAATTGGTTATGGCCTAATTATTTTACTGGGCTTGGCTTTAATTTATAGCTTGTACGGTTACAACAATACTCAAATTAAAGAAATTCCCTTAAGCCAAGTTGTAGAAGAGGTGGGGAAAGGTAGAATTGATAAAATTGTGGTTAGAGGTGATGAACTAACCATCATTGGTGTTAATGAAGTAGAGTATTTGTCTAGAAAAGAGGTAGGCACATCCTTATTCGATGCTGGGATTGACCCAACTCAAGTAACTGTAGAAGTTAAAGATATGTCTACTAGTGATATTTGGTTAGGTATATTAACCTCGTTTTTGCCGTTTATATTAATTTTTGGGTTTTTGTGGTTTATGTTGCGCCAGGCTCAGGGAGCTAACAACCAAGCTTTATCTTTCGGTCGTAGCAAGGCCAGATTAACCTTGCAGCAAAAGACTAAAATTACTTTTAAGGATGTTGCTGGTGCCCATGAAGCCAAACAAGAGTTATTAGAGGTAGTAGAATTTTTGAAGTACCCCAGTAAGTTTTTAAGCATGGGGGCCAAGATACCAAAAGGAGTGTTATTATTGGGCCCTCCTGGCACTGGTAAAACATTACTAGCTAAAGCGGTGGCAGGGGAGGCTGGCGTGCCTTTCTTTAACATCTCTGGCTCAGAATTTGTGGAGATGTTTGTTGGTGTTGGGGCTTCGCGAGTGAGGGATTTATTTGCTAAAGCCAAACGCAATTCGCCAGCTATTGTATTTATCGATGAAATTGATGCAGTTGGGCGCCAAAGAGGGGCTGGTTTGGGTGGTTCTCACGACGAAAGGGAACAAACGCTAAACCAAATTTTAGTAGAAATGGATGGGTTTGAAACCGATACCAATATTATTGTAATTGCGGCAACTAATCGCCCAGATGTGTTAGACCCAGCATTACTTCGTCCTGGCAGGTTTGATAGAAGAGTGCTTTTAGATAGGCCAGATATCAAAGACAGAGAAGCTATTTTAGAGGTGCATGCTAAAAACAAGCCTTTGTCTAATGAAATTGATTTGGGTGTTGTGGCTTCTCAGACACCGGGTTTTACAGGCGCTGATTTGCAGAACTTAATTAACGAAGCCTCAATTATGGCAGCTCGGCATAATCGAAAAAAGATTACTAAAGTTGACTTTAGCGAAGCGTTAGAAAAAGTTTTACTTGGCCCGGAAAGAAGAAATAAGGTTCTAAGCGAAAAAGAAAAGCAAATCACGGCTTATCACGAAGCTGGGCATGCGATTGTGTCTCATGTATTACCTAATGGCGATCCAATTCATAAAATATCTATTATCTCGAGAGGGTTAGCCCTGGGCTATACTTGGAATATGCCGCTAAATGACAAGTACTTGCATTCTAAATCTCAATTTATGGATGAGATAGCAGTAATGTTGGGTGGTCGAGTGGCAGAGCAGATAATATTTAAAGAAGTTACTACAGGTGCAGCCAACGATTTGCAAAGAGCTACAGAATTGGCTAAAAAAATGGTTACCAAATTTGGCATGAGCGATAAATTGGGCCCAGTTGCTTTTGGTAGTGGCGATGAGATGGTGTTTTTGGGTAAAGAAATTCATGAAAAGAAAAATTACAGCGAAAAGATAGCGGCTGTAATTGATGAAGAAGTGGCCAAGATTATAGAGGAAGCTTTGGTTAGTGCAGAAACTGTATTAAAGAAGTATAAATCGGAACTGGATGCGGTTTCGGCTAGATTAATTAAAGATGAGACTCTCGAAAAAGATGATTTTGAAGCTTTTTTTAGTGATTTGCCATCAAAATCTGAAGAGTAAAAATTTGTATGATAAAAAATATCATTCATAGACGGTCTAGTGTGCTAGAAGCCACAATGGTTTTAGCGGTTGCTTCTTTAGTAAGTAGATTGTTTGGCCTGATTAGAGATAGAACGTTAGCTGCTCATTTTGGGGCAGGTGATGTTTTGGATGCGTATTTTGCAGCGTTTAAAGTGCCAGATTTAATTTTTAACCTACTTATCTTAGGGGCATTATCCTCGGCTTTTATCCCGGTTTTTACTGAATATATAAAAAAGAATGGCAAAGATGAGGCTTGGAGCCTGGTTAATTCTTTGGTTAATTTTGGAGTAATTGTTTTAACAGGCATTATTTTAATAATAGCTTTGTTTGCCCCGCAATTATCCCAGGTTGTGGCTCCGGGGTTTGATTTAGACAAGCAATTAATGGTGGCTAATTTAATGCGGATTATGTTGCTCTCGCCTCTATTCTTTGGGTTAAGCAATTTAGCAGGCGGGGTATTAAATTCGTTTAAGAACTTTATTGTTTATGCGATGGCGCCCATTGTTTACAACTTGGGCATTATTGCTGGTGTAGTTTTTTTGGTGCCACAGTTTGGCTATATTGGTTTAGCCTACGGGGTAGTGTTAGGGGCGTTTATGCATATGTTGATTCAGTTGCCGAGTGTGTTTGCTTTGGGGTATCGGTACAGGATGCATATTAATTTGCGTCATCCGGCTTTGCGCCAAATAGCAGTTTTAATGGTGCCTCGAACTTTGGGAATTGCAGCGTATCAAATATCAATTTTGGTTAATACAGTAATTGCTTCGACCCTAGCGATTGGGAGTATCGCGGTACTGAACTTGGCGGATAATTTATATAGTTTGCCTATTAGTATGTTTGGTATCTCGTTTGCGGTAGCCGTTTTCCCGACGTTGGCTGAAAGATATACTTTTAAAAAAATTGATGAATTTAAGCAAGATTTTGTAAGAACATTGCGCCAAATTATGTATTTTATAATCCCAATTATGATGTTGTATTGGTTGTTAAGAGCCCAAATTGTCAGGCTAGTTTTGGGGGCGGGTCAATTTGGTTGGGAAGATACTCGTTTTACGGTTTCGGTACTAGCTTACTTAACTTTAGGGATGGCGGCCCAGGCTATTATCCCACTCTTGGCTAGGTCTTTTTATGCTTTAAAAGATACTAAAACTCCGTTTGTGACCAGTTTAGTAGCTTTGCTAGTTAATGTGGGGATGGCTTTAATTTTAATTAAGTATCTTAATGTGGTCGGGCTAGCTTTGTCTATTTCGATAGCGGGTATTGTAAATGCGGTAATTTTATTCTGGGTGTTAAATAAAAAATTAGGCCAGATAAACCTAAAGCCCATAACAAAAATGTTTATCCAAATATTACTGAGCAGTGTATTAATGGGTGGCGTGGGGTATGGAATTTTACAAGCCATGAGTTGGATTGTAGATACACACACTTTTATAGGCTTGTTAATTCAAACTATTGTGACGGTAGTTGTGGCAGCACTAACTTATTTGGCTATAACTCGACGATTTAATTTAGAAGAAGTTAAAATGGTAATGAAGCCTTTTAAATTGTTATTAAAAAAACAATAGCTCATGGATTTTTTGATTAGTTTGCCTTGGTATGTATTTGCGCTAGCTTCAGCTGTGCTAGTTGGTACCAAAACAGTTTTGCAAAAATTAGAGTTAAAAAGAGAACACTCTCTAGATTATGTAGTGGCTTTTTCTGTAGTAACACTAGTTATTACTTTGTTTTTGTGGCCATGGGTGGATTTGTCTAATGTGGGGTATCTAGCAGTTGTATACACTTATGCAGCGGCTCTATTTGGGTCAATCGGGATTTGGTTAGGGGCTAAAGCCCTAAGACATTTAGATGTATCGTTTGTGTCGCCCCAAACTATTTTAACCACTTTATTTACTTTGGTTTTTGCTTACTTTATCTTGGGGGAAGTACTAACTCAAAGTCAGTGGTCGGGAGTGGTTATATTACTATTTAGTGCATTGGTTTTGGCCAAAGGCTCTTTTGCGTCGTTCCATTCGTTTGGTTTGCCGGGTGGTTTGCCAGTGGGGGGGCTATTTGCTAAAAAAACTAAATTACTCTACGAGTTGCTGTTAATCTTATCAATGATTCTGTTTGGTTTGGCTACAGTGATGGATAAACTGGCCTTGGCTAATCTAGATGCGGTCACCTTTATATTTTTGATCGGTGTGTTTTTGTGTATTAATCATCTAATTTTGTATTGGGTGGTGGTTGGTAATATAAAAAAGATCCCACGTCGGGTGGATCATTTAGGCTGGATTATTGTATTAATTGCAGTACTAACAATATTGTCGAGATTAACTTACGCTCAAGCTCTTAATTTAACAGAATTGTCATTAGTGATGCCAATAAAGAAAATCTCGATTTTAATTCCTACTATTTGGGGAGGCAAAATACTAAAAGAAAAACACCTGCCATTAAGAATTGTAGTAGCTGGGCTGATGTTGTTAGGGGTGTGGTTATTGGTTAAATAAAAAATCCAGAAATTAATTCTCTGGAAAGATTGTCTGGGGGCCTCAATTCCCTAGCGATTGTTTTGTGATCACTAAAGGCGAAGCCCGCCAGATCATTTGTATTATATATTATTTTAGACTTTTGTCAATATTATTGCTCTGAGAGCTAATAATATATATCTTATATTAAGGTAGTAATATTCTATCTAGTACAATGGGTTTATGAATAATCAAGTAGATCAGGACAAGAAAATTAGAAATTTCTGTATTATCGCTCACATCGATCATGGCAAAAGCACTTTAGCTGATAGGTTTTTGGAAGTGACCAACACAGTCGAAAAGCGAAAGATGAAGGAGCAACTTTTGGATACGATGGATTTAGAAAGAGAGCGGGGCATTACGATCAAATTACAACCAGTTCAAATGCAATACAAGGATCATCTGCTGAACTTAATTGATACACCAGGGCATGTCGATTTTAGTTATGAGGTTTCGAGATCGCTAGCTGCAGTAGAGGGTGCCATTTTGTTAGTGGATGCTACCCAAGGCATAGAAGCCCAGACGTTGGCTCACTTGCAGTTAGCTAAAGATCTAAATTTAGCGATTATCCCAGTAGTTAACAAGATTGATTTGCCGGGGGCGGATATACAAAAATGTAAACAAGAATTAATTGGTCTTTTAGATATAACTGATCAAGATATTTTAGAAGTGTCTGGTAAAACTGGGGCAGGAGTAGAGCAGTTGTTAAATGAGGTAATAAATAAAGTCCCGCCACCAACGGGAGATATACAAGCTCCGTTTAGAGCTTTAATTTTCGATTCAGTATTTGATAAATATAAAGGGGTAATAGCGTATATTAGAGTTTTTGATGGCCAAATTAATACTGATGATGCCATAGAGATGTGGGCTTCTAAAGCTAAGTCAGAGGCTTTAGAGGTGGGTGTATTTGTGCCACAATTTAAAAAAACTGACCAACTTACAGCTGGCGGCATTGGTTATGTTGCGACTGGTTTACGTGATGTAGCAATGGTGCGAGTGGGCGATACATTAATTACTGATGCGAGTAAGGCTAAACCGTTGCCTGGGTATAAGCAAGTTAAGCCATTTGTGTATGCAGGTATTTTTACAGTCGATAATAAAGATTACCCAAAGCTTAGGGATGCGTTAAAACGATTAGTGTTAAATGATTCAGCCTTAATTTATGATCCAGAAAATTCTCCAGCCTTAGGGTTTGGTTTTAGGTGTGGTTTTTTGGGGCTATTGCACTTAGAAATTGTAAAAGAAAGATTAGAGCGAGAATTTGAGTTAGATTTAATTGCTACTACACCTAGTGTAAGTTATAAAATTACTACTACAGATAAAACAGAACAATTTATTAGTAACCCAACCGAATTGCCACCGGCAAATAGGTTTGTTTCAATTTCGGAACCATGGGTGGATTTAGAGATATTGTCACCAGCTAAATATTTAGGTGCGATTATAGAATTATTACAACAAAAAAGAGGCGTTCAAAAAAATATTGAACATCTAGACAAAGATAGGGTGCTAATTATTTACGAAATTCCTTTAAGTAGTATAGTGGTAGATTTTTATGATCAGCTTAAGAGTATTTCTTCTGGTTTTGCCTCGATGAACTATCAGTTTTTAGAGTATCGAGAAAGTGATTTGGTGAAAGTAGATATATTGGTGTCTAGCACAGTGGTAGATGCATTAAGTGTGATAGTGGATAAACCTTCGGCGTATAATTTGGGTAAGGCAATTATTCAAAAACTTAAAAATGTCATCCCCAAACAGAACTTTAAGATTAGTTTGCAAGCGGCTATTGGTGGTAAGGTAATTGCGCGAGATGATATTTCGCCTTACAGAAAAGATGTGTTGGCCAAATTGTACGGGGGAGATAGAACTAGAAAAGATAAGTTGTTAAAAAAACAAGCCAAGGGTAAAAAGCGGATGAAGCAAATTGGTAAAGTGGATATTCCGCAAGAAGCTTTCTTAAAAATAATGGAATAAAATTTTTTTATTATTCTTTACTATTTGTAAGATATCAGTTATTTTGATTACTTGTTAGTACATTCACAATAAAGGGGGTGAGACGTATGCCTAATTTAGTGCTAATTGAGTGGATTGTTTTGTCAATCTTGGCCATTATGTTGCTAATTAATGTCTGGGTTGGCTTGAGAAAGACAAGAGACTGTTCTGGTTGGGTAACTACTACATTGTTTTTATCTTGTACCTTATTGTCTGGGTTATTGATATTTAAAAATGTAGTGAATGGCGGAAGTTTTTGGGATTATTTCGGACTATATTATTGGCAACACAGTTATTTTGGTGCGTTGCCTGGTCTGGTTGTTATGGGGTATCTCCTATTTATGCCAGATTGGAGAGACCCAGAGATGTCGCGCTGGCTGCTTTTGATCATTGTTATTATGTTTCTGTCTGGTGGAGGCCTTTTACCGATATTAACTCTTTGCTGGTTAGTATTTGGTATTGCTTCTTTATTAGACAGAGATTAATAACAATCGATTTAAATTTAGGTAAGGTCTTTAAAGTTTTTATTAGAGGCGCTCTGCAATAATGGGGTGCTTTTTATTTATAAAATTATTGTTTGTGGTAAAGATAAATACAAAAAATATTAGCACTGTGTTGACAAGAGTGCTAAGTTGTATTTAAATGTATTGGCATGGATAACAACACTAGAAAAAAAGATGTTTTAAAACTTTTGGTTGAAACTTTTGTGCACACAAATCAACCAGTAGGGTCTTTGCAAATTGCAGAACAACTGCCTTACGAAGTTAGTTCGGCTACTATTAGAAATGATATGACTGAATTAACTGCCTTGGGTTTATTGGCGCAACCCCATACTTCTGCAGGCAGAATTCCCACAGATCAGGGTTATAGAAATTATGTAAAGATTTTAACAGAAGAGAGAAAAGAATTATCTAAAAGGCAGCGAGATGTTTTGGAGCGTCACTTTAAAAAGTTAAGAAATTTACAAGAAAAGTACAAAGTAGCTGCTAAGTTATTGGCAGAATTGTCTGGGAGTGTGGGATTTTTAATGGATGATGCCAAAAATATTTATATGTCGGGGCTTGGTAATGTGGCTAAGTTGCCAGAATTCAGTGATGAATCTTTTAGAGTAAAACTAATGGAAGCTTTGGAGCAACCAGAAGAGTTGATTAGCAATTTGCCGGTTACGCTTGACCCAGAAAATGTGAATGTGTTAATTGGTGATAATCCTAGAATGGAAAAAGCTACTATTGTGTTATCTAATTTTGGTCCTAACAGTAAAAGAATAATAAGCATTATTGGTCCGACCAGGATGCAGTACAAAAAAGCCTTACCATTAATAGATTATATTAAAAAAATATTAAATGACTAGAGTCATTCTGGGGAGTTCTGCTGGACAGCAGAACGACTCCGGAATCCGTAATTTTGAAAACAGATTCTGGGCAAGCCAGAATGACAATATAAGTTAAAATGTTTTTATGAATAAAAAAGAAAAACCTTCTAAGAAAAATGAGAAGAATTTGCCAGCTGACGGAACCAATTGGGAAGAAATAGCCAAACGGGCTCTAGCCGATTTAGATAATTACAAAAAACAGCAAGAGAAAATGCGGGGGGAGATGACTCAATTTATGAGCATTACCCTCATGCATAAATTTTTAAGCGTTTATGATGATTTAGACAGAGTAATTAATATGGAAGATATTTCTGATTCGGTTAAAGAGGGAGTGCAAGCAATTGAAAAGAAATTTGATGACATATTTGTCTCGGAAGGGTTAGAAAAAATTTCGGCTATCCCTGGAGATAAATTTGACCCCAACACAATGGAAGCTATTTCCTATGAAGAACATGAAGAATACAAAGAAGACACAGTGATAGATCAATTTGAAGTTGGTTTGAAATATAAAGATAAAGTTATAAAACCTATTAAAGTAAGAGTAAGCAAAGGAGTTAAAAATGGTTAATGTAAAAAATGGGCCTGGATATTATGCGTTAGATTTATTCTTTTTTAGGGAGAACATAAAAGAGGCTAAAGATATTAAAAAGTTAATTAAAGAAAAATCAAAAATATTAAGCGATTTGCCAATTAAAGATTACAAAATTTCTTGGGGAGGAAGTGGAGAGTTGTCGGGAGATAAAATGTCACTAGATATAGTTAGTGTAGTGGGGGTATTCAAAACCAAGAGTAATTGGGAGAAAGCCATTAAATTAATGGATAAAGATAAGCGCTTTGAAACAAGTCCATCAAAATATCACGATAGGAAGTCTTATCGTTTTATATATGAATAAGTTTCTAAATAAAGAAAGGAAGTTATGAATAAAATAATTGGAATCGATTTGGGGACAACCAACAGTGCAGTAGCTGTTATGCGGGGAGGGAAGGCAGAAGTTATCCCTAGTTCTGAAGGCAATCGTACGATACCTTCGGTGATTGCAGTAAATAAAAATAATGAAAGGTTAGTGGGGCAATTAGCTAAGCGCCAAGCCATTACTAATCCAGAAAATACTATTTTTTCGGTTAAACGGTTTATTGGCAGATCTTTTGAAGACTCAGAAACCCAGAAAGATGTAAAAGATATGCCTTATAAGATTAAACAGAGTAATGGTGGCGTAGTGGTGGAAATGGGGGGCAAAGATTATACCCCGCCAGAAATTTCGGCCATGTTGCTTCAAAAAATTAAAGCGGATGCCGAAAAATATTTGGGAGAAACAGTAACAGAAGCAGTAATTACTGTGCCAGCCTATTTTAACGATTCTCAAAGACAAGCCACCAAAGATGCTGGGCAAATTGCAGGCTTGGAAGTAAAAAGAATTATCAACGAGCCTACGGCTGCTACTTTGGCCTATGGATTAGATAAAAATGATAGGAAAAATGAGAAAGTAGCTGTTTACGATTTGGGTGGTGGTACTTTTGATGTGTCAATTTTGGAAATTGGTGATAGCGATGGTGAAGCTGTGTTTGAGGTTAAAGCTACCAATGGAGATACTCATTTAGGTGGCGATGATTTTGATCAAAGAATTATCGATTGGATTGTAGAAGAGTTTAAAAAAGACCAGGGGGTAGATTTAACCGAAGATCCTTTGGCTTTACAAAGACTAAAAGAAGCTGCCGAGAAAGCCAAGCAAGAGTTATCTAGTTCTACAGAAACCGAGATTAACATTCCCTTTGTAACAGCTGATGAATCGGGGCCAAAACACTTGGTGATGAAGCTTTCTAGATCTAAGCTAGAGCAATTGATTGGCGATTTAGTTGAAAAAACTATTGTGCCAATGGAAAAAGCTCTAAAAGACGCTGGTTTAGAAAAAACTGATATCGATGAAATCATCTTAGTTGGTGGGATGACCAGAATGCCTCTCGTTCGCGAAAAAGTAAAAGATTTTTTTGGAAAAGAATCTAGCCACAGTGTTAACCCAGATGAAGCAGTAGCTATTGGGGCTGCCATTCAGGGTGGAGTTTTGCAAGGCGACGTAAAAGATATTTTGCTTTTGGATGTGACACCTTTATCTTTGGGGTTAGAAACTTTGGGTGGGGTAGCTACTAAATTAATTGATAGAAACACTACTATCCCAACTAGTAAAGAGCAAGTTTTTTCAACAGCTGCAGATAATCAAACTTCGGTAGAAATTCATGTGGTTCAAGGAGAAAGAGAAATGGCAGCTGATAACAAAACTTTAGGCAGATTTGTACTAGATGGCATTCCTCCAGCACCACGTGGGGTTCCTCAAGTAGAAGTTAGTTTTGATATAGATTCTAACGGAATCTTAAATGTGTCAGCTAAAGATAAAGCTACTGGTAAAGAACAGAAAATTACTATTACTGCTTCTTCGGGGCTGTCTAAAGAAGAGGTAGACCGAATGGCACAAGAAGCCGAAAAACATGCCGATGAAGACAAAAAGAAAAAAGAAAAGATTGATGTTAAAAATCAAGCCGATAGCTTAATTTACACTAGCGAAAAAGCTCTAAAAGACGCTGGTGATAAATTAGATCCTAAAGTGAAGGAAGAAATCGAAGAGAAGATTAAGAAGACAAAAGAATTACTGGATTCTGATAGTGTTGAGGATCTTAAAAAAGCTACCGAAGATTTATCTGGCACTTTATCTAAGATAGGGGCTGATTTATATAAATCTCAACCTGGGTCTGATACGACTCAAGCTGGTGACCCAAGTGAAAATAAAACTCAATCGGCAGATAACGACCCAGAAGCTAAAGAAGGGGATTTTAGTGAAGATGATTCTAACACACAAGAAAACCCAGAAAGTTAGGTAATTTTTTGTGCTATAGTAAAGAAGTAAACAAGGGGAAATCTATTAATGAACAAAAATAAATTAACTTGGCTAGCACTATTGCTGATTTTGCCAGTAGTTTTAAGTGCTGCTAGTTGCCAACGTCGAGTGGTAGAAGATATAACAGACGACACCATACAAGATGATGAAGTAGCCGATGATCAAACTAGCGATAATTTAACAGGGAATGCGTTGGATGATTTGCTAGATGATACTAGTAGCCCGACGCCGCCGGTTAGTGGGTTAGCGGATCCAGACACGGTTTATCAGAAAGTTATTCAAGAGACTACATCGGCTGTTGAATCTATTAAGTTAATTCAGCCGGATGCGGTATTAACAGCTATTGCTACTAAATATAGAAACTCTTTGTCAGATACTACTGGTTTGCTAACTAATTACTATATATTGACCTCTCCTTCAGAACCGGGTTATTACTATTTAATTAATGTTCCCAGAGATGGGTTGAGCAGACAGGTTAGATTTATTATCCCAATTCAAGATTTTAATTTAACATTCGATCTGATGCCAATTCCTTATGATGAATGGAAAATTAGTTATGCCAAAGCTTTGCAATTGGCAGAAACTCAAGGGGGAGGATCGGGGTTTAGAGCAAAGCATAGTAATTTTGAAGTCTCAGCTATATTAGCTATGCCAGTAGCACAACACTTTACTTGGTCGGTGACTTATAAGGCCACTGATAATTCGGGTGATGTTTTGCAAGTGCAAGTTGATGCTAACTCGGGGGTGGTTCAGATAATTCCTCCATCTTTATAACCCCATGAGGTATAAAAAAGTACTCTTAGCTTTAGTTTTAATTTTACCCTGTTTTGCTATTTGGGCGGCTTACAGTGCTTTTGGTCAATCC
>Ga0272441_10008302_pt1 | contig 16494 bp, 15 predicted proteins | sample SSMProp6N_FD_193582 | JGI IMG/M metagenome (GOLD analysis project Ga0272441, IMG submission 193582) | Marine sediment archaeal communities from Little Sippewissett salt marsh, Falmouth, MA, United States - SSM-Prop-6N | ecosystem: Environmental > Aquatic > Marine > Wetlands > Sediment ... | reverse complement strand
GCCGTCATGCACATCATGCTATGAAGGGACTTGAATTTGTCGCGATATTCTATCCCGAAAAAGTAAAAGAAATACTCAATTTTATACAGCCTTTTGAAAATCACAAGCGGGGCGTTATCAGAAAATCAGCTTTAAAACTGATGAAAAATATACAGGCTGTCTGAGTCCTGATATCAGACAGATGTACCGGATTTTCACTGATTATAATCTCCAAATGAATTACTCCATTCAGACAGAACCCATTACCATCGACCATCAGGATTTCCTTGAGGAAATGGCCTATCAGGCTCTTTATGTCCCGGAAGGACAGAAGCCTTTTCCGCGTAAGCTTATAAAGCATCCGGATCTGGCCAAATATTATAAAAACTGGGGAAAGCCGAATGACCTGGGATATGCAGCTGTAGATATCAGCAGTCATAAGAAAGTTGGCGCATCATGGCTGAGATTGTTCCTTGAACCTGACAAGGGATTCGGCTATATCAATGATAAAACACCCGAACTCGCCATCAGTGTTTTACCTGAATACCGGGGTATGGGAATCGGCACCAGACTGATGACAGAACTGCTGGCTCTTGCTGACAAACAATTTTCTGCAGTGTGTCTCAGTGTTAACATCAGCAATCCGGCTGTCCGACTGTATAGACGATTCGGCTTCGCCACCATCAGGCAGGCCGATGATTCCCTGACCATGGTTCGTCATAAACAGGATATCAAATAAAACAATGGCATAAGTCATTGCAGAATCCTATATTATTTTAATCATCTTTTCATATTTAACATCCCTCACAAACAGGTATTTATATGAAATCAATCAAATTCAGCCTTATTATGGTACTACTTTGTATTTATAGTATTTATATGCGAATTTCTTTTGCCGGCACCATTGACAGGCAAGCTCTGGTCACACGTCACATCCCCGTGCTGACGCAGGCTGATACGCTGTCACCGTTTTCTGTGGGGAACGGGGAATTTGCGTTCACCGTGGATATTACCGGTCTGCAGACATTCTCTGAGTTTTATGAAAACGGCATGCCCCTGGGCACGCTGGCTCATTGGGGCTGGCATTCGCTTCCCAATCCGAATGGATATACACTTGCTGATGCTTCCAGGCTGTATGATACATACGGGAGACAGGTGCCCTACGCATCCGGCCAGCACGCAAATGCCGGCCAGTGGCTGAGGGCCAATCCGCACAGACTGCATCTGGGCAAAATCGGTTTTCGGATCAGGCAAACAGACGGTACTGTTCCGGGAATCAGTGACTGTACAGACATCCTTCAAAAAGCGGACATCTGGGAAGGTGTGATTTACAGTTCATTTAAAGTGGACGGCATGCCCGTCTCGGTTGAAACCGCCTGTGATCCGGATGCGGATCAGATTGCGGCTATCGTTCATTCGGATCTCCTCAAAGACGGACGCCTGGCTGTACAGTTTGATTTTCCATACGGATCAACAGCCTGGGGTAAAACCGCCTGCGACTGGCACAGTCCGGACAAACATACATCACAGATCATCTCAAAAGATACGGACCGCATCATCATTCGGCGTGTTCTGGATTCAGATACCTATTTTGTGTCCATTCGATGGAACGGAAAAGCGGATTTCAATCAGACCAAAAAGCATTCATTTATTTTAAACAATACAGGGGATTCTGATTTTCATTTGACTGTACGATTTTCAAAAAGCCATCCGTCATTTCCGCCTGAAGAAGCTGAAACTGTCTTCACTGCGTCAAAACGTCATTGGCAAAATTTCTGGGAAACAGGCGGCGCCCTGGATCTGTCCGGCAGTACACATCCGGGAGCCAACGAGCTGGAAAGACGTGTTGTTCTTTCACAGTATCTGACCGCGATTCAATGCGCGGGCTCCACACCGCCACAGGAAACCGGGCTGACATGCAACAGCTGGTACGGCAAGTTCCATCTGGAAATGCACTGGTGGCACGCGGTTCATTTTCCCCTGTGGGAACGCGCCGGCCTGCTTGAAAAAAGTATGGACTGGTATATCTCTGTAATGGGGGCCGCAAAAAATAAAGCAAAACGACAGGGATATAAAGGCATACGGTGGCCGAAAATGATAGCCCCCGACGCGCGTGAGGGCCCCTCCACGGTTGGCGTGTTCCTCATCTGGCAGCAGCCTCATCCTATTTACTATGCGGAACTGCTTTACAGGCAGTCTCCCGATAAAATTATTTTGCAGAAATACAGGGACCTGATTTTTGCCACTGCGGATTTTATGGCATCATACGCCCACTGGGACAGCCTTTCAAACCGCTATGTGCTCGGCCCGCCGCTTATTCCGGCGCAGGAACTGCACAAAGCGACAGAAACCATGAATCCGACATTTGAACTGGCCTACTGGCGCTATGGATTGGAAACCGCACAGGCCTGGCGCGAACGGCTGGGTATGGACCGGCATGAAAAATGGGATCACGTCATCAATCATCTTTCTGCGCTACCCATGGATGACGGTATTTATAAAAACGCGGAACACGCGCCCAATCCGTTTCTAACTGCTTCAGAGAGGCGGGACCATCCCACCCTTCTGGCCGCGTACGGTATGCTTGGAGATGATTCTGTGGACAAGAAGATCATGGAAAAAACACTTGAGAAAGTCCTGCAGACATGGAATTGGGAATCCACCTGGGGCTGGGATTATCCATTGATTGCCATGACCGCTGCGCGCGTCGGCCGTCCGGATCTGGCTGTGGAAGCCCTGCTTATGGATGTGCCAAAAAATACCTGTCTGACAAATGGTCATAATTATCAAGCTCCAAGATTGCCGCTTTATTTGCCCGGCAACGGGGGACTGCTGACAGCCGTGGCCATGATGGCCGCCGGATGGGACAATGGGCCTGACATAGACGCGCCCGGTTTTCCCAAAGACGGTAAATGGCAGGTCCGGTGGGAAAATCTCCATCGTCTGCCCTGAGTCTTTTTCAATGGCTTTGATGATTTTTACAAACAAAACGAGGACAACATGATTAGAAAATTATTTTTCATTTCACTGGCTTTCATATCAACCGCGACTGCCGGAAATACATGGAAAAGTGGTCCCTTTGAACTGACTTTGGACAATGGGGGCATGGATATTCTCTTCAACCAGGGTCAAAAAGTGGACATCTGCTCATTTGCCTTCAATTTCATTGAACCGGATACCATAACCATAAAATCGATCCAGACGGACACCCTCATTCTGACCATGACTTTTGATCAGAAGGACGGTTTTCACAATCATTTCCCGGATCGGACCGAACTGACCATTGCCCGGTCAGGGGACGCATTGCATTTTACAGCCGGCCATGACGCATTCCGCCACTGCACCGTTCGCATGAATGAACGGGATGAACATTATTTCGGCCTCATTGAAAAACTATATCCCGGAAATCTGAAAAGCCCGGATTTGCGCGGCAATGTGGTTGATGTGGATGTATATGGTCTGGGTAATCTGGATTTCGCGGAGAATTATTGTTCCGCCTACTCTGCGTTTTATATCAGCAGCAAGGGCTACGGCAGCTTCTTTGACACATTCGAAAAAGGACGGTACCATCTGGCAGTGAACGGCAAAACAGAAATCTACCACAGAACCGGAAAACTCGACTGGTATCTGTTTTTCGGTTCTTCAGGCACGGAGATACACCGCCAGTATTTTAATGTGATCGGCAAACCCAAACATGTGCCAATCTGGGCGCTGGGTCCCGTGTTCTGGCGGGATCAGAATGACGGCGGCAAAGATGAAGTTCTGGACGATATAATAAAAATGACCGAATTAAAGATACCTCTGACTGCATGCTGGGTGGACCGACCCTACAGCGATGGCAACCACAAATGGTCCAAAATGAATTTCAGCAGGAAATTCTCCAATCCGGAAAAATGGATTAAATCCATCAATGAAGACTGGGGACTGCAGTTCATGACCTGGGTGGCTTCCGCGACATTCGGAGACAGGGATTTTCCGGGTCTTTTCCCGGATGATGTCGGCTACATGGATCTGACAAGCCCCGAAGCACTGAAAGAATTTGAAGCACGGCTCAACAAACATCAGTATGCTTTCGGCGTGAGGGGACATAAAATGGACCGGGCGGATGAGCATTTTCCCCTGACTGCACGCTGGCATGAACGCACCTCTGAAACAGCAACCCGGAACAAGTACATTTATCTGTTTGCCAAAACCATTGACGGCTTTCTCACCCGGGCACACGGTGACAACCATTTCAATTTTGCCAGAGCCGCGTTTCACCGAACCCAGCCTTATCTGGGAGCTGTCTGGGGCGGTGACAGCCGGTCGAACTGGCAGGGTATGGCAGGCAATCAGGCCAATGCCATGCGATGCAGTTTTATGGGATTTCCCGTTTGGGGAACGGACACAGGCGGATACCTGGGAGAGGGACGTATCGACGAAACATTATATATCCGATGGCTTCAATGGGGCGCGTGGAACGGCATGTTTGAAATCAAGATTGACGGGTCCGGCGGCAGCGGCAATGACCGGGCACCCTGGCACTGCTCGGAACAGTTGCAGCAGGTATTCCGCGAAGTCTGTGAATTCAGGATGCAGCTCCTGCCCACCATCTATTCGCTGTGCTGCACATCCCATAAAAACGGTGTTCTGATGAAGCCCCTGGCCTACGGCTTTTTGAATGACACAAACACCTACTCCATCTGGGATGAATATATGTTCGGGAATACATTTCTGGTGGCGCCGCTTTTTTCAGACAAAAGCCACCGTTCCATATATTTGCCGGAAGGGAAATGGATCGATCTGTTTCAGGGTGATGTATACAAAGGACCAATTACCATTGTCAGACAGGTTCCAATCAATCATATTCCTGTGTTCATCCGCCAAAACAGTGTCTATATAACAGGGGATATATACCGGGGCAATTCAAGGATATGGAAAAAAGAAGATGAATCCCGATCCATCACCATTCATCTCTATCCCGGTCAGCCCGGCTCCCGATTCACATTCGATTATGTCGATATCCTGAACAGTGACAGAGAAAATCCGCTCATTATGAAAACAGGGAAACAGGGTGTTTCATTCACAGCGGATGCCTTCACTTTGGATGCAAACATTCTTGTCCGATGCCAAAAAGCGCCATCAGCAGTCACATTGGGCGAAACAAATATACCATTTTCCTATAATGACAAAACAGGCGCTGCAAACATTCAGGTTGATAAAAACATGCCGATACAGCTCATGATTCAGTATTAACCAGAAAATAAAGGAATGAAATCATGAATAATAAATCCATTCTATCCATATCGGTTATCCTGGCAGGGATGTCCATTTCTCTGCTTGTCCTTGTGAACTGTGAGGAGGAGAGCCCTTCTTCACCCGAAGAAGGCGGAGAGGGAATCTACTATGTATCTATCAGCGGTGATGATAACAACGACGGCCTGGAAAGGGACGGTGCATTCCGGACCATCGGACGCGCTGTGGAAATTGTGCTTCCCGGTGATACCATTATGATTCTTCCCGGTGTATATAGCGAGGGGATTTCTCTTAATAATTACGGGGCCACGGAACAGCCGATTACCATTATGGGTGAGGATAACGGTGTGGTCCTTGACGGAAATCGGTCCATGGAAATCGGATTCTGGTGTGAGGGATGCATGAATATGATATTTGATAATCTTGAAATTGCCAATTATACGGATATTGGAATCGGCTTCTATCAGAGTTCAGATATTGTTCTGCAGAATCTGGTTGTTCATAACAACGGTTTTGCTGTACAACTGACTGACTGGGAACTGGAGGGTTACGGCATTCATATCGATGACTGTATTCGCGTTGATGTTCAAACCAGCGTTGTCTATGCAAATGGTCCTGATCCCAGACCGCCGGGTATGCTGGGGACGGGAATAAACACCTATGATTGTGTGGACTGCAATATCAAGTATAACAACACCTATCAGAATGTCGGAGGAGGCATTCTGGTAGAAGACGGTGTGAACATACTGGTTGAAGGGAATAATGTCACGGCCAATTATCTGGACGCGACTGAAGATGGATGGTGGGACGGCGGTATCTGGGTGGATGGCGGACGGAATGTGACCCTCAAAAACAATAATGTTCAGGCCAATATCGGTCCCGGCATACAAATTAGCGATGAAGACAACCAGAATCCCTTTGGATATGTGCTTGAAGGCAATATCTGCACCGGTAATTATTACGGACTTTTTATCTGGAACTTTGGCTATTCCGGTTATCCGCCGGAACGGATTCTGCAGATGGAAAACAATCAGATCTCAGGGAATTCCATTCAGGATGTTTGGATTATACCGTGAGATAAATCCGGATATCAAGATATTTCAGAACGATTTTGAATAATTAAAAGGGAAAGGAGTTGAATGATGGTTTTTAAGAACTATCGTTTCATGCTGCTCGTCTGCATGCTGCTTTGCATCCTTTGCATGCACTGCGAACCCTGGGTGGAGGAATTTGAAGAAACGGAAGATGCCGTTCTGTTTACAGCGGCTCAGACGCTGGCTCCGCCATCATCCGTCAACACCCTGACGGTCATGGACTGGAACATCCGTTTCGGCGCCGGCCGTATCCCATGGTTTGGTGATTCCTGCGGGGACCGGGTCATTCTGACTGAAGAAGAGGTCCTCACCAATCTTCGTCTCGTGGCCGATAAAATCAATGAAATTCAGCCAGACATCATTCTTCTCAACGAAGTGGATATTGAATCCAAACGGTCCGCGTATATTGATCAGATGCAGTGGCTGCTGGACAATACCCGGCTGAATTACGGCGCCTATGCCTCTGTATGGCAGGTTCAGTTCATTCCGAGCGACGGGCTGGGTCGGATGAATATGGGTAACGCAATCCTTTCCAGATGGCCCATCACGGAAGCCATCCGAATTCCCCTTCCCCCGCGCGGGGATCAGGACGAGCTCACCCGATATTTTTATCTGCGCCGGAATATTCTGAAGGTCAAAATCGATCTGCCGAATGTGCCCGACTTCTATGCGGTTACGGTTCACACCTCCGCTTTCTCCAGAGACGACACCCGTAAAAAGCATATTGACCTTTTCAAAGCGGAACTGGACGCACTGGATGAAGCAGGCGCCTGGTTCGTGGCGGGAGGAGACCTGAATACCGTTCCACCCGGTGCAGCCAGAAGATATTTCTGCATAGAAAACCTTTGCCCGGATGAAGATCCTGATGATAAAGAGGGATGCGACTTTACGAAGGAAGAAACCTGGCTCGAGGGACTGTATGAAGATTACCAATCGGCAGTTCCAATCGATAATTATTTAGCAGCTGAAGAAATGTACTTTACCAATACACCGGACTGGGGCGGATTCTGGCAGAAAAAACTGGATTACCTGTTTACCAATAACCAGTGGGTGGCTGACTCGGATTCCACACATCAGGAAGCCATTGAATGCTCCGACCACGCGCCCGTCAGTGTCCGATGGGAGGTGCCGCAATGAAAAAGACAAATTTTCTGACTGCCGGTATATTGTTTTTGCTCATTACCCCCTGCACTGTGACCGGACAGCTCCCTGAAATTGAGGATGGCATCTGGTCTTCGGGAACGGCATTCCCTGTACAGGCAGGCCGGCTTGAATTCGGAATTTTTATGCCTGCCGCATACGGTCTTTCGGAATCGCTTGAACTGACCACCCATTTACTTCCGAACATCTACATGCCCAATGCGGGCCTGAAGTGGTCCCACGGTTCTGTTGGTCCGTATCAATGGGCCACGAGACACAGTATTTACTACCCGACTCCCCTGCTGAATCTGGTTGCCAAAGAAGGCATCGGCGGATTGATCTCTCCGGAATTCACCATACCGGACATGCTTGCTGTTCATAATGAAATGATGTTGACCCGGGCATGGGATCCCCATTTATTGACAACCCTGAAATTGGGTGTAACCGTGGCTTTTGGATCCGGTGACCTGGATCCGCGGTCTACCATTGATCTGCCCCTTGTTTTTCCGCGGTTGTCCGTCTTCTATAACACGTACAGTATTCGGACAGGGCTCAATTTTCAGGGACGCATCTTCTTCCGCTGGCATTATCACATGGCCACGGACCTGTTTTTTCTGCCGGGCGCTGAAGAAGGCTTTGCCTTTGAACAAACCGCATTCTTGCTGTGGCGGAAAAATCCGCGCTTCCAGTCGGGATTCGGCTGTAAGTTGACATACGCGGAATATCCGTTCGGCACCCAGTGGCACCTGATCCCGGTCTTTGACACCCAGTGGGCGCTTCAAATTAAAAAATAAGAATATGACAATTCCGGCAGGTTTTTAATACCTGCCGGAATATTAAAAAGGATTCTTCATGATGGAAAAAAATAATCCTTTCTGTACATCGGATTTATCTGTTTCAAGGATGGACCATGAACCCCCGTTCGTCATAGCCAAAAAAGGCTGGCGTTATCATCACATGGGCATACCGACAACCACTCCGCGGCCCGGTGAAAAATACATCAACCATTTAAAGATGCACGTATCGGGATTTGACACCAGTCCCTTCGGCATTGAATGGATGCGCTTTGACCCGGACTGTGAAATATCCGAACTCGTCCAAACCATGCCCCATATCGCTTTTGAAGTGGATGACATCGAATCGGCCCTGAAGGAATTAAACTGTGATGCTGAAATCAGCTCTCCATCTGAGGGTGTCCGTGTGGCCATGATCGTTCATAACGGCGCACCGGTTGAGTTAATTGAGTTTAGCATAACCCAATAATGATATCAATGTTATAAAACAGAATAATACTATTTGAATCCATTACGCTCTTTTATACAGATAATATGTGTTTTTATCAATAAATCTCTCATCCCGTAAATATCTCGAGCTCACTCTTTGCATATAGCTCATCTTATCAGTCGCCGGATCACATACATACTGTTTTTTCTTTTTATGGATAATGCCAATTAATGTAGCAGGAATATCATGATCTGTCACTTCCCTGTCTGAAGGAAGCGGTAGATACAGAAGTTTACCGTTCCTTTTCAGACATTGCAGCGACTTTAAAAAAGACTTGGAAGAATAAATAGAAATGGCCAGATCGAATTTATATTTAAAATTAATATCGCTCGTCTGATAGTCAATAACCAGATATGTAACCGAAGTCCGTGTCTTGTAAATTTTCCTTTTATTCACATATTCAACAACATTTATCAGATCCTCAAAAAAGGAGCGCGTTAAATCACTACGATCCACGTAAGTCACATTGGGAAAAATAAAAGAGGGTGTGATATGGATGGAAGATCCAATATAAATAACGTCATCTGTTTTTTACAAACGGATTTAATCAGTTTGAACAGATTGAATCGTTCAAAATCCATAGACGCATAATATTTATTATAATTAAACGCGATCTCTTTATGTGTCATATCCGACAACTTTAGTCAATAAACATGATTTATCATTGACTGAAAAATTTATCCTGGATCAGCCTTAAATTATTAAAATATAGGTAATATCACAATATTATGCAATATATTGACTTTCATCCTATAAATGATTAAAATAGAAAACAAAATATGAAAATAATTATATTGGGATGAGGCGTGTAAAAAGTATACGGGGGATTAAACAATGAATAATACCAGAAAAATTAAAAAGGTATTAAAGAGCATACCAATCCTTGAAGGAGCGGGTGTTCATCTTAAGAGGGTTTTCGGATATCAGCATGTACCGCAGTTTGATCCGTTTCTGCTTCTTGACGACTTTCATTCCGACAATCCAGATCTTTATATCAAGGGTTTTCCATGGCACCCGCATCGCGGTATTGAAACAATAACCTATGTATTAAACGGAGACGTTGAGCATGGCGACAGTATGGGAAACAAGGGTATCATTCATGCCGGTGATGTTCAATGGATGACAGCGGGAAGCGGAATCATTCATCAGGAGATGCCGAAAGGGCAAAAAGACGGCCTTCTCTGGGGATTCCAGCTTTGGGCCAACCTGCCCGCTTCACATAAAATGATGGCGCCCCGTTACAGGGAAGTGCTGAGCAGTCAAATTCCAAAAATCAAACTCGAAAATGGAACTGAAATAACCGTCATCTGCGGTCATGTAAATTCCCAGTCCGGACCGATTAAAGATATTGTCAGTGATCCGGAATACCTCGATATCTCTGTGCCCCCGAACAGTATTTTTTCCCGAGCCGTCCCATCAGATTATACGGTCATGGCCTATGTTATTGATGGAAAAGGTTATTTTGAACCTGCATGTGATCCTTTTCATTATGAAAAAGAAGGACAGAATTATTTTGATTTCAACAGGGAATGCATGATAGATGCTGAAAGTCTGGTTCTGTATGAAAACGGTGATACCATAACCGTGACAACAAAGGATCAGCCGGTTCGTTTTTTATTCATTTCCGGGAAGCCGATAGGAGAACCCGTCGCCTGGCAGGGCCCAATCGTTATGAATACCAACGAAGAGTTAAAAACCGCATTTGAAGAATATCATAATGGAACCTTTTTAAAACACAACGAATAATTCATCAACCAATCTTTTGGAGAAACCGATGATTAAACGAATTCCGGTTTTATGGGCAGGCCGTATCCTCATCTTCTTTTTTATTCTTCTTGCGGTATTTCATTGTCTCGTTCTTATCGGAGCGATTCCATCAAATATTGTGTGGGCGGGACAGATCGATGATACAACATCAAATCTGCTGGTTCTGGAACTGACGGCCCTGTTCATGACACTTCTTTTTCTGCTTCTGATTATCCTTAAGCTGCGGCTTATCAAAGCAGGCAAATCAGGCTGGCCGGTGCAATTGGGCATCTGGATTATTTTTATCTACCTTGTCTTGAACACCATCGCGAATCTGGCATCCGGCGTTTCCTTTGAAAACCTGATTTTCGCCCCGCTGACATTGCTTCTTGCAATTCTTGCCCTGCGTCTGGCCCTTGAAAAACCGGATAAATAGTGCACCACGTTATGAATACACAGCAAAATTTGAAAATACCCCCCGAACTGATACAACTAGGCTTCAAGCCCTGGTTCGAGGAACAGATCGGTGCAGATCAGCTCAATGAATTAAATATTGCCCGCATTGTGACGGTTGATAAAAACCGATGCCTCATCTCAACGGGTCGGCAAATCCTGTCTGCTGAAATTACGGGCAAGCGCATGTTCGCAGCTGAATCCCCACTGGATTTTCCAACAGTCGGTGACTGGGTAACCGTCAAGTTATACGATGACGATTCATTTGCCATTATTCATGATATTATTCCCCGTAAAACACTATTAAGAAGAAAGACATCAGGTAAAAAAATTGAATTTCAGCTGATCGCGGCCAATATTGACACAGCCTTTATCATGCAGTCTCTGGATTTCAATTACAATATCAGACGGCTGGAGCGATACCTGACCATGATTCATGAAAGCAGAATACAACCCGTTGTTCTTTTAAGCAAACAGGACCTGCTGTCTAAACAGGATGTCAGTGTCCGGATTTCTGATATCCTGAAACTAATGCCCGATTTAACCATCATCCCTTTCAGCAATCAGTCCCAATCGGATGTCCGGAAAATTCAGAAAGTTCTGAAAGCAAAAGACACCTACTGTCTGCTCGGTTCCTCCGGCGTGGGGAAAACCACATTACTGAACAATTTAATGAAAGATGATCTTTTCAAAACGGAATCTGTTCGGGAAAAAGACGGCAAAGGAAAACACGCAACAACACGGCGGCAGCTAACAGTCCTGGAAAACGGTGCCATGATCATTGACACACCGGGCCTGAGAGAACTGGGCAATATGGAAATAGAGGCCGGACTGAGCGACACATTTCAGGACATTATTCAGCTTTCCGGCCAATGCAGATTCAGTGATTGCACACATACACATGAAAATGAATGCGCTGTCCTGGCTGCTGTCAATGAGGGACGTCTTTCACAAAAACGGTTTGAAAATTATATTAAGATGAAAAAGGAATCTGCATACAATGAAATGTCCTATGTGGAAAAAAGGCATAAGGATAAAAAACTCGGCAAATTTTACAAGTCCGTTATGACGCATAAGAAAAAAACCGACTTAAAACATAGATAAGATCAAATCTAAAAATCTCAGAATATTCATAATTTATTCATATACAAAACAAGCCGGTTTTAGACGAAAGTCCAAACCGGCTTTCATTTTATTAATGCACAGGAATAATCACAATATGTGGGCAGGTACAATCTGACTTATACGGAAAATTCAGGATTCGGATTTTTCGGATTCCCCGCTGCTGAAAAAATGGCGCGCCAGAATAATACACCCGGCAATAATCATTAATATCGGCCACCATCCGCCCATTCCCGCGCTGATAAAGAAAAAGACGAGTCCGAGACCACCCAGTATCCCCGCCGGAACCAGCAATCCTTTGTCACGGCTCCCGCCAAAATACATGGCCAGAAAGCCAACCGCAGGGGCCAGAATAAATACAGGCCATAAATCCTCCATGTGCCACCATCCGAAAACACTCAGATAGAAAAAGAGAAGACCGATGACCAGAAAGATTGAACCCGGCATCAACAGACCAAAATTACTCCGATTATACAAATAACCGACGATAAACGCCAGTCCGACAGAAAGGGGGAAAACGGGCCATAGCTTTTCCATGCTGACATCGCTCAAATTTCCAACCAGAAAAGCCGCTCCGAGAAAAATCAAGAAAATACCCCAGCCAAGATTATGTTTTCCAGAAGCCATAATTTTTTCCTTTCTTGATAATCAAACCACTTCTATTGATTTTGGTGTTACCCGGCCAACAAACGTTATCTGTATTTTTCGAAAAACTCCATCAGCTCTTTCTGCGTGGTAATCCCTACAGGACCGTCATAAATACCGCCGTCACCAGTCACATCATACACCCTGACCGCAATGCTGTTTTTTTCATTCCATTTGATTAAATGAGCCGGGATATAGTAATATCGGTCGCTCCTGTAATAATTAAAAAAGCCGTCCGTATATCCCTCATCCGGAAAACGCGCCATCCGGCCTATTCTCACTCCGTTGAAATAGGTTTCATCCATATCATCAATCTTGCCCAGCATCAATATTAGTTTTTCATCACCGTAAATGTTCCGGATATTAACCTTTTTGCGATACCACGCGTATCCATTGTAATCAATTCCCTCTGACTCCCACACACCGGGCACCCTGATTTTCGACCATTCCGAATCATCAAACCCGGATTCCGAAAAAGCGGCATCATCGCCCTGTACAAATTTCCAGAGTCCTGATAAATTAATTTTCAATCGCACCGTGGATTTTACAAACAGCCCCACTGTGCCCCTGACAATACCCCCTTCCCCCTCATTATCATAAACACGTACTGCAAGAACATTTTCTTTGTCACGATACAGCATTTCCGTAGGAATCATATAAACACGCTCCTCTGTGTATGCAGACTGATACCCCGGGGGAAATTGTCCCGTATGTTTCAAGAACTGGCCATTTACATAAACAGCATCCACATCGTCAATATAACCGAGTTTTAAGTATAAATAATTGTTTAAGTTCATCGGAAGGAGCTTAAATGAATAGCGATACCAGGCGTAACCATCATATTCAGGATAACCCTGATCCTCCCATCTCCCGGGCACACGAATTTGAACCCAGTGGGCATCATTGTATGCAGGGCCGGCATACGCCTTATCGTCCCCGGTGCGAAATCGCCAATAGCCATTGAGATTGAGAATCTGCTTCATCTCATCAGCCATCAAAATAAACGGGAAAAGAACAATAAAAAGAATGGAAAAGACTCTCATAATAAACAATCCTTTCTTCAATCACTGAAAATTTCATTAAACAATTCGTCAAAGAAATTGGATGTCTTTTTCCTCTTCTTCTCCCTTTTATAACGCAAAAAATCCTTTCTGGAAGTAATCCCGATCGGACCTTCATAAATACCGCCTGAACCGCCGGTATCAAAAACACGGACAGCCAGCAAATTATCCTGATCCCATTGAATCAGTTTGCTCGGAAGATAATAAAACCGTTCATCTTTCCAGTGCACCGTACCGTGTCCGCTTTGTTCTCCCGGAAACCGTCCGGTTTGTCCAATCCGGACGCCATTGACATAAATTTCATCAATATCATCAATCAAACCCAGAACAAGGATCAGATCTTCCTGCGCCAGGTCTCTGTCAACCTGGAAAGTATGTCTGTACCATCCGTATCCATCGAGATAGGGATAATCCTGAGCCTCCCAGGTACTCGGCACCTGAATGACGTCCCATTCTGTATCATTATAATCAATCCTTGACCATTCCGGGGAATCACCGGGACTGAATTTCCAACTGCCGGTTATGGTTGAATACAAAGGCACCTGGAACTCGGAATAAATACCAATGTTGCCCCACAAAATACCACCGTTCTCCTTGTGATCATAAACACGAATAGCGATCACATTATCTTCCCCGTATTTTAAAACATCAGAGGGCAAATGATATTTTCTCTGAGAGCCATAAGCGGTCATATATCTGGGCGGGAAGCTTCCTGTACCGCCGATATATTGACCATTAATATAGACGGCATCCACATCATCGATGCTCCCAAGCTGAATATTGAGAGACTTACTCTTGTACTTCTCGGCTAAATAAAAATCAGTCCTGTACCATGCATAACCGTCATACCCGGGATATCCCTGATCCTCCCACCGTTTCCTTACCCGTATGGTGTTCCAGTTTGTGTCATCAAATTCGGGCTCCGCATAGGTCATATCATCACCAATTTTGAATTTCCACTTACTGCCCAAACGAATTTCACGGTAATTTTCCGCCCCGAAAAGACAGGAGCAGGTCAATATAATCATTACGGTCAAATATGTTTTTTTCATCTTGATACTGCCTCCTTTATTCCATATAATTCATCCGTACGGTTCAGTCGAAAAAATCCATATTATTTTACCATCTCATAATCCCGATATTTCCTTCAATCGTATTGGCTTTCAAAAAAGCTTCAGACAGCCCGACCGTACCACTGGACTGCTTGCCGCTTTTTATCATATCTTGTAACAAATTAAAATCTGAACGGATAATGCCTTCCTTTGTTCTTGCTTGAAAGGCCAGATTGGATGTTGCGGGAATGGCAATATGAATACTGCCTTCATCACTACCGACATAATATTGGCCCTGCTTCAGTGGTGAGAATCCGGCTTTAATATCACCTTCTTTAGAAAATATTTTAAATCGAAGGGATCTGCTGTTTTTTAAATCAACATTGCCTTCTTCTGAACGAATATCCATATCTGTGGTATGGCAGTTGGTTACATCAATACTTCCTTCATCAGCCCGGACCCGCAATTTGCCCGATTCTATGGAAACAAGATCTGTAAGCCGCACATCGCCCTCTTCTGATTTGATGTTCAGGCCGGAAAACCGGATTCGATTACATTCAACATCTCCTTCATCGGCCTCAATAATCCAGTTCCCCCTCCCCTGTCCGTCCTGAACTGTAACATCACCCTCCCTGCAGGCTATTCTCAATTGCACATAAGCCGGGATCATCAATTCATAATCGACCGATCCACGATTCCATCCCATGTTGTACCAGAAGGATCTATGAAAAAGATCGGAAATCCGGAACCGCTTTCCGGAGCCATAGCATTCACGGATAAGAATGCTGTTGTTGCCCTCTTCAATTTTAACAAGCATCCGATCAATAAGCTTGTTTGCCTGTTCTTTGGTTTCGGCCCAGACTTTCCTGGTAATCCGGATTTTCAGATCCAGGCTGTCCCATCCTGTAATAAAGACACGGCCCGTTCCTGCCATCAGGGTGATTTGCGCACCTGTCGGCACAGAATAAGAATGACTGACCGTACGGTGCAATTCCACAGCACCTGCATAGGAATAAAACAGCACGATCAGAATGCTTATCCAATACAATAATGCTTTATGAAAGGTCTTTTTCTTCATTTAACAGTCCATCGGCACAATCACTATTTATGGATTCTCGATTCAACCGATTAACAATCTCACTCCCGGTCGATTCTTAATTCCCCCAATCCGGTGGATATTCGCAACGACAACCTTTGATCATGTTCATCGTAATCTTCTGAATAATAATAACGGCCCCGTTTATAAAGGCTGTGATCTATATCCTTATGGGATAAAAAACCAAAACTACCCCCTACATGCATACGAATAGCCAGATTCTCAGGCAGTACGATGGAAGCTTCGCCAATATCGAGATCCACCTTGGCACGGCTGTCCGTTTCGAAAAGACCGGTGAACTCCGCGTACAGCTCGCCGATTCCCCCGTTAATATCGGCCTTCAGAAATCGGGCGTTCCCGAGACGCAGTAATTGAACCTCGCCAATCCGTGCATCAATATCCATAAAATCCATAACTGTAAGGTTGGGTTCATCAAACGAAACCCGGACTTCTCCTGCCCAGTTATTCAGGCTGAATTCCTGAATTGACAGTCCGCCAAGCTTCAAAGTCACTTCTCCGGCCTTCACTCTGGTGTCAAGCAGCAATACCGCCTTAAACGGTAATGACAAATGGCAGTATGAATAATT
>Ga0272441_10008299_pt1 | contig 16500 bp, 16 predicted proteins | sample SSMProp6N_FD_193582 | JGI IMG/M metagenome (GOLD analysis project Ga0272441, IMG submission 193582) | Marine sediment archaeal communities from Little Sippewissett salt marsh, Falmouth, MA, United States - SSM-Prop-6N | ecosystem: Environmental > Aquatic > Marine > Wetlands > Sediment ... | reverse complement strand
TGAGGTCTTCCTGCTGCGGGAGCTGAATCAGGATCAACGCCTGTGGGACGTGCTGGTAGATCCTGCCCGGAAGATACGTATCGGAAACAAGCTTTACTTTGGGGAGGATGAAGCCCTTGTGGCGGAGGTGATTGACAATACCACCTCGAGGGGCCGCACGCTTCGCTTCCTGTATGACGGGTCCTATCCTGATTTCCGCCGGAAGCTACGGGAGCTTGGCCAGACCCCGCTTCCCAAGTATATCAAAAGGGATGTGGAGCCTTCTGATGAAGAGCGCTACCAGACGATCTACGCCAAGCACGAAGGTGCTGTGGCAGCACCCACGGCCGGGCTCCATTTTTCCAAGCACCTGCTGAAGCGCCTCGAGATCAAGGGGATTGATTTTGCCGAACTCACCCTGCATGTAGGGTTGGGAACTTTTAATCCCGTGGAGGTAGAGGACCTCTCCAAGCACAAAATGGACAGTGAGGAACTCATTATTGACGAGAAGGCTACTGAAATCGTCAACAGGGCCAAACGGGAAAAACGCAAAGTATGTGCGGTGGGGACGACCGTCATGCGCGGGCTGGAAAGCGCCGTTTCCTCCGAGCACATGCTCAATACCTTTGAAGGGTGGACCAACAAGTTTATCTTTCCGCCCTATGAATTCAGCATTGCCAATGCAATGATCACAAATTTCCACTTGCCGAAGTCGACCCTCCTGATGATGGTTTCTGCTTTTATCGGCCACGACCTGATGAAGCGCGCCTATAAGGAGGCGATTCTCGAGCAGTATCGCTTCTATTCCTACGGGGATGCCATGCTGATCCTATAGAAGGCCATCGCAGGCCATTGAAACACCTTATGCAAACGGCCGAGAAAATAGATATTCGTGCCCTGAGTCGGGAAGACCTGAGAGACTTTTTCACCGCAGAGGGAGAACAGGCCTTTCGGGGAAACCAGGTCTATGAATGGCTCTGGAAGAAGGGGGCGCATTCTTTTGAGGAGATGACCAATCTCTCCCTGGAGCTCCGCAGCCTGCTCACTTCCCGCTTCACCATTAACCACATTGCCGTGGACCGGATGCAACGCAGCAAGGACGGGACCATCAAGAATGCCGTGCGCCTGCACGACGGGTATATCGTGGAATCCGTGCTGATCCCGACCGAGAGCCGGACGACGGCCTGTGTCTCCAGTCAGGTGGGTTGCAGCCTGGACTGTCGTTTTTGCGCCACGGCCCGCCTGAAGCGGATGCGAAATCTGAACGCCGATGAGATCTTTGACCAGGTCGTGGTCATCGACCGGCAGAGCCGTCTGTATTTCGGCCGTCCCTTGAGCAACATCGTCTTTATGGGTATGGGAGAACCGCTGATGAACTATCCCAATGTGGTGAATGCCATCCGCAGGATCACCTCAGAAGAAGCGCTGGGGATGTCTCCGCGGCGGATCACGGTCTCCACCTCTGGCGTCCCCAAGATGATCCGAAAGCTGGCCGATGAGGACCTTCGGTGCAACCTGGCGGTATCCCTTCATTCCGCGGTAGATTCCACACGGACCGCCATTATGCCTTTTAATGCCAAGATGCCACTGGCGGAGCTGAAGGAGGCCATCGGATACTGGTACCAGCAGACCAGAAGCCGCGTCACCTATGAATATGTGGTCTGGGAAGGAATCAATGATAAGCCCGAAGATATCACTGCCCTGCTGGAGTTTTGCAAGGCAGCCCCCTCCAAGGTGAATCTTATCGAGTACAACCCCATCGATGATGGAGAATTCCAGCAGGCCCGGGAAGAAGCCATCCAGGCCTATGTCAGGGCACTTGAATCTTCCGGGGTCACCGTCACGGTGCGTCGCTCCAGGGGAAAGGACATCGATGCCGCCTGTGGGCAGCTGGCCAACAAGAGCACGAAAGCGTAACCCTGGTTGCTTCCCGGATCGGCTACCTTATAAGTAGTGTCCGACCTTTAATCGACCTCTGTCATTTCCCTGGGGTAGTATTTCCGGATCTGTCTTTTCACATAGAGAAATCGTACGATTCCGATCAGCAGCAGAATTGGGGCCAGAATGATCAGGAAATAACCTACATCCCGGATTTCCTGGAGGATTTCGATTTTAAGGATGGCAAAACCAGAGCTCAGGAACACGACAAACGTGCGGAAATAGGCCAGGAAGGTGCGTTCATTAGCCAGCCGCGTCCGCTCAATGGCGAGGCCGTCCGTCCGGCTCAGGTTGTTCAGCTTCTTCATGCCCATATTGCTTTAAATTGGACAAAAAGGTACGCTTTCCCCTTATTTTTTTCAAGGAGGAACCAAAAAGTATTTGGACTCCACTTCGGCACACGCATAGAATTCCCACCATTTGAGCCAGAATCATTGACAAGCAGGGAGGTTCAGGAGCTCGGTTTGCTTCCGCTTTGATTGGTTCGGGGAAACTTGCTTTTTCCGTACTTTTGAAACCAAAACCTAACCGGGCTTAATTCCAGCTTTTTGAAAGTCAGCGCGCAGATCCGGGAACCCATCGAAAGGGAAATGGAACTCTTTGAGTCAAAGTTCCATGAATCCATGAAGTCTCCGGTGCCCCTGCTCAACCGGATCACCTATTATATCGTCAACAGGAAAGGGAAGCAAATGCGCCCCATGTTTGTATTTCTCACCGCCAAGATGCTCAATGACGGGGTCGTAAACGAACGCACCTACAGGGGCGCCTCAGTCATAGAACTGATTCATACGGCCAGCCTGGTTCACGACGATGTGGTAGATGATAGTTATAAAAGACGGGGTTTTTTCTCCATCAATGCCCTGTGGAAAAACAAGATTGCCGTCCTGGTTGGGGATTTCCTGCTCGCCCGGGGGATGCTGCTCTCGGTGGATCATGGGGATTTTGACCTGCTCCGCATTATTTCAGCAGCTATGCGTGAGATCAGCGAAGGGGAATTATTACAGATTGAGAAGGCCCGGCGACTCGATATTACCGAGGAGGTGTACTACGAGATCATCCGCCAGAAAACCGCCACCCTGATCGCCGCCTGCTGCAGCCTGGGGGCGGCTTCCGTGAAACCGCATTCCGGGGAGGTGGAAACCTTCCGGAAATTTGGGGAATTTTGCGGGATGGCATTTCAGATCAAGGATGATCTTTTCGACTACGGGGAGCAGCGCATTGGAAAGCCCACGGGAATCGATATCAAAGAACAGAAAATGACCCTGCCCCTGATCTATGCCCTGAACCATGCTGCGGAAGATCAACGTAAATGGTTGATCAATTCGGTCAAGAACCACAACAAGGATCGTAAACGCGTTCGGGAGGTCATTGCCTATGTAAAGGATTCGGGGGGGTTGGACTATGCGGAGGCCAAAATGCTGGAATTCAGGGATCAGGCGCTTGAAATTCTGCGGAGTTACCCGGAATCGGCATATCGGAATGCCCTGGAGCTCATGGTGAATTATGTGGTAGACCGAAAGATCTAGACCTAAAGCAACTGACGGCCCGGGATTTTTTTGGGTCTCAGGCAACCATATTCCCGTTACTTCCGTCTTTATATACAGAAGCACATATGAAAGTGAAGATCATTTCATTGCTCCAGCACGAGAACCTGCTGATCCGAAAGGCAGCCACTGGCCGCCGGGAGGCTCAGAAGGTCCTGTATGAGCGGTATGCTCCAAGGATGCTTTCCCTTTGCAGGCGATATGTCAAGGATCCGCATTTTGCAGAGGATGTAATGATCGAAGGTTTTGTAAAAGTGTTTTCCAGGCTGAGGGATTTTGAATTCAGAGGCAGCTTTGAAGGTTGGATCCGGCGGATCATGGTTCGCGAAGCAATCGATTTCCTGAGGAAAAGACAGTTTATGGTCTATGATGATCTCCAACTGGAAACCTATCAGGTGGAACAACAGCTTTCGGATCCCTATCTGCTTGAAGCCCTTGAACACCTTATTGAAAAGCTGCCTGAAGGGTATCGGTTGGTCTTTACCCTCTATGCAATAGAAGGATACAAACACAGTGAAATAGCTGCGCTTTTGGATATATCTGAAAGCACTTCGAAATCACAGCTTTACAAAGCCCGGAAACAGTTGCAGGAGCAGCTTAAGGAAACATCAAAACGACAGTATGGCACCCATTGATTTTGAAAAGGAATTGCAGGAGCGAATGCGCTCCCGGGAGGTGAAGCCCAGTCCAGAGGCCTGGGATCGGATCTCGGCCAGGTTGGATGAAGAAGCGCCTGTTGCTTCCCGAAAACCGAGGCTATGGATAGGTTTGGCGGCCGCCAGTGTGTTGGTATTATTGGGTTTTCTCTTTCTTAGGAAACCTGCGGAAGCATTGCCCCTATTAGATCCTGTGGTTGAATCCCCGAATACGGAAATCCCTGTCCAGGACCCTGCCCGTCAGCCAGAAGAGGTCATCACCGGACCGTCGGAGGATCAGGCAGGATCGCTGGCCGGAGTTAAAACAGACCCTCAGGACCTGGAGGAAGACGGTAACGTCAGGGCGGAGAATCGCGACGCCTATGACAACCAGCCGGAAGTGGCGGCGATTCGGAATCCCGGAGTTTCAAAGCAGGAAGAAATACCACAGAGGTCAGTAGCTGTAGCCACCGCTGAGGTGCCATCACCGACCCGGCAACATCCTTCAGACCCTCAACCTGTTCAGGCACAGGAAGATGAAATTGAAGCTTTGCTGAATCAGGCCCGGGAATCCATTACCCTGCAAATGGACAAAGACACGGTACGTTCGGTGGACGCGATGGCCCTGCTGGACCGGGTAGAGGAAGAGCTGGACCAGACCTTTCGGGAAAAGATCATGGACAAATTAAAAACAGGCGTAAATAAATTGCGCACCGCCGTGGCGGAGCGCAAGGACTAGCCAAAGATAATCGGGCACCCCGGCCGATTGAGAATTACAAGGGGAAATAGGTTTATTCATCAATCAAAAATCAATTATTATGCAAACACTTGTACGAATTCTCATCCCAATCCTTTTGCTCACCTGTATGACACAGCTTCAGGCGCAGGAAGGCTATGAAAAAAAGATCAAAGAGCTACGGGAAGAGCGGGAACTGGTGGTCAAACAAGAGAAGCAGGCCCTGAAAAATGAGATTTCAAAGATCGACGACCAACTGGCTGCCGAGGAAATCAATCTGGAGGAGGCCCAGCAGCTCAAGGAGGCTGCTGCTGAGAAACACGCCCTGAATATCGAAAACAGACAGGCTATAATCGACAACGAGATCGCCCTGCTGGAACGAAACAAGGGAGATGCCGCGATCTCAAAGGACAGCGTTCCGGAAAAAAAGGAACGGACCATTGTCATGGAGTATCCCGACTTGGATGAGGATTGTGAGTTTTGGGGATGGGGATGCGACTATTGGGACTGGGAGGGCTACAGGTACGACAAGAGGACTTATTCCGACCTGGTAATCGCCTTTGGATTCAGTAATGCGGACATCGAGGGTCAATCATTGCAGGATACCCCCTATAAGGTAGCCGGGAGCCGCTTTTTTGAAATCGGGTGGAACTGGCGTACCAGGGTATTTCAGAATTCCAACTGGCTGCGCTTTCACTATGGATTTATGTTTCAGTTCAACGGTCTGAAACCCAAAGGGAACGAGATCTTTGTGCTTGAGAATGGAACGGCCGTACTGGAAGAATTTCCTTTCCCTCTGCGCAAATCAAAGTTTCGAATGGACAACCTGGTGGCTCCCCTGCACTTTGAGGTCGGTCCTTCCCGAAAGCGGATGTCCGGAAAGAATGTCCGCTATTCCCTCAAAAGGCAGTTCCGTTTTGGTATTGGGGGTTATGGAGGGATCAAGCTCGGTTCACGCCAGAAACTTAAGTATACCGTTGACGGGGAGCGCCGGAAGGAAAAACTCAAAGGCGGCCTGGACACCAGCGATTTTGTCTATGGCCTGAGCACCTATATGGGTGCAGGGGGGGTGCTGGCGTATTTCAAGTACGACCTCAATCCCATCTTCCGGAATGCAGATGTAAAACAGCGGTTTATCGCCTTCGGCCTTCGCCTTGATATTTAGAAAACATCTGATGCAGGGACTCCAATCGGGGTCCCTGTTCATTTAGACCTCAAGTCCTCAAGGGCTTTCTGCATCTCAGGGGTTAACTCCACGCCTTCATAGGCCTTTCTGCAATGCCCGCAGGATACGAACGCCATAGGCTTCAGGCGATATACCGGGATCCAGAACAGGTGGACAAAATGAGGCACGACGGTGGCTTGAAGAAACCCGGTCTGTCCGCAGTAAGGGCAGCAGACCCCTGGTATCCGGCCCTCTTTCTTTTTGCCGGTACGGGTTCCGAAGAATAATATGAACATCACTGAGGGATCCATCATGCTCCCAAAAGTAAGAAAACCGTGGCATGCATATATTTGCCCGGGTGATTCCTTTTGGGTGGCCCGCACTTTTCTTACTTTTAATCTTTCCTAATCCGACACCTTGATATCCAGGAACACCATAGATCAGGTATTTGAAACCGCCCGCGTTGAGGAGGTTATTGGCGACTTTGTGCAGCTGAAGAAATCCGGGTCCAATTTCAAGGGGCTCAGTCCGTTCACAGATGAGCGAACCCCCAGTTTTATGGTTTCCCCCGTAAAGCAGATTTGGAAGGATTTCAGCAGCGGAAAAGGCGGAAATGTCGTGGCATTCCTTATGGAACATGAGCATTTTTCCTATCCGGAGGCCATCCGTTACCTGGCCAGGAAATATCAGATCGAGGTGGAAGAGACCCAGCAGACCGACGAGCAGAAGGAGAAGGCAAGCGAACGGGAAAGTATGTTGCTGGTGACTGAATTTGCTCAGGAGTTCTACGCAGATTGCCTTTGGAATACGGAACAGGGCAAGGCGATTGGGGGTAGTTATTTCAAGGAACGCGGATTTACTCCCCAAACCATTCGCCACTTTGGCCTGGGTTATAATCCAGACCGATGGGACGCCTTTACCAAGGCTGCCCAGGAGAAGGGATATCAATTGGAATTCCTGGAGAAAACCGGTTTGACAATTGTCAAAAAGGCCTCCGGGGAAGGAGCGCCCGACAAGGTTTTCGACCGCTTCAAGGGGCGGGTCCTCTTTCCCATTCATTCCATGAGCGGACGGGTACTCGGATTTGGAGGCCGCACCCTAAGTGCAGACAAGAAGCAGGCCAAATACCTGAATTCCCCGGAAAGCGAGATCTATCACAAGAGCAAGGTCCTCTACGGAATTTACTATGCCAAGCAGGAGATTGCCCGTAAGGATGTCTGTTACCTTGTAGAGGGATATACGGATGTGATCCAGCTCTATCAAAACGGCATTGAAAATGTCGTGGCTTCCAGCGGGACAGCCCTCACTCCTGAACAAATTCGTCTGATCCGGCGCCTGACCCAGAATGTCGTTGTGCTCTTTGATGGGGATGCTGCAGGTCTCAGGGCCTCTTTGCGGGGGGTGGACCTAATCCTGGAAGAAGGGATGAACGTGCGGGTTTGTACGTTTCCCGAAGGCGAAGACCCCGATAGTTTTGCCCGAAAGCACTCCCGGGAGGCCATCGAAAAATACCTGGAAGAGAACGCCAGGGACTTCATCCAGTTCAAAACGGCCCTCCTAACAGAGGCGGCGGCCAACGATCCTATCCGCAAAGCGGAAACCGTGAGGGATATTGTCAGCAGCATTGCACGGATCCCGGACCCAATCAAACGGGAGATCTACGTTCAGGAATGTGCATCCCTGATGGGCATCTCGGAGGAGGTTTTGTTCAATACCCTTGCCCAAATGGGCCGCAAAAAGGCCCGGGAGGCGGCTCGCAAACCCCAGGCACCCCCAATGGAGGTGGTCGCTGGCGGACCGGAGGATCAGCGGGTGGACCTGCAGTATGAACTGGAGCGAAAAATCATCGAAATGCTACTGCTCTACGGTAAGGAAAGCCAGGAATTTGAGGACCTCGTCCTGAAGGAGAATGAGGAGGGGGAGCTTGTGCTTGAACCCGAATACACCAAGTCACGGGTTTTCGAGAAGGTATATCTCGATCTTCAGGAAGACGAAATAGAGCTCACCCACGGGCACTTTCGAAAGATCTATTACACCCTCATGGAACGTCTCAATGCAGACCGGGAGTTTAAGATCCAGGAATTGCTAAGTGAACTGGACCAGGAGCTGGTACATGAGATTTCCTCTATTCTGATGGAAGAGGAAAAGTACCGGCTACACCAATGGGAGCGCAAAGACATCTTTCCCAAGGCAAAAGAGCAATCCCTATCACAACTGGTCAGCGAGACCATTTTGTCCCTGCGTTGTTATCTGATCAAGAAACGCATTGAAGCCCTTCAGAAGGAAACTGAAGGAGTTGCTTCCGACAGCAATCACGAGATCCTGGATGAGATCATGAATTACCTGCAATTGAATAAATTGCTGAACACCAAGCTAAATCGGGTCCTTTCCTGAGGGGTAAAAAAAAATCCGCCGTTTCGGCGGATATCAAAATCGGTGATGATCAATTAGTACAGCTCAAGTGCTTTCGCCTGCTGGAGCAAATCGACCATGTTGTCTACATTGAGCTTCTTCATCAATCGCGCTTTATAGGTACTGACCGTTTTTTCATTCAGGTTCAAGCCCTTGGCGACCTCTTTGTTGCGTTTTCCATTTGCCAGCATTTTCAGCACCTCCATTTCCCGGGTGGATAGTTTTCGGAAGAACCTCCTGGGTTTCTGCGTGCCCTCGTCAAAGGCCAGGCGCTGTGCCAGTTCATTGGTGATAAAAATACCTCCGGAGCTGATCTTTTCGATAGCCCGGATGAACTTATCCATTTCCGCGTGCTTACAGAGGTACCCGCTCGCCCCGGCACGGATCGTGCTGAGCGCATAAACATCTTCTGACTGTCCGCTGTAGATGAGTACTTTCAGGTCAGGATGGTCCTCTTTAACCCTTCTTAAGGCCGCAATGCCATTGCACTCCGGGATATCCAGTTCCAGGACCAGCACATCGGGCTGTTCCTGCCTGAGTAATTCGAATAAAGCCGAGGTAGTGGGAACATCCCCAATGACCTGAAGATTTTCCTGCCTTTCGAGCAATGATTTGATTCCAAACCGGACGATGGGGTGGTTGTCCGCTACGATTACTTTGATCATGTTTGGTTGCTTTTACAAGGTGTTTTAGACACGTCTTGCCCGATATAATTTTACCATCGGGATACCCACAAAGTTGTCCAAAATTTTACTCAGACCCTGTAAAACGCGGTTTTTTTCGAGATAATGCGGTGATTTACAGCTAAGAGGTCATTTTCAGGGATTCGGGAATTTTGCAGACGGGGATAGGAAGCATTTTATGTCGATTAACGGCATTGAGTTTCTTGTAAATCCCGAAAACTTCCTGCTGACGACCGCTGAAAGCCGCAGCCGTTTTACCCTGGGCATCCATCTCCATGGCCCATTCCAGTTCGGGGTAGGAGGCTCCTATCTGGTCCTCGTCGGTCCGGTCGTCTCCCCAGAGCCCGTCTGTTGGAGGGGCATCCATGATATCCTGCCCAACCCCGAGGAAGGCGGCAAGCTCGTACACTTCGGTTTTCAGTAAATCCGCAATCGGGCTCAGATCCACGCCTCCATCCCCGTATTTGGTGTAGAAACCCACGCCGAAATCTTCAACCTTATTCCCGGTCCCGGCCACCAGGAGTTTTTCGAGGGCCGCAAAATAGTAGAGGGAGGTCATTCGTATCCTGGCCCGGGTATTGGCCAGGGACATCAGGCGCTTTTCCTCCTGGTCCACTGACGGGAGGGCCTCAATAAGCGTGTCAAATACAGGAGTCAGGTCAATCCATTCCGATCGGACCTTGGCATGGTGCTCTTTCAGCCAGAATATGTGGTTTGCCGCACGTGTTACCTGATTCTTCGACTGGTGAATGGGCATTTCCAGGCAGAGTACCTCCATCCCGGTAAGGGCGCAGAGGGTGGATGTAAGGGCCGAATCGATCCCCCCGGAGACCCCCACGACAAACCCATTCATTCCCGCCTTTGTTGCATAGTCCCGCAGCCAACTTACAATATGGTCCCTTACTTTTGCTGTTTGCATGTATCTTCGGATTGAATTGGAAAATAGGTAACTTTGTCCCAGTAAAAATAGCACCTACACCCCAAAATAAGAAAGCCTTGAAAGGATTTGTCGGTCTGTTGCTGCGGAGATTTGCAGTCTTAGTCTTCCTGATGTCGATTTACCAGTGCGCAGATCCTCAACCCGGGGTATCCAGGGAGGTTCTGGAGATCCCTTTGACGCTTGAGGTAGATCGTTTTGATCTGGAATTCGATCAGATCACCCCGGAGGAGCTGCCAGCCTTAAAGGGGAAATATCCCTTCTTCTTCCCGCCACAGTATTCCGACAGTATTTGGATAGCCAAACTGGGGGATACCCTGCAACAGCATATCAGGAAGGAAGTGCGGATGGCCTTTCCCGACTTTGAAGCTTATAGAGTAGAACTGGAATTACTCTTCAAGCATGCCCGCTTTTATTTTCCCCAAACCCGGGCGCCCAGGATTATCACCCTGACTACGGACGTGGATTATGAGAATCGCATCATCCTCACCGATACCCTGCTTTTAATCGGCCTGGACAATTACCTGGGGCCGCAACACGAATTCTATGCCAATATGTCCCGGTATATTGCGCAGGAACTGGACCCTGGTTTACTGGTCAGTGATGTGGCCGCAGCTTTTATCCACCAGCGCGTTCCATATCCTAAGACGCGTAGTTTTATGGCACAAATGGTCTATCACGGAAAGCAACTCTATCTGAAGGATCTGCTGATGCCCCTCTCTAAGGATTCAGAAAAGATCGGCTATACCGATCAGCAGATTGAATGGGCGCATCAGAACGAAGGGCAGATCTGGAGGTATTTCGTGGAGCGCGAACTCCTTTTCAGTACAGACAATAAATTAGGGCCGCGGTTTCTCGAGCCCGCTCCTTTCAGTAAATTCCGCCTGGTCCTGGATAATGAATCCCCGGGCAGGATCGGACGCTACATGGGCTGGCAGATCGTCCGTGCTTTTATGGAAAACAATGACGTTGAGTTGACCGAGCTACTGGCGACTCCCGGAGAGGAAGTCTTTCAAAGATCAAACTATAAACCACCGAAGTAAATGGCAGCAAACCATACATCTGAAATCACCCTGAGAGTTGAACTGGACGAGAACCGGGTTCCGGAACAATTGGTTTGGTCCGCTGAGGACGGGGGTGTGGAGAATGAAGAAGCAAAAGCGATGTTGCTCTCCATATGGGACCACAAAAACAAGGAATCCCTGAAAATTGATCTGTGGACCAAGGATATGCCTCTTGAGGAAATGAAGATCTTTTTCCACCAAACCCTGGTGGCTCTGTCTGATACCTTTATGAAGGCTACACAGGACGAGAAAATGACGGCCACCATGAAGGACTTCTGCGAGTATTTTGCAGAAAAACTCGAACTGAAAGGGATGAAGCCCTGATCGATTGTACAGTCCCGTCAGGGACCTGAATTAATTTTACGCACCATATGAAAGCAGACCGATTTGAGATCCGGAACCTGGGGAAAGCGATACAGCCATCTCCACTCCCCCTTAGCAGCATACAGGGCGACCAGCTCTTTAATTTCATCAGGGATACGGACCGGGTAGTATTCAATACCTCCCTTTCGGCTTACGAAGAACACCTGCAGGACGGGAATAAGCCCCTGTCCCTGGAGAAAGCAGGCCCCCGCAAAAAGCTGTTTTTCAACCCTGGGACTTCAACGGCTGCCGTGGTAACCTGTGGCGGACTGTGCCCGGGCATAAACAATGTGATCCGCAGCCTGGTAATGGGGCTGTACTATTTCTATGGGGTGAAGCGTATCATCGGGATTCCCTATGGATTTCAGGGCCTCTCTCCGGACAATCCCCATCCCTACCAGGACCTTAACCCTCAGACGGTCAGGGACATCCATCAATTTGGGGGTACTATCCTCGGATCTTCCCGGGGAGGACAGGATGTGGGTGATATGGTCGATACCCTGGTTTCCATGGGGGTCGATATGCTTTTTACCATTGGGGGTGACGGTACCCTGAAAGGAGCCGAGGCCATTGGGCAGGAAATCGAACAGCGCGGACTGAATATCGCCGTGGTGGGTATTCCGAAAACCATTGACAACGATATTGACCTGATCGATAAATCCTTTGGTTTTGAAACGGCCTACAGCGTGGCATCCACCATTATAAGGGATGCGCATAACGAGGCCAGGGGGGCCCATAATGGGATCGCCATCGTAAAATTGATGGGCAGGGATAGTGGATTCATTGCAGCTTCCGCCTCCATGTCCATGCCAGAGGTGAATTTCCTGCTGGTCCCCGAACTCGCTTTTGAAATGGAGGGGGAGCATGGATTCCTGAACCTGCTGGAGCAACGACTGAAATCCAAGCGCCATGCGGTTATTGTGGTCGCTGAGGGTGCCGGGCAGCATCTGTTTGACAAGGAATCAGAGGTTCGGGACGCGTCTGGTAACATCAAACACCGTGATATTGGTGTGTTCCTCAAGGAGGAGATCGGGAACTATTTCAACAAACGAGGAACTGAGGTTACCATTAAATATATCGACCCCAGCTATATCATCCGGTCTGCACCTGCCAACGCCAGCGACAGCATTTTCTGCAATCGGCTGGCTTATCAGGCCGTGCATGGGGCCATGGCGGGAAAGACCCGGTTTGTGGTCGGACTGATGAACAATCAATTGGTCTACCTCCCGATATCGGCCGTTGTACAACAGCGAAAAAAGATCGACCTGGAGGGGGAATTCTGGTTTGCAGCCCTGCAAAGCACCGGACAGCCTTTCACCATGCACTAGGACCTGTAGAGATCTTCGTAATACTGGGCGGCCATCCTATCACTGGAAAAGGCAGGGATCACGTCTTTTTGTGCGGTGAAAACCATTTCCATCCATCGCTCCGGGTTTTCATAAAACATGGGAATCACTTCCCTTTCGAGCATTTCGCATAAGTTCCGGCTGTCTATATGGTCCTGGACCTGAACCGGCTGAGCCGGATCGGCATCGGGAAGGACAAAGGCATTATCCCCATGCCGGCCGAATTCCGGAATCCAGCCATCATTCATCGTCAGGTTCACAGAACCATTCATGGCTGCAGTCATCCCACTGGTCCCTGAGGCTTCACGGGTGATCCGCGGGGTATTCAACCAGATGTCAGACCCACATTTAAGCATTCTGGAAAGCTCCATTTCGTATCCGGTCAATACCGCAAGGTTGGGGTACTCCCTGCTGACGGTGACTAACCGGTTGAAGATATTTGTGGCGTGGTAATCTTTGGGATACGGTTTCCCCGCCCAAATGATCTGGACAGGCCGATCCGCATTCTGAATGAGGTTTTTAAACCTTTCGAAGTCCTGTAGCAGGAGATCAGCCCTTTTATACCCCGCAAACCTTCGGGCCCACACGATGGTTAATACCTCAGGGTCAAAGAGCTTGCCGGTCTGGTCCAACACGTGTTGAAACAGGATCGTTTTCAACTCTTTTTTTCGATTTCGGAACGCACGGACGTTCGCCTTTTGGAAAGCCTTTCCCAATGCGGGATCTGTCCAGAACCCTGGGTGTTGCGCATTGGTGATATGGGATATCTTCCCTTCGAGCCCCCTGGAATTCCACATATCCCGGGCTACTTTCCCATGCAGGCGGGATACGGCGTTGGCCTTTTTGGATAGCTTGATGGCGGCTACGGTATAATTAAGGGCCTCGCCCTCCAGTTCTTTATGCAATTCAGGTCCGTGCAATTTGCGGCCAAAAAACCCACGCGTATTCAGGTGGTAGCCGTTTCGCACCACATTCCCGCCCTGTTCAGGGGTATGGGTTGTGAAGACCATGCCGGAGGAATCCACGCCCCGATCCCGCAGGTAATAAAAGGCGGGAAGAGCATGTCCCTCATTGAGGTGATATATATCAGCACCCCCCAGGGCCTCCACTACCTTGGCTCCTCCCACACCCAGCACGATGTTCTGGGAGATCCGCGTCTCTTCATTTGAATCGTATAGCTGATCGGTGATGGTTCGGGAGAGGTAGTCATTTTCCGGAAGGTCTGTGCTCAACAAATAAATGGGTACCGTACCGAAAATTTCCGGCTTCAGCACATAAGCCCGGACACGGACATTGGGATTCTCATTAATGGTGACCCGCACTTCAATCCCTGTATCCTCAAGGAAACTGTATCTTTTCTCTATGCGCTGGACCTGCATGGTCTGGTCTTCGCTTCTTCCCTGGTCGTAATAACCGTATTTCCATAGCATCCCAATGCCGATCATGTTCTGTTTCAGGTCAAGGGCGGAACGCATATGGGAACCTGCCAGAAACCCAAGACCACCGGAATAGATCTTCAATCCCTGTACAATTCCGAATTCCATACTAAAATAGGCAACCCGCTCGCTGTATTCTTTGGCGGGCTTATAGGGATGATACCAGGTTGCATACTTCGACAAATGCTGCATAGAGCTAATCCTTTAAAATCGCGGGCCGAAAATACATATAAATTGGCATCTCTGCCCAATGCAGCGTTCAAATGCCAGATGCAAAGATAAATGGGAGTTGTTGCAGGCCTCCCGGGATATCCGGGTAGTTGATCCATGGTCCCGCAAAATTTGCACTATTCGTGCTCAATGGCCAGGACAGGTGTCCGGGATTGCAGGGTAAGGATACGCGTCAATTTGCCCTCAGAAGGCGTTCCTTTTCTGACGTGACGCCTGGGAAATATGGCAATCATGTCAATGTCATGCGTTTCCACGTAGCTAAAGATCCCTTCCACCATATCCTCATTGGGGATATAGGTGTGGTGTGAATAAAAGGACTCCAGGTAATACTCCAACAATCGCTCATTGCGCTCTTCCTCATCTGAGTACCCGTAGGTGCCGGGTTTGTTTTCAATCGTAAGAACGGTAACGCTGGCATTGAAACTTCGGGCGACGTCCAGCAGCGCATAGAGGTTGTTTGGATCGTCTATCTCGTTCTGACCGAGCACCAAAGCAATTTTAGAAAGGTTGAATTCTTCAACCGTGCCATCGGGTACCACCAGCACCGGGCACTCCGAAGAAAGCACCATTTGGGAGGTTTTTGTGGTTACCTCAGGATCATTGGATCCCGAGGTGCCCATGATAACCATATCTGGTTTTTCCGCTTTGCTGACTTCCAGCAGGCCTTCTACCGATCCTGGCAAGAGGGACATCCAGGAAAGTCTTGCCCTGAATCCCTTGCCCAGCCCTTCCTCAATGTTTGCAAAGGTTTTTTCAAATTTTTCTTCAGATCCCTGATCAGCGATAAAACAAATTCTAAGATGCATATTGGGGCGGTGGCCCGCAAAGTTGATGGCGTAACGCAAGCCCTGTTGTGATGGTTCGGAAAAATCGAAAGGAACCAGAATTTTTTTGATCTTATCCATATTCAGGTTTGAGAAAGGTAAATCTAATACCCTTCAGAGAAAGAAGACATGACAAACCTCAGGAATTTTTGGAAAAACAGCGGATCATCCGTTGGTCATGGGGACCTCCATCAGCAGCAGGCGGCTATCCTCCTTGATCTCAAAATCCACTTCCCGTGTCTCCCATAACCCCAGCGCATCCCGACGTTGCAGCTGTTCTCCTGCTATCTCCGCACCCCCTTCGAGGACAAAGCAATACAGGCCGTTGCCTTCTTCCTTCACCGAGTAAGAAGAACGGCGGCCTTTAGCAAAGTCCCCCAAATGGAACCAGGCATTCTGGTGTATCCAGAGCCCATCATGCTTCTTCTCGGGTCCAAGGATGGGGTACCATTGATCCTGAAGATCAGCGGGATCAAGGGTGATCTGATCGTATCGGGGTGTTACATTGGCTTTATCCGGGAGTACCCAGATCTGCAAGAAAGCCACTTCTCTGTCCTTGTTCTTGTTGTATTCACTGTGCGCCACACCTGTACCTGCACTCATGACCTGCACGTCCCCCTGCCGGATTATTGCCGTGTTGCCCATGCTGTCCTTGTGTTCTAAATCCCCTTTCAGGGGAATGGATATGATTTCCATGTTCTGATGGGAATGGGTCCCGAATCCCATGCCTGCTGCAACCCGATCATCGTTCAGTACCCGGAGGGTTCCGAATTGCATGCGCTGAGGATTGTAATAATTCGCAAAACTGAAACTGTGATAGCTGTCCAGCCAACCGTGATTGGCATGGCCGCGGGTCGAAGCGGCGTGAAAGACCTTGTTCATGGCCAAAGAATTTTACCGTTAAGTATTTCGAAGATACAATCCCTGACCATATCAAAATGATAAGAAAAGGTTAATGAAATAGTGGGGGAAGGGCACTTCCATGAAGGTGCTGGTCCGGAAAGAAGAAGGTGATTGTTCGAGGTTTTGGGGATTAAAGGGTGTGATTTTACCTAAGGGGGGTAGCCCCCCCTCCCCGAATCTTAAATTATCTGAGTTTCATGCAATAATAAAGCACAGTATTTTGATCAGGGGTGGTCCGCCTCGGCTCGCACTTCACTCTTGAGTCTTATCTGACGGGTTTATTGTGCTCTGGTCGGCAGGCATG
>Ga0272441_10008298_pt1 | contig 16501 bp, 15 predicted proteins | sample SSMProp6N_FD_193582 | JGI IMG/M metagenome (GOLD analysis project Ga0272441, IMG submission 193582) | Marine sediment archaeal communities from Little Sippewissett salt marsh, Falmouth, MA, United States - SSM-Prop-6N | ecosystem: Environmental > Aquatic > Marine > Wetlands > Sediment ... | reverse complement strand
TTTCTTCGGTGGTCATAATGTTCTCCTTTGGTTAGTTGTTTGTTCCTACTTTCAACATAACTCATTGAAGACATTATGGCCACTAAAAAAACAACCAAGTGTCAGGTGAATACTATATCTTTACAATTATTATTGGATTTGAAAAGGAGAAGGAAATGGAGAACACATCCGGACAGGGATCGCAGGCTGCCATACCTGCAGAAATCAATAAATGGAACTGGGGCGCGTTTTTCTTGAGCTGGGTCTGGGGTATAAGCCACAGGATTTATCTCTCGCTGCTCTGTTTTGTGCCTATTGCCAATGTGGTGGTATGGATACTCTTGTGTGTAAAGGGATCGGGATGGGCCTGGCAGAATAAAAAATGGGATGATTTTTAACATTTTAAAAGGGTTCAGAAAAAATGGGCGTACTGGGGACTGGGTATTTTTATTGCTCAGTTTGTGATTGTATTTTTATTTAACATGTTTGCGATTTTTTCCTGGGGTATTGGCGGCTATAAATCAAAGAAAACCCAGGGAAATGAACCGATTGTTGGTACGGTGAATGGGCAGGAAATACTGTACAATCACTATAAATCCTTACTTGAGGAAGAATATAAATTGGTTCGTGAACAATCAGGAGGTTTTTCTCTATCAGAGAGACAGCGTGATCAAATGAATGAACGGGTATGGGATGCATTGGTAGAGGAAATTTTAATAAGGCAGGAAGTAAAAAGGCGAAAAATCCGGGTGACGGATAAGGAAATCGCTATGGAAATAAAAAATAATCCTCCCGGATTTATTAAATCTCACAGTGTTTTTCAGAAAAATGGTCAATTCGATTGGAACAGGTACCATGCAGTCCTTAATGATGCACAGTATGCAGAATTCTTCGTACCCCTTGTTAATTATTTCAGATCCGCACTGCCTTTACAAAAACTGCAGCGCCAAGTGATTGAAGAGGTGATCCTTTCGGATGAAGAGGTGTTTAATGCCTACAGAAAGGATAACGAGTTGATCAATGTCAGGTATATTTTCTTTGATCCTGAAACCTATGCCGATAAAATTTCGCCTGTTATGGATACCGAGATTGAAGCCTATTATAAATCAAACCGTAAAGATTTTCAAATTCCTGAAGGCCGAAAAATTCAATATGTTGTCTTTGATATCAGGATGTCAAAAGATGACAGCCTGTTGGTGCGTGAAAACTGTCAATATATTCTCGATGAACTCAAGGCTGGAGCAAATTTTGGAGAGCTTGCTCAAGAATATTCAGAAGATGCAGCTTCCTCCCAAAGACTTGGAGACCTCGGATATTTTGGGGAAGGGGTTATGGTCAAACCGTTTGAAGAAGCAGTTAAATCGGCAAGGATTGGTGATATAATCGGCCCGATGGAAACACAGTTCGGCCTTCATATCATTCAGGTTCAGGATAAAAAAAGACAAGATGGTCAAACGGTTTGGAAGGCCCGCCATATTCTGCTGAAATACGAAGCCAGTCAGGAAACCATCGATATGATCCTGGACAATGCCCAGTATTTTGCTGAAGCAGCCGGTCAGGACAAGGGCAAACAATTTTCACACGCTGCCAGGCAGGCAGGTTTGTCTGTCATGGAAGCAGTGCTTTATCAGGCGGACAGTTTAAATACAGGTGTTGATTTGCCCAAGCGGATTCAGAACAGGGTCATGCATGAAAAGAAGGGATTTGTGAGTAATCCGGTTTTTACCGAAAACCAGGTGATTGTTTTTAAAATAACAGAGGAAGTGAAGCCCTCCCTTCAACCAATTTTGGAGGCAGAGCCGGTCATTCGAAAACAATTGATCAAACACAAACGCCGCTCTGCAGCGCTAGCCGCTGCCGAAAGCTTTTTAAAAAGGACAATGGATTTAAATTCTTTTGAAAAAGCAGCCGAGGAAAAACACCTAAAGGTACAGGAAACGGGTCTGCTTTCTGCTTCGACAATTGGGACCGTGCCGGGGCTGGATGCCAAGATTGGAGAAACAGCATTCGAATTGGGCACCAGAGAATTTTCAGAAGTTATTCAAGGAATCAGGGGGATAACTATTATTCAGCTAACCGATCGAAGGCCGGTTGATCCCGGGCAGTATGAGGCGGAAAAGGATATTTTTAAGCAAAATCTGCTTCAAAAAAAGCGGGCAGACCATTTTAAAAACTGGATGGATGGGGTAATGGACAAAGCCGATATCAAGGATTACCGGTATAAATTTTTATAGGCAATCATACGGGTATTCAATGCTCATCCTTGTTTCAGGATGCATCGATACATGCCAAATTCTCCTTGGCAGGGGGACAGAATCCATACGTGTGAGGTCCTTCTGAGAAGGCCTGTTCCGGATCCCCAATCAAGTTGAGGACAGGCCAGTTCCGGGGGGGGATCCTCAGCGATAGCTGAGGAGGGGATTGATTTTGAATGATTTTACAGGGGAGACAATGACGGATAAAATTATTGTATGTATGTTTATTGCAATGATTGTATTTCCGATTATTTCTGTATCTGATGATATCAGAGATATCAATACAGAACCATCTGCAATTCAAGTGTTTGACCCTGAAATAACCCTTTTTCAGTCTGTGGTCCATGTCAAAAAATATATCAAGGAAAATAGTCTGTCATTTAAGGACTGTTATCTTCAAAGTATCACATTACAATATATTGAGGAATATCCTGAAGAAGGGTATTGCTGGTATTATTCGTGGCATCGCTGCAGACCTACACTGGGAGGGGGGATAAGCCTGTACCATTATATGGATGGCTCGATTTATATACAACATCACGGTCCATAAAGATGAATACCCATTGTATTGTCTGTTCTTCACTAAAGTATTGCTTTAAAGCGCTCCGGATAGTTGATCCGAAGCGCTTTTTTAATGGGCACATCCAATATTGGTTGGGCGAAAAGGACCTTTGCATAAAATAGTAATATGTACTATTTTTATGTTTTTTAATTATTTGGCACGAGGCTTGCAATTATAGAAAGCCGCCGGAAAATGCGACAAATGGTATGTTGTGTTTTCATGAAAACAGCGAAGGAAATTATTATATAAACTATATAAAAATAATAGATTAGAATTAACTATTCGATATGATTATCCTGAAAAAACGTTGGTAGAAATCCAGCCATGCATGATGACTGGTATTTAACCGTTATAGGTTTGAAACCCAAAAAGGATTCTGTATTGTGAAAATTGAAATTGAGCATAGTCCTTCAGAAGACAGGCTGACGGATCTTGGCGTCAGGCAGTGGCCGATATGGGAAAAGGAGATATCGGAATTTCCCTGGCATTATGATTCACAGGAGATCTGTTATTTCCTGGAAGGACAGGTCACTGTCACTCCGGAAGAAGGCGATCCGGTACATGTGGGACAAGGAGATCTGGTTACGTTCCCATCCGGAATGTCCTGTGTCTGGAAGGTTGAAAAAGGGGTTAAAAAACATTATCAGTTCGGATAATAGCTTTCATTCGGACCTCTTATATCTGTTCGTGATGCTTGAACCGGATATTTGAAAAGGGAAGAGAAATGGGTAAGAAAGTCGTCTTGGGGATACCATTGAAAAAAATCACACTTATCATTACTCTGATTACCTTATTCACTCCCCTGTTTTTATTTGGAAGAGATATCAAGGTGATTGAGAGCAGCGGACTCGCTGCCATCATCAATGCAGGGAAATCCCAGGGTATAAAGAAAGGTGAACTGCTATCCATCCGTCGATTTCAGGACGGCCAATGGATTGAGATCACATTTGCAGAAGTGACGCATTCAAGGCGAAAAATGGCCAGGATACAGGTTGCTGACGGCGCTCCGCTGATGGCATTGAGGGTTAACGATACGGTATTTCCGATAGACTGGACCAAAAAGACTTCTGAACAGGCGGCCAAGGTCAGGAACGGCAAGGCAAGTGTTTCCACTATCAGGTTCCTTTCTCTGCAGGACCAGGAGGGCATGTATATTGGTCCGATGGTAAATTATTTTATTCCCATAGGCGATATGCGGGATGTTTATGAAGAGCAAATCGGCTATGGCGGGATCCTGGGCAGCCGGCTCCGGGCGGATTGGGATATAACTGTCCGGTTTTATGCTGTATCCAATCCTCAGAGATGGTCTATATGGGATATACAGCTAATGGGCAGGAAATACTGGGACAGGACTTTCCTGGTCGATTTTGGGTACGGACTGACCTATAGAGCGATGTTGACCAACGATTTTTACAGTTTATTCGGCGGTGCAGGTAATATCAAACTGGGTTTTCTGATAGGATGCGGATTTTCCTTGCCGCTGTCCGTAAATTCAAGCATGGAATTTGGCGGTTTATACCATTATTATCCTGATTTTGGTGGCAGGCCGGCGAGCTTTTTTACAGTTGGGGGCCGTCTCTGCTTATGATTTTCTGATGCATTTATTCATAAAATTCCTTATATTCAATTTATATTAAATTCAATGCATATTCAAATAGGAGCATGATCATGCGAATAAAAATGCTTTGCCTGTTTGCTGCTGTTTCTATTCTTTTATGGTTTGCCTGTTCAGGCGCTTCTTATATCACAGTGGATGTATTAAAACCTGCGGAAATAAATTTATCCGGGGTAAAGACTGTAGCGGTTGTGGATTTTCAGGGTCCAGTGAGATCAGGCAGTCAAATTGCCACATATCTACAATCCTATCTTTTAAATACCGGTTATTTTGATCTCCTTGAGAGAGAAAAGTTGAAAAGAATTCTGGATGAGCAGGATTTGGGATTATCCGGTGTTGTTGACAGAGCAACCGCAGTAAAAGTCGGTAAATTGCTGGGTGTTCAAGCCATGATATTTGGTGAAGTTACAACCTATGAAGTCGAGCGGGATCAACTGGGTGTCGACAAGGTTGAAAAGGAAGTCGGGACCGGCCGGTATGAATATATTTCCAAAAAGGACAAAAAGACGGGGAAGGTTGAGCGGACCAAGCGGGAAATTATGGAAACGGTTATCATTGACAGACCTTACCGGATCCGCCGTGGAAGTGTGGGAGCTAATTTTAGAATAGTCAAAGTTGAGACGGGCCAGCTTGCAGCTGTTCACAGCGATATGAAAACCTTTGTCAGTGATAAAATCTATCGGGACACCGGAGAGGTTCTGCCGCCAAAGGCCCAGATACTGACAGATTTATCCAGAGTATTATGTGAAGAATTTGTCCATATGATTGCCCCTCATACGGTTACAGAATCCTGGTATATTGAATCCGGTGATGACAGAATCAAGGAAGGTACGAAATACGCGGAAGCCGGTCTCTGGCCTGAAGCCATGGAAGTATGGTCTGCAGCTATCCGTGAAAATCCGGATGATCCGGCCGGATATTATAACCTTGGCCTCGCTTATGAGGTACAGGGGGATCTTGACAAAGCGGAGGAATACTATGGAGAGGCTCTGAGGCTGAAAATGGACAATCATTATATGGCGGCAATTTCCAGGATCCGCCAAACCAGAGAGGATCAGGAGATCCTTGAGGAGCAGCTTCAGAATCGTTAATGAATACGGTTTAACATCGTTCTTGATATAGTTTTTAAAATCCCTGCTATGAGCAGGGATTTTTTTATGGTGAATCAAAAATGTGATTTTGATATTGATTGTCCGTCATCAATGATATTTTCTGCTCAGGTTGAAAAACATCAACCCTTTTAATGCGGATCTGATCCTGAAGACCGGGAAGATATATCCTGTCCGTATGTTCCACTGCCTCAGGTGACGAGAAGTCCTTTACACCGACAGAGCCGCCGAAATGATCACTCCTTCCGAAAGCGATGTGCAGACCCAGTTTTTCATCAAGTAAAATTTGACCTATTGGCTGTATGTTAAAGTCGTTCAGAACACCAAAACCGATCTCAGCGATATTGGCATAAGCAGGTTCGTGAATAATTTTTTCTTTTTCAGTTTTCGAAACCGGTCCGGTGCTTATTATATTAACAGCCCTGTTTCCATTAATTTCATAAAGTATAACTTCATCTTTCAGTTGTACGGGCAGCACGCCTTCAGTGGCGCTTGGTGTATCCATTTCTCCTTCATACGGGACAATATAACATTCACCGCTTGGTAAATTACCAGCTGTCCCGGTCTCAGGGAAGCGGCCGCCTGACGCATGGGATTCTCTGAATCGAAGGTCAAAATGCATATTAAAAACCTGACCAGAGGAAAGGTTAAACTGAATATCCAATGCAGTAGCTGGATCAAGTATCTTTTTTATACAGAGAACCCGCCGGTTAATTTCATCGTAATTCAGCTTCAATGCCGGTATCATTAATTCTGAAAATCCCGGCATGGTGGCAGCTCTAAAGCCAAATTTCTTTGCCAGCATTTTCAGGGGCGCTGTTGTTGAGAATTGCGTTGGCGCCATGATTATCTGATACTTTGAAAGAAGGTTCCGGAAATCCCGGGCATCGGGCCAGTCCTTCAGTATTTCCGAGGTCAGGGGCTCAACAAAATCATGAACAGAATAGGCTGTTGAAGGCAAATCTGCATTGTTGCTGTGCACATTGGGGTAAACGAGAAGATCAACGCTTTCAAAATCCAGATCTTTACGGATGGTTCTCAGTTTTTCAGCCCAGTCAGCTGCCATTTCTCTTCGTTTCTTCCAATCCTTGTGATCCGGAGATTTTGCATCAGGTACATCAATTAAAATACCCAGATGCTTATCGCAGGATCGGGGAGAAAAAACAGAGTTTATCAGCAGCAGCAAATCTTTTTGTGAAAGGGATTCCATAAAATTGATTCATCCTGTACGGCTATAAATCCGATACATCATTATCCCGCAGGAGTACAAGAATGGCAGCCTGCGGCACCACGAGAAAGGTCTGATCATCGTATTTGATCTCAACCGCTGCCTTTTTTAAAAAGATAGCATAGTCTCCAACTTTGGCCTGCATGGGGACGTGCCGTGATCCATTATCAGAGGATTTCCACGGTTCATCATCCAGCTCGTTTGGCTGCGGCAGCGGGATGCCCGGACCTGTTGCGACAATCCGGCCCGATTGAACGGATTCCTTGTCAGTTACTGTTTGCGGCAGATACAACCCGACCGAGGTTCTCTCTTCGCCACCGGCAGGTGAAATAAGCACACGGTCGCCCATAACAATCAAACGTTTTTTTTGGGATGCCATAATTCCTCCTCTGTAAATAAATATAAGAACAAAACGGAAAGGAAGTCAAGGTGAAAGAATTTCAGGAAAGATGTTTGAAATCAGAGTATTTTTTTTTATCATATATTTCTATAATCAGCTATAAGTATAACATGGGAGTGCAGTATGAAATGCTTCAGCTTAAGCCTGTTGCTGTTTACCTGCCTTTTCTGTTCTGCGGAGGTTATTGCAGCTGATAGCACCTGTTATTTTTATCATGGTTTGCCGTATGGTTCGGAAAAGAATTTTCATCCGCTCACCGTTATTGTAAACGGCGGATTCGGCATTATGCAGATCGATAACAGATCAACCAAGATTAACTCTATTGATTATCGTACCGGAGCGGCCAATGTCTGGATGAATATCACCCATCCTTTCAGAGAGGTCAGGAAGTTCGGTGTCAGGGAATTTATAAAAACAGAAGTCATTCCCACCAAGTTTAAAACAAGCGGTGCCCAGTGGTTTCCCAATTATCAGCTTCATCTTATCGGCGGCGGAATGACTTATCGAACCATGTATGAGTGGTACCGGTATCATAATTACCCGAATCCCGGAATACAGGCTATCATATCCCTGGCAACCTATCATTATTTAAATGAGATTGTGGAAAACAGCGGTTATGAGGGAACGAATATGGATCCGATTGCGGATCTGCTTATTTTTGATCCGCTCAGCGTCCTGCTCTTCAGTTTTGATCCTGTACTGCATTTTTTCGGCAATACGTTGCATATGGCAGACTGGTCATTTCAGCCTGTTATCACACCGGAGGGCACCATAGAAAATGTTGGACAAAATTTCAATATTAAAATAAAATTACCGGGGAAAAATCCGTGGTCTATTTTTTATTTTTTCGGTGTCCATGGTACGGCGGGCCTGTCCTATAAATTTAAGAATGGAAAGTGTCTGTCCGTAGGTGGCGGGGTGGTTGCAAAAGATCTTGTGGATGTGGATCCTGAGATCCGTGAAGGTGTAAAAACCACCACATTCGAATGGACAGCCGGTATTTTTTACGACAGGAACAATTCTCTTCTGGCTTCATTAATCATGGCGGGGACAAAGGGATACAAAATACGTTTAAACGTGTATCCGGGTCTGATACCAGCGGGTTCGTACTCACCCGGACTGTTTTGCGCTCTTGGAAAAGAGGAAGAATGGATATTCGGCATTCATATGCACAATATTCCGGTTGGTTTCGGATATCGATTTTAAGATGAGGCTTAAGTATGGCTAAAAATATGGTGCAGATCTGGTTTTTGCAGATAAGGGGCTCATTTCTGATATTATCGGTTATGCTGGTTCTGATTGGTATAGCGACAGCAGGATACGATGGGACATGGCATTGGGGCCATTCGATACTCCTGCTTTTTGGCGTGGTTCTCACACACGTGTCAGTCAATTTGTTTAATGAATTGTCCGATTTCCATACAAAAATTGATGAAAACACCACACGAACACCATTCAGCGGCGGCAGCGGATTGTTGCAGGCCGGATTAACTTCCTGCAGATCGGTTCGTCTGGCAGCTTATACAGCGTTGTCTGTTTCCGGTTTCATTGGTATATACTTTTGTGTGACAAGTGGCTGGCTCATCGCTGTTTTTATGCTGATCGGCGGGCTGGCGATTTGTTTTTATACAACCCATTTTGCAAAAATCGTACTGGGTGAATTCATTTCGGGTTTAACCCTCGGATCCTGTGTGGTCATGGGTGTTTATTATGCACTGGTAAAGGAATTAACGGTTCCGGTTGTCATGGTCTCTGTTCCACCGGGATTACTGACTTCGCTTCTGCTTTTTCTGAATGAATTTCCGGATATGGAAGCTGATGAAGCGGGCGGCAGGCGTCACCTTGTCATTATGCTCGGCAGGTCTGCATCCGCAAAAATATACGCTGTTTTGCTGGCTGTTCTGTATTTGATCATTGGACTTAATCCAATATTTTTTCAAATACCCCGTATTACATGGATAGCCTTTCTGACATTGCCGGTAGCCCTGCGTGCCGCTGTCATTGTATTGAAAGAATACGATCATACAGACAGACTGATTCCGGCTCTGGGCATGAATGTAATCATGGTTTTGTTGACCGATTTGCTGTTTGCTGTGGCTTACTTTATATCTTCCTAATGGAATGGAGTTTTCGGTGAAAAACGCAAGATCCGTTTCAACCGCTTTATGGGCGATATTTGCCTGTTTTCTATGGTCCACAGCATTTGTGGGTGTTAAAGCGGGACTGCAATACGCCAGGCCGCTGTCGTTTGCCGGTGTCCGTTTTATGGTGTCCGGACTTCTGATTGTTCCTTTCTGCGGTTCCTGGACGCGTTTTATTCATCATATTCGTATCCATTTTCGATTAATACTTCTGGTCGGATTTTTTCAAACAGCCCTGCTTTATGGTCTTTTTTTTATTGGTATGACCATGGTGCCGGGAGCCATTGGTGCCATTGTGGTTGGTTCGTCCCCTTTATTTGCTGCGCTCGTGGCTCATTTTCTCATCCATGATGACAGGATGAACCTGCAAAAAACGGGCAGTATTTTACTTGGAATTCTCGGCATTGTCATCGTCACATTGAGCAGACAACCCTGGTCCTCAACCGGACTTCGGGAAAGTGCAGGGGTGATGCTGCTGATCGCGGGCTGTCTTTCCTCCGCATTCGGCAACGTGATTTTTTCAAAAAACAGGGAAAATGTTCATCCTCTTATTTTTAATGCAGCTCAGATATTTTACGGAGGATTTTTGCTTTTTCTGATTTCATTACCGGTTGAAGGACTGCCGAAGTGGCAATGTTCGGGTGTATTTGCTGCAGCCTTTGCATGGCTGGCTGTGCTTTCAGCAGCGGCTTTTTCAATCTGGTTTGCCATGCTAAAGAGACCGGGTGTAAAAGTATCTGAACTCAATGTATGGAAATTTGTTATCCCGCTGTTCGGGGCGATGTTCAGCTGGCTTTTTCTTAAAGGTGAATCTCCGACCTGGCCCATGCTGGGTGGAATGCTGTGTGTCTCTGTTTCAATTCTGGCCTTTTACAGATCCATTCGACCCAAAACAGGCGGTCAAGCATCATGAAAGTGCTTCTGGTTGAACCCTATATGACAGGCTCTCATGCAGCCTGGGCACAGGGTTATCAAAAATACAGTTCCTGTCAAATAAAAATATTGGGATTGAAGGGGCAGTACTGGAAGTGGCGTATGCATGGCGGAGCCGTTGAGCTGGCCCATCAGTATAAAAAATTCTCCTGGAAGCCGGATCTTTTGCTTGCTTCGGATATGCTCGATTTATCCACATTCCTGGCGCTGACACGGCCAGACACTGCCGATATCCCTTCTGTAATGTATTTCCATGAGAATCAGTTGAGCTACCCATGGTCTCCTGATGACCGGGATGTGGCCGGTAAGCGTGACCATCATTATGGATTTATTAATTATGTATCCGCACTTTCTGCAGACAGGGTGTTTTTTAACTCAAAATATCATATGGACAGTTTTTTGGGAGCCCTGCCGCGATTCCTGAAAAATTTTCCCGATTACCGCGGATTACAGTCCATTGAACAGATAGCCGCCAAATCCTGTGTTTTGTATCTTGGTCTGGATTTACAGGCACTGGATTCCCATCAATCTACAAAGGGGAAAAACAGGATCCCACTCATTCTCTGGAATCACCGCTGGGAATATGACAAAAATCCGGAAGATTTTTTTAAAGCACTCAGTATTCTGGATTTGGAAGGATGTGCTTTTCAGGTGGCTCTTCTGGGCGAAAATTTTCAGCAGATGCCGGATATTTTTCATTCGGCCAGGGAACGATTGGGAGACAAAATTGTACAGTTCGGTTATATCGATTCATTTGAATCTTATGCAGGCTGGTTATGGCAGGCGGATATTCTGCCGGTCACATCCAACCATGATTTTTTTGGCGCCAGTGTTATTGAAGCCATTTACTGCGGCGGCTGCCCTGTACTGCCGGACAGGTTGGCTTACAGAGAATTGCTTGATGAAAGCGGCCAGTCAGATAATTTTTATACTGATTTTAATGAATTCATTGAGAAGCTTAAACAGATGCTGTGCCAATATCCGGATCTGGACTGTATGTCGCTTCAATCCAGAACCAGAAAATATGATTGGTCTGAAATGGCTCCCCAATATGATAAAGTGCTTCAGTTAATCGTTGAAAACAGACCTTGAGGGTATACGTGAAGATAAGTCATTTTCAAAATTTGAAGACCTGGTTTGATAATTTTATACAGCAATTCCGTAACGATAATCAAAAATTTTCTAAAAACATTCAGGTTAAGATTGACCACACACAATATGTATGTCAATTGATAAGGGATATTGGATCCAGTGAAAAACTGTCCGAAGAGGACCTTCGGCTTGCAGAAATCATGGCGCTTTTCCATGATATCGGCCGTTTTGAACAATTTAAAAAATATGGAACATTCGCTGATGCGAAGTCTGAGAATCATGCGGAACTGGGGATTCGTATCCTGAAGGAAAATCAAGTGCTCAAGGATCTGGATCAGGCAACCGGAGATCTTATCATGCGTGTTATATCATATCATAACAGACGATCCCTGCCCGACAAAGAAAGTAATCAGTGCCTTTTTTACAGCAAAATGCTTCGCGATGCGGATAAACTGGATATATTCCGGGTGGTCACTGAATATTATTATGAGAAATCCCTGGGGCGAAAAAATGAGGCAATAGAGCTCGATTTACCGGATACGCCTGAACTGTCAGAACAAATATTTATGGATTTTGAAGCAGGCAGAGTGCCTGATTACAAGGATATGCGCTCTTTGAATGATTTCAAGGTGGTTCAACTGTCATGGGTCTATGACCTGAATTTTAAAAGATCTTTTGAAATTTTAATGCAACGGAAGTACCTGGAGCAGATAAGGAATGCGCTTCCCAATCTGCCCCGGGTAGACTCCCTCTTTAAAAAGGTATCTGATTATACCCAAAAACGGATTGCGTCTGAATAAGTTGAACTTTTTATTATCAGTAAAATTCATCCCGAATTAATCAGTAATATATATTATCTTAAAATCCCAAGCACCAAATCCCAATTGCCAAATAAATTCCAAATTCCAAATTTCAAACATAGAGCTGTGAAAAAATTATGTTTGGTTTTTTGGATTTGGTATTTATTTGATGCTTGGAATTTGTCATTTGTAATTTTAGACACACAGTGTATCTTTCGGGATGATTCAGTTCGGAAATTTGTAATTTCACTGAATATATTTGTCTGGATTAACCGCTTCATTCTCCACACGCAGCTCGAAATGCAGATGCGGACCTGTGGAAAGACCGCTTGAACCGACAAGCCCGATTTTATCCCCCTGTTTCACGATTTGTCCCTCAGATACCAGTATGGTATCCAGCTGTGCGTATAATGTTCCAAAAGGACTATTGTGTCGCATACGGATCAATCTGCCATAGCTTTTCGGAAGATAAGCGGTTTGAATTATCTTTCCATCAGCCGATGCCAGAACAGGTGTTCCTTTTTTAGCAGCAATGTCATATCCTTTGTGCATTCGTATTTCCCCGGTGAATGGATGTTTCCTTTCTCCCCATCCGCTGGATATTCTTCCGTTTTGAACAGGAAGTATAAAATGAATTTTCGGTTTTTCATCAGAAGCCGGCTCACTTGTAACAGGATTTGAGGGTGTGGCGGCATGGATACGATTTGCCTGATTTGTGGCCATTGGCAATAGAAACAGGCCCAGCAAAATGATCGCTGAAAGCGACAAAAGTTGTGTTTTGTTATTCATGGTATGGTTCCTTTTTAAATGTTGAATGCGAAACTTCAGTTTGTTTCCTGCCTGGCCAAAGCAGGGTGAAACGTGAAGATCTTCAGATGTATTTCCATGGAATTTCATGATATAAAGCAAACCACTGCCGTATTTTATCGGCGTGATATGCGATTGCTGCAAAACCATATGATCACATATGCATTCCCTTAAAATATGAAAACGGCTGTTCGCAATCCAAATCAGGGGATTGAAAAAGTATACGATCTTAATTATATCCTGAAATTTAACCCATAAATAGTCCAGACGGACAATATGGGCCAGTTCATGCGCCAAAACAGATTCGACCATAATAAGATCACATTTCCGAAGTATTTCCGCCGGAAGACATATTTTCGGGCGCAGCAAACCGGTCGTAAAAGGAGAGGTCTTATGATTTATCCTTACAAGCGTGATTTGACGTTTTATCTGATATTTCCTTTTCCACCTGTTAACCAAAAGGTCCAGAGTCTGGTTATGTATCGTTTCTCCATTACGGACGAGGGACCGTATTTGTCTCAACCGATCCAGATACAGAAAAAGGAATGCAGCGCTGCCCATAAGCCACATTAGCATGAACCATGAAGAAGGATGGATGTTTTGAAAATGCTGTATCCATGAATGATGAATTGATAATTCGTATTCGGATTCAGCTCCATTCATTAAATTCAGATCATTTTCTGAATACGGGGACATGGATTCATGGATATGATTCAATTTTAGATAACGGTTTATGAAATTCGCGCCGCTGAATGGATGCGACATACCGGTAGGGAGGCATAAACGAACAAAGAAAAGGGCCAGCAATGCATATTGGATATAGGGGGAACGTTTTCTGATTATGTATAAAACAGGCATAATGATCAAAAAAACGATGGCAGAAAAAACAAGCTGTTTCAGCATAATTGATGAAAATAAAAATCCGGCTTTATTCAGTATCTCAATTGCGACAGTCAACATTTTACGAATTCCCTTCAGTATCATGATCCAGTAATTCTTGGAGCTCATCCATTTCATCCGGTGTGATAGCCTCACTTTTGGCAAACATGGCCACAACGGAGCCCGTATCCAGTTCCAGGACACGGTCAGCAAAAAACTGGATCATACGGGCCAGCCCAACGGGTCTGGATATCATGGGTTTATAGAGAAAAATACGGTGGAACAATTCTCTGTGAAGCAGCCCTTTGGTGACCATACGGTCCATGATGGTTTTTGTTGTGGTATAAGCCCAGCCTGAATTTTTATGAACCTGATCATGTACTTCGCGTACTGTTTGCCTGCCATTTTTCCATAGTATTCTCAGAATATCATATTCTGATTTGGATAACTCGGGCAATGCTTCATTTTTACCTGACATTATGACTCCTCAGACAGTATGGCATAGAAGTACTACAATGTAGTAGGTATGCTTAATATAAGTATTAATTCTGAAAAGTCAAGGAATTTTTTGATTTTTTTTTAACTTGATGTTTAACTGCTTTTGTTATACCTTGCTTTCAGGTTAATTGGTTCGGGGAATCCGTATGAAACGGTATTATATCCATACTCTGTTTACGTATTTATTCTGTTCTATTATCGCATGTTCCGGTCTTGGCCCGGCGTTCCGGCAAAGTACAGGTCAGTATCAATTAAATGATCCGTTGCCGGCTGATCCGGTTGTTATAACCGGTGAACTGGAGAATGGCCTTCGCTATTATATTCGTGAAAACCAGCTGCCTGAAAACAGGGCCGAGCTGAAACTGGTGGTTAATGCAGGATCGGTGTTGGAGGATGATGATCAGCGCGGACTGGCTCATTTTGTTGAACATATGGCTTTCAATGGGACGGCGCATTTTGAAAAACAGGAACTGATTGATTATATGGAAATGGCGGGAATGCGTTTCGGTCCTGAAATTAATGCCTATACAGGATTTGATGAAACGGTTTATTCACTGGAAATCCCTACAGACAGTCTGCAGATTGTTGAACAGGCCTTTCAGATTCTCGAAGACTGGGGACACCTTGTATTATTCGAAGCGGAAGATATTGACAGAGAGCGTGGTGTTATTATTGAGGAATGGCGGCTGGGACGCGGTGCGAAAGCGCGAATGCGGGATCAGCATTTTCCCATACTCTTTAAAGGATCAAGATACGGTGAAAGGCTGCCGATAGGTCAAAAAGAGATTATTGAATCCTGTAAATACGAGGCCATTCGCCGGTTTTATCACGATTGGTACAGACCGGATCTGATGGCGGTCATCGCGGTTGGTGATTTCGATTCGAAGCGGATCCTGAATCTGATCCGGGAGCGATTTTCCGGTTTGGAATCGCCTGCTCAAAAAAGAGAACGGACTTTTTTTCCGGTACCGGATCATAAAGAAACATTGTTTTCCATCGCCACTGATCCGGAAGCAACCAGTACCAGCGTTGATATCTATCATAAAATTCCGGTCCGGCCGGAATCTATGGTGGATGATTATCGGCAGATGATTATTCAGGGTTTATTTGATGATATTTTGAATGAAAGATTATATGAGTTGAGCAAACAGAGTGTACCGCCATTCTTGTATGGGTACGGCGGTCAAAGCCGTTTCGTTCGTTCCAAAGATGTGTATTCCCTGTCAGCCGGTGTAAAAGAGGAGGGTATTGAAAAGGGACTTAAGACCCTGATGATTGAGACGGAGCGTATCCGGCTCCATGGTCTCACGGGCACGGAACTTGAACGAATGAAAAAAGAATACCTGCGGACCATGGAGCATGCCTATCATGAACGGGACAAAACGCAATCATCTGTCTATGCTTCAGAGTATGTCCGCAACTTTTTGTATGGGGAACCATTTCCAGGCATTGCCTGTGAATATGATCTGGCGAAACAATATCTCCCAGGTATTACACTTGATGAGTTGAATGCTTTGGCTTCAAGCGTCATGACTGAAGAAAACCGTGTCGTTCTGATCAGCGCTCCGGAAAAGGATAAAACAGTTGTTCCGACGGAAGGCCAATTATCGGTGTTGCCGGATCGGGTACGGGAGGAAACCATTGCACCGTATCAGGATATTGTTTCCGATGATCCATTGATCTCCGAGCTTCCAGAACCTTCAGCCATTGTGAATGAAAATTATTTTGAAAATATTGATGTCACAGAATGGATCCTGGCCAATGGTGTCAGGGTAATTTTAAAACCAACCGGTTTCAAGAACGATGAAATTCTCTTTAATGCATTCAGCCCCGGGGGGCATTCTCTCGTTCCGGACAGTCTGTTTATCGCCGCAGCAACAGCCACCTCTGTTATCAAAGAGAGCGGTTTGGGTGGATTCAGCCGGATTGAACTGAATAAAAAACTGGCAGGAAAAGTGGTTGCTGTTTCCCCCCGTATCGGTCAGCTGACAGAAGGTATTTCAGGCAGTGCTGCTCCCGGTGATCTGGAAACCCTGTTTCAACTCATTTATCTGTATTTTACTACAGCCAGAAAAGACACTTCCGCGTTCCTTTCACTAAAAAATCGTCTGAAAGGATATATTGAAAACAGAAGCCGGCGTCCGGAAACCGCTTTTCAGGATACCCTGCAGGTCACCCTGGCGCGGCATCACTTCAGAGCCAG
>Ga0272441_10008297_pt1 | contig 16501 bp, 14 predicted proteins | sample SSMProp6N_FD_193582 | JGI IMG/M metagenome (GOLD analysis project Ga0272441, IMG submission 193582) | Marine sediment archaeal communities from Little Sippewissett salt marsh, Falmouth, MA, United States - SSM-Prop-6N | ecosystem: Environmental > Aquatic > Marine > Wetlands > Sediment ... | reverse complement strand
TATTGCAGCTATTTCCTTAACTTAAAAAATCATTTGGAGATGAATCAGTGAAACATTGTATTATCATGACATTTATACTTCAGGAAGACGGCCAGGAGGCATTTATCAAGGAAGCTGAAAGGCTGAAATCTTTTTGGGAGGAACAGGGGTATTTGTATTCACTCTATAGAGATGTCTCACAGAAAAATCAATTCATACAACACTTTCTGACCGATCACAGCATAGATGATTTTACAGAGTTGATACAGGAAAATGAAGTCGCCCGGGCAGCAATTGGAGAGCTGAAAGGCAGAGCCGATAAGGTGATTATTACGGTTCTGAATCAGCTCGTATAATCTGTTCCAAAGAGATAATCTCTATCCTTAAAACAGTCTTCCGTCCATTATTTAAAAATCGATTTCTTTCTGAACGAAATAAACGGGTCATTTTTGGGAATAAAGCAATGACTGAAAATAGAGTATCATACGGGGAAAGGACCCGTCATGTTTCCAGGGGGGCGGTCGTTTTTGAAGAAATCAATGATACACGGGCACTTCCCGAAAAATTAAGGAACGATTTCCCGGAGATGGATTCGGTTGTTCAGAAATTTCCGTTTTTAATTAATCCCTATTTTCTGAAACTTGTTATGAAATATGGTGAACCGCTGGCAAGGCAGGTTATCCCGGACAGGGCCGAACTGGATGATGACGAGGGCCTCGAGGATCCTCTGGCAGAGGAGCGGGACAGTCCCGTAAAAAATATAACCCATCGTTATCCGGACCGTGTTCTTTTCCTGGTATCCGGATTGTGTGCGGTATACTGCCGTTTCTGCACAAGGAAGAGAAAAATCGGCTGTTTTGAACCCATTTCTGATAAAATAATTGAAGATGGTGTTGATTATATTCGCAGGAACAGCAATATACGGGATGTCCTTCTTTCAGGCGGAGATCCTTTGATGCTGTCTGACAACAGGCTGGAATGGATTTTACAGCAGGTCAGGGATATTCCCCATGTTGAGATAATCCGTATCGGTACGCGCTTACCCGCTGCGTTTCCACAGCGAATAACACCCGCTCTGTGTCAGCTGCTGAGCCGTTTTCAACCCCTGTACATAAATGTTCACTTTAATCATCCGTTTGAAATCACACCGGAATCCAGGCTGGCCTGCCAAATGCTTTCCGATACCGGATTGCCTCTGCAGAATCAGGCTGTTTTACTGAAAGGAATCAATGATACATCAAAGCTGATTGAAAGTCTGATGCGGCAGCTTTTACAAATCAGGGTTAAGCCCTATTATCTGCTTCTTCCGGATCTCGTTCAGGGCACGCGCCATTTTCGTACACGAATTGACACCGGGATTCAGATCATGAAAGATTTGCGGGGTCATGTGTCCGGACTGGCAATCCCCACGTTTATCATCGATTTGCCAGGGGGTGGAGGAAAAGTCCCTCTTTTGCCGGATTACATTATTCAAAAAAGCCGGGGCACCTATGTGTTCTGTAATTACCTTGGAAAGCGGTTTGAATATCATGAATCAAATGGATAGCGACCCTGTCCGGTTGAGAATAGAGAAGGATAAAAGCACTTTTGAGAAAAGCAAAAGATTTATTATCTTTAATCAGATTTGATAAAACAAATACAGAATGCAAATTGAATCAAAGAGGATGGTATGATTTATCTAAAGGAAATTTTAAAAGCCGACTATGTTGCTTTTCTAGAAACAACCAGTAAAGATGAGACTTTAAACGAAATGATTCATTTGATGGACCGGTCCGAAAACATTTTAGATAAGAATAAATTCAGCCAGGCTGTTTTCCAGCGGGAGCAGATCGTTAGTACCGGTATTGGTCTGGGTATGGCTATTCCCCATGTAAAAATTAAAGAGGTTGCAGATATTACCATTGGAATCGGGATTATCCGAAAAGGTATTGACTGGAACGCCATTGACAACAAACCGGTTCACGTTGTTTTTTTAATAGCCGCATCTGATTCACAGCATGAGGCTTACCTTCGGATTCTGGCAAAAATTGTTCTGGTTATGAAAAATCAGAGTCGGAGAGAAAAACTGATCAAGGCTGAAACTGCTGAAGAAGTCATTTCGCTTTTTGAGAATGTTTAAAAACAAGGGAATATTTTGAATACGCTTTTTATTCTGGCACTGACAATTCTGGCCGCTTATTTTATAAAAAAGGTGACAGGCCGTATCGGTATACCGATTGTAACGGGGTATGTGATCATCGGGGTTATACTGGGAACATCATCTCTCAAGCTTATAACAGCGCACACACTGGATCATCTTAATATCGTCAATGATTTTTCACTGGGCATTATCGGTTTTACAATCGGTACGGAACTCAGAAAGGATCTTTTCAGGCGACTTGGAAAATCCATTCTGATGATTGCCATATTTGAAGCGGTGTCCGCATTTATCCTGGTTGCACTGTTTATCTATATTCTGGATCCATCGAAACTGTATCAGGCGTTTATTCTGGGTGCTGTGGCCAGTGCAACCGCTCCTGCAGCCACAGTCTATGTTATTCAACAATACAAGTCCAAAGGGCCATTGAGTTCGAGTATTATGGCGGTTGTGGGGATTGACGATGCGATCGCGCTGATTATTTTTGTATTTGCCATGGTGATGGCCAAGGGATTGATGGGTGCAGAGCATATATCCGTCGGTAGTGTTTTACTGGCTCCAGTTTTGGAAATAGCGGCCTCTGTTTTAAGCGGGGCTGGTCTTGGCGCCTTTTTTACGATTCTTTTCAGAAAAGTGCGGTATCCGGATGATTTGATTCTTGGCTGTGCGGCTTTTATTCTGTTTAATCTGGGCATTGCTGAGCACTTTCACCTTTCCGGTCTTCTTTCAGTTATGGCATTTGGTGCGTTTGTGACCAATATGAATCCTATGCTTACGAACCGGAGCGCAAAAGTTCTCGAGAATCTATCACCTGTTTTATTTGCCTGTTTTTTTATTTTTGGTGGTGCACATCTCGATATTTCACTGCTGCCGCAGGTCGGTCTGCTCGGCCTGGTCTATTTACTGGCCAGAGCAGCCGGGAAAATCGGTGGCGCCACTCTTGGTGCGGTCGTCGGAAAGGCACCGGCAGTGGTCAGAAAACATATTGGCTTTTCCCTGATTCCACAGGTCGGTGTGGCCATTGCACTGGCTATAATGGTTAACAAGGAATTTGGAACCGGGCTGTATGGAGAAGACGGAATCAATCTCTCGGTTTTGGTCATAAATATTTTACTTTTCACAACAATTATCACTGAAATTGCCGGACCCCTGCTGACAAAGCATGCATTAACCCGGTCAGGGGAAAGACAGGATATTCAAGCGGAATAAAACCTGAAGGTTTGCTTCGGAGGGTATTATGTATTATCTGATCATACATCTTTTAAAAACAGAATACAGAGAAGATGTGCTCCTTGCCCTGACATCATGCGGTATCAAAACAGGGAGTGTGGTGGAAGGCCAGAATCTCGATAAAGTGCTTGAAGGCGATATGCCTCTTTTTTCCGGATTGATCAAGTCGGAAGATGAGAAGGAGCGTTATTCAACGTTCATTATGGCGGTCATATCGTCAAAAGACAAAGTAACTGAACTCGTCCACCTGTTAAAGGAAGCAGATATCGATGTGATGAAGCAGGAAATATTACGGCTCATTTTACTTCCTGTCGAAATGGTTGTCGGATATAATGATAAGCAGGAAAGTAAATAAAAATGAATTTTTCAAAAAAGGAAGAGCGTGATATTTTTGAACATGTTAAAGGGTACGGCCAGGCGCATGTATTTAAATGGTGGAATGAACTCGGATCTGAGTCAAGAACCCGATTGATGCGCCAGATCCAGGAAATAAATTTTGAGCAACTGGCCGGTTTAATATCAAATTTAACGAAAGAGGCAAGCACAGAACCGGTTCAGATGGAGCCGGCTGAATACATTCCCCTGCCGTCTGATCAGGAAATGGAAAATAATAGAGTTCAAGCACAGCAGATTGGCGAAAAAGCCGTTCAGGAAGGAAAACTCGGTGTATTTACTGTGGCCGGCGGACAGGGAACCCGGCTTGGATTTGACGGGCCGAAAGGCTGCTATCCCATCGGCCCGGTCACACAGAAAAGTATATTTCAATTACATGCGGAAAAAATCGCTGCGGCTTCCAGACAATTTGATACAACCATTCCATGGTATATTATGACCAGCGAGGCCAATGATGTTGCCACGCGTGATTTTTTTGAATCGCATGGATTTTTCGGACTGAATATTGATGATGTTTATTTTATTAAACAGCGTCTTTTACCGGTTGTTGACAGAACCGGCAAACTGATTTTAGCGAAAAAAGACAGTATTTTTATGAGTCCCAACGGGCATGGCGGATCATTTATGGCCATGATGGATGGAGGTGTTATCGAGGATGCTAAAAAGCGCGGCATTGAATTTCTATCCTATTTTCAGGTCGATAATGTATTGATACATATTGTAGATCCTGTTTTTGTGGGGTATCATTTAGAAGCGCGGTCACAGATGTCTTCAAAAATGCTGAAAAAGCGGGATTCATACGAAAAGCTGGGCCATTTTGGCAAAATTAACGGCAGGCTGCATGTTATTGAATACAGTGATATGTCAGAAGCGGATATGACAGCAAGGGACGATAATGGCCGCTTGAAATATGAAGCCGGGAGCATAGGAATTCACCTGATTGATATTGATTTTGCCAGGCACATGATTGAAACAGATTCAAGTTTAATTTACCATGTGGCCAATAAAAAAATACCCTGTATTGATGAGAACGGTCATCTTGTTCAGCCTGACAAGCCGAACGGATATAAATTCGAACGTTTTGTTTTTGATGCACTGCCGGAAGCCGAAAATCCGATCATTCTGGAAACGGAAAGAGCCGGAGAATTCAGCCCGGTTAAGAATAAAAAGGGGGAGGATTCTCCGGACACTGCCAGACAGCACATAAGCAATTATTTTGGCAGCTGGCTTGAGGGTGCCGGGATCGAAATCCGGAGGGACAACAAAGGGAATGTGAAGGGAAACATTGAAATTAGTCCGCTGTATGCAGGAAGTGCAGATGAATTTATAACAAAAGTGGTTCCTGGGCTTCAGTTTGAACAATCTCTATATCTTGGACCATCTTATTAAGAGGAATGAGCCATGGGAGATTTAAGTGTCTATTTTCAAGATCCGGTTGTATTAAAATCACTCTGGTCAGGCGTATTACTGCTTCTGACTGTTGTTGTCATCCTGTTTTTCCGGCGTATTGTCACAAAATTAAAAATACAGACCGAAAAACAGATCATTCTCAGAAAGGCTGTCAGCACCCTTTTTCTGATGGGGTTTGGCTTTGCCATTATCCGGATATGGCTGTATCAGGTGCTTCTCGATGTACTCAGACTTTCGGCATTGAAACAGGTGTCCATATCGACAGTATTGTTTCTGGTTTTCCTTTTCTTTGGTTTTGTGACGCGGCGCCTTGTCAGGACATTGCGGATCGGTGAAACAAGGCGGCGCCAGCTGACAAGGGCGATTTCCGCCATTTTCCTGCTGCTGTTTGGATTGATCATGATTCAGATTTGGGCCAGTACCCTGGTATCCAGTCTGTTTGGGAATACGGCCTTTAAAAAAGTATTCTGGTCATTTTTTACATTTCTTATTATATATCTGGTTCTGTTTTTTGTACGGAGACTGATCAATAATTTAAACATTGAAATTGTCCGGCGGCACCAATACAGGAAATGGGCATCATATATCATAACTATTGTATATGTGCTGATCCTGATATCCATCTGGGCAGGCAGTACAAAACAATGGGCCACAGTGCTGTCGGTCACCGGTGCGGGTATTGCTCTGGCATTACACGAGGTTCTGTTGAATCTTGCGGGGTGGATCTATATCATGATTCGAAGACCTTATAAAACGGGTGATCGTATTGAGCTGGGCGACGTCAAAGGGGATGTTATTGATGTCCGTGTTTTTCAATCAACCTTGCTGGAACTCGGGAATTGGGTGGATGGGGATCAAAGCACAGGTCGTGTTGTGGATGTCCCACACGGCCAGATTTTCAGAAATCCGTTGTACAATTATACCAAAGGATTTGAATTTATCTGGAACGAACTGTCCATTCTGGTTACGTTTGAAAGCAATTGGGAGAGGGCCAAAGAACTGCTTTTAAAGTATGGTGAAGAAGCGAGTCATGAAATCCAGCAGATGGCGCAGAAAAAAATAGACATGATGGCCCGGGAATACTTAATCTATTTTCGAAAATACACACCCATTGTTTATGTAAAAATTGAGGACAGCGGTGTCAAGGTCACCCTGCGGTATCTTACCAATGCCAAGTCCAGACGGACGAGCGAACATCAAATCAGCAAGAAAATACTGGCCGCATTTAACGAACATGAAGATATTGAATTTGCCTATCCCACATACAGAATTTATAAGAGGGGAGAGGAAACCTCTTCTGATAAATGAAACTGCACTGACTGAAAATAAACACCTCTGATATTCAAATTTACGGATATGTAATTTTTATACAATGAGATGATTCATGGATAATTTTATTGATGAATTGAAAGAAACCGCAATCGCAGCCGCCAGGCTGGGGGGCCGTATTCTGCAGGAAGGATTCGGGACACTGACATCCGATCAAATCGGATTAAAAGGTGTCGGAGATTATATTACGGATCTGGATCACCGGTCTGAACAGCGGATCATTCAAGAAATCAGAAAAAAATTTCCGGATCATACAATTCAGGCTGAGGAATCCGGAGAAGTTAAAACGGGATCTCCATTTCGCTGGATTATTGATCCCCTGGACGGAACAACCAATTATGTGCAGGGGATTCCGATTTATTCTGTTTCCATCGCGGTTACAGAAAATGATCAGACCCGGATGGGTGTTGTCTATTATCCGGATCAGGATGAACTGTTTTGTGCCTCTAAAGGAAAGGGCGCTTTTCTGAATGGTCAGCGTATTCAATGCTCAAAAAAAATATCCCTTGAAGGAGCGATACTGAGTACGGGTTTTCCCTGGCGCTCCAAATACGCAGTTACATCCTATTTGAATGCGTTTAAAGAGATTTTCTTAAAGGTGGATGGTATGCGCCGTATGGGATCGGCGGCCATTGATTTATGCTACACAGCCTGTGGGCGGTATGACGGGTTCTGGGAGATGAAATTAAAACCCTGGGACATTGCAGCCGGTATATTGATTCTTCAGGAAGCCGGAGGCCGGGTATCCGATTTTATAGGACGGGATGATTTTTTTAAATCCGGCGATGTGGTTGCAGCCAATCCACAGATTCATGCAGAACTGACAGCCATAACAAGCATATATTTATCCGAAGTTCATAAAAACATTCCGGGAGAATGAAACATGAAATTCAGCACAGAATATCTGTGGTTTGAAACCAGAACAAAGCGAGAGCTGATAAACATTACATCTGATGTGGAAAAGATACTGAACAGTTCAGGCATTCAGGAGGGTATGATTTTGGTGTCCGCCATGCATATTACAGCCGGTGTGATTGTAAATGATCATGAACCCGGCTTGTGGCAGGATATTGATGAATGGGTTGAAAAAACGGCTCCGTTCAACGCGGCGTATTTGCATCATCGTACAGGGGAGACAAATGGGGACGCTCACCTCAAGAGTCTGCTGGTTCATCATCAGGTGATTCTTCCCGTAACCAATGGATCTCTGGATCTGGGACCCTGGCAGCAGGTGTTTTATGCAGAATTCGATGGAAAAAGAAGGAAGCGGCTGATTATCAAGGTGATGGGTGAATAGATAGTGTCAGTCAAAAATTATGATATTATGTTGAATCGCGTGGATATAAAATAAAATATGCCACGGATTGACACAGATGAAACACGGATTAAAAAACAATAAATTTTTTAAATTAGTGTTAATCCGTGAAAATCTGTGGCTGGATTAATAATTATTTTACCATTTTTTCAAAAAAGTTGCACTCCCCCGCTTTGCGGGATTAATTAGTCCTATTTTTTCTGCTTCAAGAACCACCAGACGTGGATCAAGTCATAGTATTTTTTTATCTTGTTGAAGCCCCGCCTACGCCGGGAATACCACTCCTTACCTCGAATTGTTTAGGAATGATGTAATACAAAAGTGCGCACCTTTTAGGGCAAATCACGCAAGCCACCATCTAAGGCGGTAGTAGTTGACTGTTGAACTGAAATAGAGCAAAAATTTCTTAAGTGTTTCGTCTTATTTAATCGATTTACATCCGTGAAAATCCGTGGCTAATTCATATTTGTTTTTAGTACGACCCACTAAAAACAAAATTGAAGTGTATCTACACAAAAGGCAGGTGAAGTCTCACCTGCCTTTTGTGCCGGTATACGCTGTGTTGTAGGGAAATCTATTCAATATTCACAGTACTGTCCGTCACGACAAAACGGCGGACGAGATCGCGCAGATCCGTTATTTCTGAATTTAACTTATCAATGGTTTCACTGACCTGGCTGACACTAACGGATGTTTCCTTGCTCATGGTGCTGATCTGATCGGTGTTCAACATAATGTTCTCGATCGACTGGTTGTGTTCCTGATAAATTGTTGTGGTCTGCTGTGCCATGGTCAGCGTCTGCTCGCTGGTTCTGCTGATCCGCTCATTCATCTGTGCCAGTGCGTCTACATGCATGGTCACATTGTTGATAAGCGCCAGGTTGTCCGTCATGGCTTTAATGACATCCTTGATCTGTACCTGAATCGATTCAATCATGGGTATAATGTCACTGGTTGATGTCTGGGTTTTCATAGCCAGATTTCTTATTTCACCGGCCACCACTGTAAAGCCCACACCATGCTCACCCGCTTTGACCGCTTCCAGTTTTGCGTTCATGGCCAGTATTTTTGTCTGGTCCGCAATATCTGAAATGAGTGTTACAATATCGGATATATGATCCGATGTTTCATTCAGCTGATTGAGTTTATCGGTGAAAGATCGTTCACCTTCCTGAACCTTCAGCATGGTTCTGATTAACTGTTTATTGATGTTAATTCCCTCAAAAGCAAAACTGTTGCTGGCACGGGCCTGTTTAACCATACTTTCTGTAATTTGGGATATCTCGGATACATTTTTAAACAGTTCCTGTATTGTATTTGAGATGTTGGTAATCTGGTTGGATTGGGTAGCCGTGTTTTTTGTCATACTGCCTGTACTGACACTGACCTGACGGAACGCAGTTGCCAGGTTTTCACTCATTTCCTGAACCTTGGCAATAATATCCTTAAGCTTTTCTGCAAACAGATTGTAATAATGGGCTATTTGACCGATTTCATCCTGGGAATTAATTTCAATTCGCTTGGTAAGATCCCCTTCTCCTTCAGCAATGTCTTTCATAAGGGCAATTAAACGTTTCATTTTTCTTTCAAATCTGCCGCTGAAAAGAAATCCAACGATAAAGGTTACGACAACAGCGATAATGGACCCGAGGAAAAAGACAAGCAGGACAAATCGTTTTTCTGCCTGAATACTTTCCGTCCCTGCTTTAAGGTATAAATAACCAAGCAAGTTTTGACTTTCTGAATAAATGGGTGTTATGCAGATTACGGATTTATCGTTTCCCTTGGCAATTTTTGTTTCCGTAAAATGCTGGTTCAGGGTATTGATGTATTCAAGGTCCGTAATCTCTATGGTTGTTTTATCCCGGTATTCAGCATTCAATGAATAGTAGACAATCATGTCTACGCCTATCAGAAGCGCATCGGATAAATTGTCCCCCACGAATTGTTCCATAATGGCAGGATCATTAACCGAGCGGTACCGCAGAGCAGATTCAAGCATTAATTGACCTGGAACCTTTAACTGGGAGATGTAGCGCTCCTCTATTCGGTTACTGAAATAACTGTAGTTGAATACACCAAGGCCGACCACTACGATCATTTCCACGACAATCAGGATGAATACGATTTTAAAGATCAGGCTGGAAAATAGTTTTCGCATAAGAGTTGTCTTCGGTTATTTTCAGGGTTATATTGCTAAAGACTGTTTATATTGATTTTATAAACCTTCATGCAGGTTCAGAAATAGCAAAAATATTGCCATCGCCCGATTTTATATTTGGAAAAGCGGAAGGGTGGAAAAAGAAAAATTATTTTTATTGTTTTTTAAGGGTTTAGAAGAAAAAAAATTTCACATATTTTTATTCAGATTCATATCAAAGATATGAATTCGAAGGGACAGCATTTCAAACTGAAAATTTGGTTATAAAAAATCAGACCGGGAATACCAATGCGGTTGTAAAGAGGTTCCATGAGCTGCGCTATTTGATGACATCCATTCCCATATATTTTTTCAATACATCAGGAACCATCACGGTCCTTTCATCGGTCTGATAATTTTCGATAATTGCAATCACGATTCGCGGTAATGCCAGTCCCGAGCCGTTCAGTGTGTGAACAAATTCAGCCTTGGCACCGGACTCTCTGCGGAAACGCAGACCCATACGGCGTGCCTGGAAATCCTCAAAATTGGAACATGAGGAGACTTCAAGCCATTTATCGATTCCGGGCGCATAGACTTCAAGATCATAACACTTGGCTGCGTTAAAAGAGAGATCCCCGGTTGCCAGCGCCACCACCCGGTAATGGAGCTGAAGCAGCTGAAGCACTTCTTCGGCGTGCTGAAGCAGGACCTCAAGTTCATCATAGGATGTGTCCGGATGAACAATTCTGACCATTTCCACTTTATCGAATTGATGGATGCGCATTAAACCCCGTGTATCCGCGCCATAGGATCCTGCTTCCCTGCGGAAACAGGGGGTGTAGGCTGTATAGCAAAGAGGCAGCCTGTCGGCCTGCAATATTTCTTCACGATGTAAATTGGTAACCGGCACTTCCGCAGTCGGAATTAAAAACAGGTCATCTTTTTCGACATGGTACATATCATCTTCGAGCTTGGGAAGCTGTCCGGTTCCAAACATAATTTCCCGTTTAACTATGGAAGGAACCCATGCCTCCGTATAGCCGTGTTTTTCGGTATGAAGATCCAGCATGAAATTGATGAGCGCTCTTTGCAGCTTTGCACCCATTCCGGTATAGGCCACAAAATTCGAGCCCGAGAGACGGCTGCCGCGCTCAAAATCCAGGAGCCCCAGTTTCGGTCCAATGTCCCAGTGCGCCTGTATTTCAAAATTAAAGACCGTTTTTTTATCCCATTCTCTCACGGTTTTATTATAGCCGGCATCAGGTCCCACAGGCACCGACGGGTGGGGTATGTTGGGGATTCTGCTCTGAATATAAAGAATATCCGATTCCAGATTTTTAATTTTATCATCGAGACCCTTGATTTCATCCGAGACTTTTTTCATGGCCTTAATTGCTTTATTTGCATTTTTTCCCGCTTTTTTCGCTTTACCAATATCTTCTGATGCGCGATTCCGTTCCGCTTTCAGTTGATCCGCTTTTTGTACGGCCTGTCTTCGGTCAAGGTCCAGCTGAAGCAACTTGTCAAGATCGGCTTTTTCATTTTTATCCTGCATGGCCTTTCTGACCAGATCAGGATTTTCCCGAATGAAATGAAGGTCCAACATATAATTATTCTCCGTTGTAAATATGAATATGAAGTAAAAATTTACAAATATTTGTGATAAATAAAAATAAAAAAAATTCCAAATTACAAAACCCAAATATCAAATAAATCTCAAATACCAAAAACCAAACATATATTTCATCCACAGATCTTAGTTTGAAATTTGAAATTTGGAATTTATTTGGCAATTGGGATTTGGTGCTTGGGATTTTACATCTGTTGATTACTGTCCTTTACCCCGCAGCATGACAATAGCCGTGTTAATCAGTATTTTCAAATCCAGACGCAGAGACATGTTTTCCAGGTAAAAGAGATCATATTCCAGCTTCTGTTTTACATCTTCGACCGATTGATCATAGTCACCCTTGATCTGGGCCCAGCCCGTGATGCCGGGGCGGACACGCAGTCTGCGGGAATAAAGCGGATAATGCTTTTTCAGCTGTTCCACAAAATAGGGGCGTTCGGGTCTCGGACCGATCAGAGCCATATCTCCTTTTAACACATTGATCATCTGTGGTATTTCATCAAGACGGCACTTTCGCAAAAACCGGCCGACCCTGGTGATCCGGGTGTCATTTTCAGAAGCCCAGACAGGGCCCGATATTTTTTCTGCGCCCTGAACCATGGAACGAAACTTGATTACACTGAATATTTTACCGTCTTTACCAACCCGCTTTTGAGTATAAAAAACGGGTCCTCTCGAATCAATCAGGATAACAGCAGTCAGAAGAAGCCAGAAGGGCAGAAATCCAATCAGCATAATAAATGACATTGCGATGTCACCGCAGCGTTTAATCACCCGTTCCCAGGGGCCCATCAACTGGGGGAGAATCTCAATAAGGGGATAACCGTATATCTGATTGGTTCTTACCTGACCAATAATTATATCATAATGATCCGGTACTATTTTGATGCCGACCTGTGTCCCGTTACACTGGGCAATGACCTGCTCCAGCTTTTTTTCCGAATGACGCGGCAAAGCGATCAGAATATCCTGTATGTTTTCCTTTTTTATGATACGGTACAATTGATCCAGTTTTCCTTTAACGGGGATACCCTTGTATGTGCCTTTCCGTTTATTCTCGGCAGGTGTGATAAATCCGACAATTTGATAACCAATGGCTTTGGACATGGTTACCCAGTCGAAAAGTTCATAGGCCCGTTTTCCCCAGCCGACAATCAGCGTTTTTCTGAGTCCAATGCCGATTTCAAGCAGTTTCCGGTGTATGGTTCGCAGCAGAATCCTTCCAAAGCCGACGATAAAGACCATCATCACCCAGTAGGTCACAATCATCAACCGGCTTGTTTTAAACGGCTGACTTACATCCTGCTGTATATCCATGGTAATCACAAAAATGATAAACACACCGATGGTGACAATTTTGACAACATCAATAAATTCGTCCACCCGGGATTTGGTGAAAAAGACGCGGTAGAGACCGAAGAAGAGGAAAAGTATCAGCCAGAAACCGTATACAATCAATGACAACACCATGCTACCCGAAAAAGAGGTCTCGGAATACAGATGCATGAGCTGACGGACCTTGCTCCAGAGCAGAAAGGTCAGGTTGATGGTCAGGAAATCGAGACCGAACAGGAGGATTTTTTCAGTGGTTTTGGACATGGTTATATTAAAGTTTTTTAAGCAGTTTCTGATAGAGCAAATCTATTTCATGAACCATTTTTTTCGCCTCAAAATTATCAATGACACGACGTCTTCCCTGATTCCCCAATTTTATTGCGATATCAGGATTTTTCAAAAGATAGAGAATGGCGCTCGAAATAGAATTTTTATCCTTCGGTTTAACAAGCAGACCGGTTTTTCCATGTTCTATCAGCTCCGGGACACCTTCCACATCGGAAGCGATGACCGGCCGTTTCATATACAATGCTTCAGTTAAAGATCTTCCAAGGCCTTCCCATAAAGAAGGCAAAACGAAAACATCCATGATGCTAAGCAATTCAGGAATATCATCTCTATAGCCGAGAAAATGAACACAATCCTCTATTTTGAGCCGCCGGCACAGTTTTTCAAGAGGTTTTCTTAATTCGCCGTCTCCCACCAGAATGAAATGTGTTTTCTTATGTTGTTTTAGTACTTCAGGGATGGACTGAATAAAAAACTGGGGGGCTTTTTGTTCTGAAAGTCTTCCAATCATACCTACTATTTTCAGGGAAGAGGAAATATGTAGGCTCTGTTTTATTTTTATTGTATTAAACGGGCCCTGAAATTTATTGTATCTGATACCGCTGTAAATATTTACAAATTTATCTTTACCTGCAAGTTTCAGTGAAATGGCTTTTTTCATGTTTAATTTTGAGACAGTTATCAGTTTATCAGAGAATTTTGATAAAAGCCGTTCAAGTAATATAAAGAATTTGCTGGCAACCGGATTCATGAATTCATGAAATGGAAATCCATGAATGGTATGAACAACGATTGGAACACCTGCCATTTTTGCTGCCAGGCGACCTGAGAAACCAGGTTTTGAACTGTGCGTGTGAACAATATCGTATTTTTCAATTCTGATTAATCGGAATATTCGAAAAAAGGCAACCAGATCATAAACCGGGTGTATTTTACGCAGCAACTCATCGATGAAAATAATTTTCAGATTTCTAACGGCCAGGGCCCGGTCAACCCATTCCCCCTTGCGGGCGCATAAAAGTGTAACGTCATAACGGGCTTTATCAAGGTCTTCTACTGTAATCAGGGTGTTATCCTGAGCTCCGCCAACGGGAAGATAGGTTATAATGTGAAGCACCTTGATTTTTTTTGTCGTGTTATTCATAAAATCCTATTATTGCTTAAGGATCGATCTGTAAACCTCAAGGGTTTGTTCGGCCGTCTTTTCCCAAGTAAACGATAAAACCCGGTTTTGCCCTTTTTTAATTAATTCCATTTTTAACCGGTTATTTGTTAATACTGCCCGCATTTTATCAGACATGTTTCTGATGTTATCCGGATCAAACAATATTCCGGCATCTCCCATGATTTCAGGTATCGATGATTTGTCTGATCCGAGCACAGGGATACCATAATTCATGGCTTCAATTAAAGGTAATCCAAACCCCTCATAGCAGGAAGGTAATATCAGAAATTCGGCATTCTTATAAAATAAACTCAATTCATCATCGGAAATTGTATCAAAAAGATGAACCTGATTGTTGAGGTTGAACTGATTGACAACATTCTCCGGTTCCTGATAGTCAGCATAGCGTTTTCCAATAATGACCAGATCGATTTTTTTACTGTAACTTTCACATAGTAATTTAAAAGCTTTTATTAAATTTACAATGTTTTTATGCGGCCTTCTTTCACCCACAAACAATATGTAAGGATGATTGATATTGTAATTGGTGGTTATATAATCTGAACGATTGCCCGATATTGGAAGCGAAGTGTTTCCATGATGTATGACTTGTATTTTTTTATGGTCAACCTGAAAATGACTGATCAGGTCATTTTTGGTCGCTGAGGATATGGCAATAACTTGTTTAGAGCGTTGAATGGAATGTTTAAGTTTATTGAACATGTAGCATTTTTTCAGATAACGGTTCCCCGAAAAATATTCAGGGTGATGGATATATTTCAAGTCATGTACTGTAATGACTGCTCTGGTTCGAATCCCCAGAGGCAGATCAAAATGGGGATGATGGTATATGTCCGGTTTAATTTTTCTCAATAATGCGGGTATTATGAAATGCTGCTTGAGTGACGGACCGGTTAAAGTAACAAATATTTTTTTTAAATTGTTTTTTTTCAATTGATAAAGAGGATGTTGTTGATTGATGTAACTATTCAGCAGTATCGTGTATTCATTGGTTTGATCGATAGATAACAGGGCCGGTATCAACTCATTCAGATAACGGCCGATACCGGTCAGATTATTTTCTGATAGATGTGCGTCAATGATGATTTTCATGATTTATTACATTATTGTAAATTCAATAAATCCGAATAGACCTGTTCGATTCTTTTCACCATATTTTTTGCGGAGTAACTTGTTTTTATACATCGATGGGCATTTAAACCGATACGTAGTGATTGTCGGGGATTGTTGTATAAATACATAACAGCATCAACAAGGGCTTTACTATTCCGGGGCTCAACCAGTAGGCCTGAATTGCCATTGACAATAAGTTGCTTATTACCGAATATGTTTGTTGTGATGACTGGACATTTTATTGCCATGGCCTCAAGAATGGCATATGACAAACCCTCCCTTAATGAAGGAAGAACAAACACATGAAAAGTTGAAAGATATTCCCTGACTTTTGTTTTATAGCCAGTAAAGATTATGTTATCAGAAATACCCAACTGTTTTGCTTTTTCCCTGAGTTTGGATAATTCACTACCTTCGCCTACAACAATCCATTTGATATGAGTAATTCGCTTTTTGAGAGATACCATTGCTTCTAAAAAATAATCCAGCCCCTTCTGTTTATCCATTCTTGATATTGTACCGATAATAAAGTCTTTTTTTGAAAGGTTGTATGTGTTTTTTATGGCTGTAATGTTTTTTTTATTAGAAATATTATAACTATTAACATCTATACCATTTGGTATATAGACTATTTGATTTGGATGCAGGTTATATTTTTTTATCAGTATATCTTTGTCTGTTTTTGAAACAGTCAAGATTTTATTGACAATTTTTGATTTTATTCTATTTATTACTGTATATAATAAATGATGTTTATTAATTGCGTCAAAATTGATTTTAAGCCCATGTTTTGTTTCAATTAGTTTTGGGATCTTTAAAATTTTGGCTATTACCAACACGAAATATCCACTGTGACTGTGTATAATATCAAACCGGTTTTTTTTGAGCCATTTATATATTTGAATCGCCGCGGATATGTCAAATCGATTTTTTCTTGGTATAGAATGAATGGAAATATTCTGTTCTTTAAATAGATTGATTAATGGACCTTCTGATAAACATAATACTACCAG
>Ga0272441_10008295_pt1 | contig 16505 bp, 18 predicted proteins | sample SSMProp6N_FD_193582 | JGI IMG/M metagenome (GOLD analysis project Ga0272441, IMG submission 193582) | Marine sediment archaeal communities from Little Sippewissett salt marsh, Falmouth, MA, United States - SSM-Prop-6N | ecosystem: Environmental > Aquatic > Marine > Wetlands > Sediment ... | reverse complement strand
CCGAGAATCGTTGCGCCTTGCATTGAACCCGAGAACCTGAAGCCTGCTGACCGCCGGCTTGTCACGGTTGCTCCCTCCCCGGTGCCCCGGCGGGACCATCATACGTGACGATCTCAGCCGCGATGAAGTCAATCGAGGATGAGTGACCACGCTCAGCAGCCGAGAGCATCCGTCCGCTTGGAGAAGATCCTGTGCCGGACGATCGGTTGAAGGTAGGATGACGTACATGATCACGGCGTCGATGTTGTACAGCTACGATACGTGCCCGCACCGCGTGACGCTGGACCTGTTCGGCGATCCGGCGGAGCGCGACGAGGTCAGTCCGTTCGTCGAGCTGTTGTGGGAACGTGGCCACGTCTTCGAACGCGAGACGATCGAAGCCCTCGGCGAGCCGTACCTCAATCTACGCGATGTGCCGCGAGAAGAGCGCGAGAAACTGACGGCTCAGGCGATGGCCCACGGCGAGCCGTTGATCTACCGAGGGCGCATCTCGCACCGCGACCTGCTTGGCGAACCCGACCTCTTACGACGAACGGCGGACGGCTACGTTCCCGGCGACATCAAGAGCGGCGCCGGGCTGGAGGGAGACCGCGAGGACGCCGACGGCAAACCGAAGAAGCACTACGCGCTCCAGCTCGCGCTCTACAGCGACATCCTCCAGCAATCCGGCTGGGCGGCGACGAAGAACGCGTTCGTGTGGGACATCCACGGTCGTGAGGTCGCCTATGCGCTCGACGCCGCGCGCGGGCCGCGCACCGGCAGCACAATGTGGGAGGAGTACCAAGACGCGCTTGCCGACGTCTCGTCGATCGTCGACCGGTCGCTTCAGACGAAGCCCGGGCTGATCAGCGCCTGCAAACTGTGTCACTGGCACACGCATTGTCGCCGCGAAATCCTTCGAGCCGACGACCTGACGCTGATTCCGCAGTTGGGGCCGAGCAAGCGGGACAAGTTTCCGCACGGCTTGCAGACGGTCCAAGGGCTGGCCAACGCCGCGCTCGACAGCCTCATTGTCGGAGGCAAGAGCGTGGTTCCCGGAGTCGGCGCCAAGACCTTGCAGGCATACCACGCCCGCGCCGTGCTGCAGAAGCAGGCGAACGCCGCCCCGTACTTCACCGAGCGTGTGGACCTTCCGACCGCTCCCGAAGAGCTGTTCTTCGACGTCGAGACCGATCCATTCCGCGATCTGTGCTATCTGCACGGTTTCGTGCAGCGCGAGGGCGGACGCGACGAGACGGAAGCCTACATCGCCTTCACCGCGGACGAGGCCGTTCCCGAACTGGAGCAAGCTGCGTTTGCGGACGCGTGGAAGTACGTCAACGCGCACGCCGATGCGGTGGTGTACTACTACTCGCCCTATGAGCGCACCACCTGGAAGAAGCTCGCCAATCGTTACCCTGAAGTTGCGTCAGAAGACGACGTGGCGACCCTGTTCGACCAGCCACGATTCATCGATCTGTATCACGATGTCGTCCGGTCGAAGATGATCTGGCCGACGCACTCGCTGTCCATCAAGACGCTGGCGACCTTCCTCGGCTTCCACTGGCGCGACACCGACCCATCCGGGGCGGCATCGGTGCAGTGGTTCCACGAATGGGTCGAAACCGGCGATCCCCAAGTTTGGGCACGCATCCTCGAGTACAACGAAGATGACTGCCGCGCCATGCGCGTCCTCACCGACGCGCTGCGAGAGATCGGATCGCACTAGGGTCTGATTCGAGGATCTAACAAGACACGTACCTCGTCCATCCAGCCGAATGCTTGCATTCGGGTTGCACGCCGACGGCGTGCACGTAGACTGTCGGGTACATGATCTAGAACTCTCGTGCAGTCAAGACAAGTTGAAGACCGAACGCAAACCTGTTTCTGTTTTCCCAGGAGGATCCATTGCTAGATCTGCACGACTTCTTGAACACGATCGGCTTCACCATTGACGAAGCCGATCCGCAGATGCTGCGCGGACTTTCCAACCGCAACTACCGCGTGCACGCCGACGGCGTCGAGTACATCGTCCGATTGGCGAGTCCGGGCGCACACGAACTCGGCATCGATCGTGAAGCCGAGGCGCGTGCCCTTCAACTGTCGTTCGAGGCCGGACTCGGTGCGGAGATCGTCCACTACGTCCTTCCCGAAGGCCACATGATCGCCAAGGCGATCGACCTCCCCAGCATTTCGGAGAATCCCGAGAGCTATCGCGACCCGCAGGCGCTCCGGCGCTTCACCGATGCGATGAAGCGCATCCACGCACTCCCGACTGTCGATCACGTCTTCGATCCGATCGAGCGGGTTCGCACCGCGGTGCGCCGGTCGAACGAACACGGCGTCTCGCTTCCCGAAGGCATCGACGAACTACTCGCCCGACTCGATGAGATTGAGGCCCGCCGCGGCGAGCTGCCGCCCGAGCAGTGGGCGCTCTGTCATAACGACCTGTTCGGCGGGAACATCCTCGACGGCGACGCCGTCTGCATCATCGACTGGGAGTTCGTCGGCATGGGCGACATCTTCTTCGACCTCGCCACGCTGGCCATCGCGTGCGACGAATTCGATCCGTCGCCGTACGAGCGTAGCGAGATCATCGTCGACGCGTACTTCGGTGAGGTGACCGCTACGCATCGGCAGCGCATCCGCGACATGATCTTCGTCGTACAGATGCACAACGTTGCCTGGGGCCTCACCCATCATTTGTTGGGGACGCCGGCCCACGGATGGGAGGGATTCACCCATCTTGGCTTCGCCATCGAGCTGATTGAGCACCTGTTGCAGGTTACGAAGGAGTAGAGCGCCGCGTACGCCGGGAGCTGAACGGCTTTGTGGATCGGGACAACCGCCCCGGTCCGCCTATTCCGCGTCCATGCGCAGCAGATCGAACACGTTGCTCACGTGGAGACGGCCGATATCCGAACTGAACAGCCGTCCGTCCGCGTCGTACACCGGCGTGACCCAGTCCGTGCCAAGCACGGTTCCATCTCGTCCGATGACGATCAGCCAATCGATTCCCGGCCGATAGGTAAGCATGAGTTCCTCGTCATACGCGACCAAAGGGACATCGAGGTTGTCGACCTGCACAGCATCACTTGTGAGCGATTCGGGCAATGTTGCGATCACAAGGATCTGGGCGTCGAACCCCTCAAGTTGCTCGACGAGATCGCGCAGGCGATCGTCCGATGGGCGGTCACCGCTGATGGAAACATTGTCGGGAATTTCGCCGGGCGTGAAGAGCAGAATCACCGGCCGTCCCAATAGGGACTCCGAGGAGAAGACCTCGCCCTGCAACGACGTCACGGTAAATGCGGGTGCCGGCTCCCCAACGATGACGTTCGGAATCGGCTCGACCTGGACGACAGCCTTCGACGTGCAGATCAACCGGCCGTCTGGAGAGACCTGATCGAGCGCATACGTGACGCCGTCCAGCTGGAACTGACCGGCATCGACGAACGGCAGCTGTGGAGCAAACTGCTCGATGATGGCGTAGTCGAGGGCGGGGACCCCGTCTCCGTTTGCATCGACGATCACGAGCAGCTCCTCCAGGTCGTCGAACAATCCATCGCTGTCCATGTCCCCGAGCCAGATCGTCGTCGGCATGCCGTTCATGAGCAAGAACCCTTCGTGCAAGCACCAACTACCGAAGATCAATGCCCACTCGTCGTAGCGCCGGAATGCCGTGATACGCAGGATGTACGGGGCTTCATAGGATGTGCCGTTCCACGTGTAGGAGACCTGCAGTGTGCGGATCCATGCGTAGGAGTCGAACGAGTGATGATAGGTCGGCTCCGGCGTTCCATCGTCGATCAAGCTCTCGTTGTTGTTGGCATCGATCCATAGGTGCGGCGTCTCGCCGTCCTCGAAGGCCAACGAAAAGACCGGATCGTCGCCGTTTCCCAACGTTACCGAGCCGAACCATGTATCTTCCGTCGCCGGAAACCGGACCCCCTCTTCATCCGGTGTGGGCGACAATGCAATCTCGGGAGCCTGTCCAACGGCAGACGGCCAAGCCATCAGACCTCCGAGCACGGTCTCCGCGGCCTCTCCGGCCATAGGGAAGATGCAGACGATGACCAACAACATCAGAACGAGAGCGCTTCGCATGAGGACCTCCTTGTTCGCGCAATCCGCACGTCGTGATATTCGTAGTATACAGTGAATGGAAGGATAGGACGAAACCCTCAGAAAGGTGACGAATCCATCGCTGTCCTGCGCGAATGAACAGAGAACGGCGTACTGACTCGACTGGCGTGCCTACTCGAGCGCGTTGCCGACGTCGGCGTTGGTGACGACCTCCTCGACACGGAACGTTGCCCACGCGGTGCCTTCGTCGAGCCAGGTGACGGTGGCTTCGGACGGAAGGAGGACGCCGCCGAGTTCGTCCCACGCAAGGATCTCGTTGATCCACAGTGTCTTCCCCTCGGAGGTCTCGCTGCGATAGCGCATGGCCTCGAGGAAGCGGATCAATCCGGTTTCCGGATCGAAGCGGACGACGAACGTCTCTTCTCCCTCTTCGTACGGGACGGTGAGCAAGGCGGTCTCGGCATCGACGGCCGTCCAGCGAACGCGTTCGTCGGTCAGGAAGATGGCAGGGAGCCAGATCGACTCCGCCCATAGCCCGAGATTGGCCGCCTGCTCGATCTTCGGCTCGCCCTCGGTCACGCCGAACGGAAGCTCGAGGCGGCTCCAGCCGTCGATGTACGACTCATGCACCCGCAGCAGCGGCAGCCCGAAGAGGGTCGAGACGATGTCGTGGCTGTAGTCCTGTCCGGCGATGTGAGTGAATCGGAACCGACTGGGAAACGTGATCCCAGCGACGCGAAGCCGCGCCCGTCCGCTGATGACGGCCGAGGTGATGACGGGAATCTCGTCGCCATAGACGGCCTGATAGAAACGTACAACGGGTTCCGGTAAGTCAGCCGGGAGCGGCACAAACTCCGAGACCTCGCCGTCTTCAGTGAACGCGGGAAGCGACGCGGAAGGCACGTGCAGCCCGACCCACAGCAGCAACGGCACCCCAACGACCACGCCCAGAGCGATCCACCATGCGTTCACGTTCGTCCCCCGATCGCGAGTCCTTGATGCCCGATGTTACTGTGAATCCGCCCCACCCTCCGATGCAGCGTCCCAAGGATAGGGCAGGAGATCGCGCAACGTCACGGCGAGATCCTTCTTGACCAGCACCTCGGCCTGCGCATTGTCGGGATGAAGCTGGCTGATGAATTCCCGGCATCGCCCGCACGGCGGCATGACGCGGCCGTCCCATCCCACGGCCACCATCTTCAGAACGCGGTTCTCTCCCGCCGTCACCATCGCCGCGGCCGCGGCATGTTCCGCACAGAAGCCCATCGAGCTTCCGGTGTCGATACACACGCCCGTGTAGATCGCGCCGCTCTCGCTCAGAATCGCGGCGCCGACCCCGCCGGCGTCCGCCGCTTTCGACAGCCTGCGCGGATTGAGGACCGACTTGGCCCGCTCGTACAGTTCATCAAAGCCTGGTTGCATCTCGTCTGCCTCCCTGACAGCAGCTCATAATGGGGAACCGCCTCGCGAGATTCAAGAGAGAGAGTCTTCTTGCTCATCGAGCCTCCTGGCTTCGACACCCCCATCGTTCACGCTGCAGGACTCTCCGCAAGCCCTTTGACGGATTGCAGTCGATGCGCGGCCCAGTCCCAAACGTGAGAGAACTGGGCCGCGCTCGCGACTACAGAAGGATCAGGCGTTCCGGGTGTCCATCGAGGACATCGGAGAAGCAGAGCGCATTCGATTCGGCCTCGGCATCCATCAGCTGAATGACAGGCGGAACGCGCAAGCGCAGATCACGCAGATAGACCTCTCGAAGCACGTGAAGCTGGTCGTCGTCGGCCGCCAGCTCGCGCACACGATCGTAGAATGCGATCTCATCCTCCGTCAGAGAAGGTCGCTCCAGCGGGAACATCCCACCCCAGTGATCCCAGCCCAGCGCTTCGACCTGGTTCAGTGCTGCCACATCTCGGAGCAGATTCCAGCGAATGAGGGGCAGCCCGACGAAACGGTCGTAGGCAAAGCGCTCCGGATCGAGAACCCCGCGGCGGCACTGCTGCCAAACAGCGGTCGCGGGAAGAAACCGGTCTCGCGGAACGTCCAGCGGATCGAAATCGATCGGCAGATGAGCGCGTTGTACGTCGTCCAACTGCGCATCGACGAGGACCCATGCAGCCTGCTCGAGGTTCCAGTACTCGGCGACCCAGTGATCCTCCCAACGTTCCTCCTCCGGTGGCCAGAAGTAGTTGGCGAAGCCGCAGCGCGCACGTGCCGGAACGCCCGCATGGATGAGGAGGGCGGCAAGCATGACGGCATAGGTTCGGCAGTCTGTGACCAGTCGGTCTTCGTGCTCACGTGGCCTCGTGAGTGGAGCCGGGTTGCGCTCGATCAGTTCATTGACGAGGGTTTCCGCCTCGCGAATGTACCGATCCGTGGCCTGCCGCTCCTGTGGCTCGTAGGAATGGGCCCGGAGCCAGAACACGTGCAGAAACCACCCCTGGATCGTCTCACAAAGCCCGGGGATTCCCGCAGGAAGACCCTCGAGATGCCGTGCGGCACTGCGGAAGTCCGTCATCAGTCCCGGCGTAGCATAGAAGCCCGGCGATTCGATTCTCTCGTTCATGAAGTCTCCTGATAGCTTGATATCAGGCGCGCGCCGAACCGGAGTATCTAAAGTAAACATGGCGTGTCAAGCTGCGAGGATGCCTTGGGAAACTGCGCAGGATTTAATACCGGCAGGCTGGGGGTCGCCGAGGGCAGCGGACATTCGTCACCCGTGCGCGCCGTTTTCGGCAGAGACTTGAACGCTCCAGTCCTGGATCGGGACAGGACTCAGGAAACGCACGTCCTTTGGATCGGAGGGAACCCATTCCGAACCCAAGATGTGTACCGGATCCGACGTTCGGCCTACGACTCCGTGACGATTTCCTTCACGCGGCCGACCTCACCGGTTTCGAGGCGGACCTTGATGCCATGGGGATGCGTCGCGGAGTTCGTCAGGATCTCTTGGACCACGCCTCGTGTCAGCTGACCGCTGCGCTGGTGGTGCTTCTGCACGATCTGCACCTCCAGGCCGGGGCGGATTGCGCTTCGTTTCGTCCCAGTCATCGACATCCTCCTTAGGTCGCCTGCTCTCCAACGAGCGAACGGTCGAGGAGAACGTTCTGCTCGCGGAGTTGATCTTGCAGTGTGGACACATCCAGCGCGTGGACGTCCCCGTCCGTGGACTGAACCGCCAGTGCGGCCGCGGTTCCGGCCGCTTCGCCGGTGACGACGCACGGTGCGATCGCGCGCAGGTTCTCCCACGCGTAGCCGGAAGCCGACATGCACCGCCCGGCAGCCAGCAGGTTGACGTTCTCGACACCTTGCAGCGCCCGGAACGGAATCGCGTACACCGGTCCGGCCGTTCGCCAGTCATTGCCCAGCCCGACGGTGTCGTCGAACCAGCGATGGACATCATCCTCGGTCACGGTGATCGGTCCGACCAGTCGTCGCGTCATCCGCAGATTGGGCAACATCGTCGGCATCAGCGGCTGCACGTTATCGTCCGGATGCTTCACCCGGATTTCGGCCAGTCGCTTCGCCAGCAACTGCCGCGATTCAATCAGGTGCGCGGTGACGGCGTCGCCGGTATCGCCGCGGAAGAACGGTCCATGCATGCCCTTGGTTCCACCGTGCGGATCGTACGGCTGTGTCAGCTTCTGCAGTGACAACTCGCCATCGATCAGCGTGTAGAACCAGGCCGCCGGCACGTTGGAATCGAGCGATTCGGTCGCCTCCCCAGCGGCAAAGCACACGTCGGCATCGCCGGTCGCGTCGATGAAGACCTTGGCGCCGAGTGCAGACCGACCGGACTTGTTCTCGACGAGGACGTGGCTGATGCGATCGCCCTCCCTGTGCACCGCGCAGACGCGCGTGTCGTACATCAGCGTGACGCCGGAGTCGACGATCAGCTTCTCGAGGGCCAGCAGGAACGACGACGGATTGAACGACGCGCGATAACGCTGTTGGATGCGATCTTCCCGGGAGCCCTCGCCTCTCCAGCACGCCGGCGGATACCGGAACCACGCGGCCGTCATGTCTTCACGTAGATCGACGAGCGATAGGTTCAGCAATTCCTCCGCCATTCCGGCGATCACCTGGTTGCCGCGCCCGTCACACAGCGGGAGCCACACCGCGATATTGCCCAGCGTCGCCATCCCGCCGAGACCACAGGATCGTTCGATCAGACACACGCGCGCAGCCTGCCGCGCCGCGGCAATTGCCGCCGCTACACCCGCCATCCCCCCACCGACCACGACGACGTCATAGTCCGCGATGACAGGGATCTGACGGGAAGGTTCCAGGATTCGTTGATCGCTCATCGTGACGTCCTCACCACCGCAAGGATGCTACGAGGAGAGGGGTGGGGTAGCAAGGCAAACGTGAGGGCATTGTCATGGGGCTCCAACTAGCCTGTGCCCAAGATCGGACAGAACGCCCTAATGCCTGAGCGATCCCAGTCCATCGTTTGGGCGGCTGATGCCCGCGGCCAGAAAGCGAGTCCCAATGGCAGAGTGGAGCCATTCGCTTGAGTCCCTATCCCATAACGTCCGTAGTACTTCCCCTTTGAAACAGGCCTACTGGAAGGATACATGTTCCCACATACACCAGCGATCAACCTCCTTGACGTCGGCGTTGCCTGAGCCTCCGAGCGAGCAGACAAGTAATCGCACTTCCGACACCTGGGGGCCGGCCAATCATACCCCAGGTGAGTAGCTTCGATTGAGTGTCTCTTCCGTCGCTAGGAGCAACTGCCACTCTGCAACTTGGGTAGCGCGAGAGGAAGAGTTTTGCTCCATTCCGACTACCGGATCATGAGGAGAGCGCAGTTGATGGGTTTCTGACGTGCCGTACGCGAGCGCACTCGACTCCAGGGTAGAGGGAGATCTCTTACAGAGCCAGCGCGCTTCACCCCAAGGCGGATACCACAATTGCGAATGAAGCGCACATGCCACTAAGCTGATCGTTATGCACAGCAGAATCGAGAAGCCAGAATAAGTATATCCGGGAACAGCGCGATATCTGGAACGAACAAATCGCGCAATAATGATGTTCTGTAAAGAATAAACGACCAGCCGCACATAGTAACGCGGAACAGACGTGTCCAAACATTCGGGAATGCGAAGAATACACGAATGCACTAAATGTAGACCAGAACTGTAATATGCACGACACTTGATGAGGAGAGTCATAGTTGACAGACTGCACCCCCCTAATGAATCGATATTTATGTCTTAAAAGCATAATCGCGACATGTATCAAGAGGATCTCTGTGGCTCTTGAAGCGATGAAATCGGGTGTAACATCGTGATTAAGGGGTTTATCGGCAAGAAAATTTGCCATTGACACGTGCGCTTGTACGCGTATAATACCTGCGGAGGCCAAGATGACAATCCATGCGAAGATGAGAGTTGTGTTAGAAGTGGATGGGAAGGCCATGGCTGAGTCGACGGATCTTCGAATCTGCGCAGAGGTCCTCCGTCTGATGGGAGCAGAGGTAGATGGCGAACTTCAAGAGACACTCGGTCGGGACAACGCGGAGGCTCAGCCTCCACAGCCTGCAGGGGAGCCAGAAGGTCCCCAGGGTGCCGCGACGGTGAAACTCGCAGAAGAGATCGAGGTTTCAGATGGGCAGTTGATCGGCGCAATCGACCCAAGTGAGCAGCCCCCATTCATCCGGGTAAACAAGAGGAACTGGGAGGGACTTGTCCGAGCGATGCCGAAACGAGGAAGGGGAGCAGTTTCGCCCCTTGCCTTGGTCTTGACTGCTCTTAGTGTTTGGAAGGACTCAGCTAATCTGGGCAGAGCAAGCGTGGCCGAAGGGCTCGGTGTTCTGAGAGCTTTGGGCCTAGACGACAAGAACACGAAGCGATCCATCGCGAACTGCGAGTGGTTGATGGAGCGCGGAGATGGCGTGGTCCTGAATCCTGGGATGATGTCGCAGGCTCTTGAGGTCGTTCGTGCACTCTGTGAGAAGCGGCCTCCCAATCTGAAAGAGGAGGAATAATGAACAACATCGACGAAACGAAGGCTTGGTTGCGGGACATCAATGAATTCGTGAAGCTCCTTGTGCCTGAGATACGAGCGCAAGCATTTGAGATCCTGGCAGGCAAGCGGGGTTCAGGGAACATGAATGCTGAGAGTGCCGGAACGGGGCAAACGGACATCGAGGAGTACTTCGCTACAGTGAGTGATGCAAAGCCATCCGATGCTGCTCTGGCTATCGCGGGATTCTGGTACTCCCAATACGGGTCAGCTCCATTCACGCGTCAGTGGGTGGAAGATACGGCTGCACAAGTTGGGCTGACGATCCCCTCTCGAGTGGACATGACGTTCCGCCAAGCCAAGAGAAATGGGAAACCACTGTTTCAGGCTTCGAAGGGCGAGTTCGCGGTGACTGTTCATGGAGAGCGTTACTTGAAGCAGGAACTGGGAATCAGCAAGGGAACGCAGGCTCCACCAAGCGGCGGTGACGAATGAGTATTGTTGAGTTCATTGGACCTCTGCGGAAAGCCTCACACAAGGCCCGGATGATCGCGATCCTCTACTGGCATGCGGCCTGGAATGGCGAGGAGTGCATGTCGACCGCAAGAATCCGAGAGGTTCTGGTTTCTATTCGCTACAAGAATGCGAAGCGCCTGAACATCTCAGATGTCCTTGCGCGAGCGGAGCATCTCGTGGATCGACGAGAAGTTGCTTCTGGTAAGTACTGTTGGACGCTAACGGATTCCGGCAAGAGAGAAGTGGAAGACCTGCTAGGTATTGACCACACTACGCGCGAGGCCTCGGATGACGTGCGCTCGATACTCGGAGCGATCGGAAATGTTGCGGCCCGCAAGTACGTCGAGGAAGCAATCCTAGCACTCGAATCCGGGGCTCTGCGAGCGTCGGCAGTCTTCCTGTGGGCTGGCGCAATGCAGACCATTAGAGAGAAGTGCTTCGCAAAGGGCGCAACCGTCCTCTTGGCTGAGTTGAAGAGACACAGCCAGAAGACGGCAACCATTCGGAGACTGGAGGACCTTACTGCGGTGAAAGACCGTGATCTCCTGGAATCTACACCCGGACTGGGGGTGTTCGACGGCCAACAGAAGAAGGCACTGGTAGAGTGCTTGAATCTGCGCAACCAATGCGGACATCCCAGCTCGTACTGGCCCCGCAAGCTTCGCATCAAGGCATTCATCGAGGATGTAGCGGGAATCGTCTGGCCGTGATCTTGGTCTGCAAGAGTTGCAGGTGATCTCGGGGTCAAGTCCTGTTTCTTGACGTTTCTACATTCGAGGAGTACGTACCAGAGTGGACACTCTCGGGGAGGCTTCCAGTTCTAGGTCCGCTGGAACGCCTGCTGTCTCATCGCGATGGTCTAAGTCTCTGCGGGATCGTCTACAGCCTGTAGAGGCAGAACTCGCAGTAGTCTCCGCCCTCCATCAACGTGCAGCGTCTTTGGAATCTCACGTCATCGCACGGAAGCCAGTACATGGGATCGTCGGTGCTGCAGGCAAGGTTTGAGGGTCAGGTCTTGCATTGACACACTCGAAAAGGCATGTCAGTCCTCGGTGATGTTGCATTGCAAGACTTGACCCCAATTGGACCCCAAGTGCGAGTGTTTGCGCTGTACCCCAAGCAGACCTAGGATGCACAGTGTTCGGCGCGTGACGTAGTAGTGCCGACTCTTGAAGGATCGAGGCATCGATGGACTACAACGAGGACAAGGTCGATGAGATCACGATGGCGCTGCTCTATCTCGGGCTTCCGGGGACACAATACTTAACTCTGTAGCTGGATGCGCCAATTGAGTATTGTGTCCCCAGAACCCTGGCTGGCCCGGGGAGACTCGAACTCCCAACCGCCCGATTTGGAGTCGGGTGCTCTGCCAGATTGAGCTACGAGCCAAGGTGCATAGTTCACCCCTTCTTGAGGGGCGGTGCGGGGAAGCGGGCATCACTTCCCCTCACCGCGAGCGACGGAGGTGGGGTTCGAGATCAACCTGTCTGCCAATCTGGGGTGACGATCCAGTTCCATTCCGGATGCCATTCCCAAGCTGTCCAGCTAGTCCACAGTGTTTGCCAATCCCAATCAGCTTCCGTGGGCGGATTCCACCATGTGATCCAGGTCCAATCAGACGGATTCGGCCAGTTCCAAGGCGTGTCGCTATTCCAGATGGAGTCGACCCATGCGACTTGATCCCACGTGTTCCAAGGTGCTCTCCAGTTCCAATCAGCGGCGCTCCAGTTGCAGTCGGCCGCTGCAATCGAACCCCATGGGGATTCCGGAAGCACCCAGTCATTCCAGGAATCCGCGATCCATGCAGTGGTGGGCCATACATCCCATTCCCACTCGATCCCGTCATCCCAGTTGAGTTGTTGCCAAACATGACCCCAGTGAGTGTCGATATCCCAAGGCATTCTCAGTGCCCAGTTGAGCCTGGCCCCCCCATTCCACGTAGGCGCACCCTGGGCTGGAATGGATCCATCCCAGATGGTTTCAGCTTCCCAACTCTCGAATCCGAACCACGCCGGATCGGCGAGAGCGCAGATCGATACGATGAGAAGGATGACGCTAGTGACGCTTGTGATTCTCGCTAGTTTCGTCATGGTTGGTTCCTCCTGTTTCAAGATCTCTACGCCGTGCCAGCTCATCTAGGAATGCCCGGCGATATCTCATGGGTCTGCTCCAGAAGTCCGCCAACGTCTCCAAATCCTCCGTTAGCTTGGATCCAAACCCGGTCGAGGTTTCCCTCTTCACCTAGAAGCCGGACGCAATCTGCATGGCCCTCCTTCTCTAGGTCTCCTCTCCCTCCCGATGTGTTGTTCATTCTGCTTCCTCCTCCTGGAGCTCTAAACTTCACTCCCTATGGATTGACAGGATTGTCTCCCTTCTCAAGAACAGCTTTCGGAGATCACTGTTCCTGGACGGGGGTAGAACAGGAGGCTGGTCGAATAGCATTTGCAGGCTTGAGCCTCACACGATCAGCTAGCTCACAGTCACACAGGCTAATGTGCGGGAAATGGAGGACTCCTAGTATGGAGCATAGCAAAGCGTATAACGCGCGACCAATCAGGTTGACTCGCAAGCACATTGAACATATACTCCTAACGCATGCATCTAGCTCTGATCCTTTGGGTGAAGGGTGGGCCAGACACGCTGATGGACTACAGGACAAGAGTGAACCCAAGAGTAGGCTTCGCTGCGAAATCGGCGAAGCCTCTTTCGTGTGCTATCGGGGGAGGGAAATTGAAGACGGTCTCAGTAGATCGGGCTGTTGGGGTTTTCGCCACGGCCCGCAGGAACAGGGGCATCCCGTGACCTAGTCACGACTTGTCTTGACGGCCCGCGTGCCGACCGAGTACTTCCGCGCCTGATCACAAGGTGCAGAAAGGAGGTACGCGATGTCAGGCACAGGCTGGAAGCCTCAAGGATCAGTCTCCTCAGTCCTTCACAAGATTTCGCTCATTCCGAAGGTGGAGTTGACACCACAGAACTACCGAGCTGCGTTAGGTTCTATCCTTCAGTCAATGCGAAGCGATCTCTTATCGAATGCATCCATTACCTACATGTTGAGCAACTACCCGGGCATCCTGGAGGGGAAGTTCGATCACGTAGGCATTACTGGGGCCCACAAGCTTGGCATTCCATCATTCACTGAGTTTGAAGACTGGACTCAGAACACAATTCGCCAGATAAGTCTCATCCTCTACTGCAGCAGGATGACCCTAGAGGCAAGACACCTAGATCCTGAAGACGATTCAAGTCTTGTCTACATCCAACCGGTTGATCGAGACTCCTTTGAAGCCATAGATGAACGAGTGAGTAAGATCGACCTCGACATCGACGCTCTCACAGAAAGCGACATTGATGCGATGCTGGACTTGCTGAATCAGAAACTTGAAGAGGTTCTCAACTCAATTGGTGTCCAGATTCGGCATCGGTTCGTGCGAGGATATGGAAACCTACGCCTTCCCTCGCGCTATGACATCGTAGGAATTCATGCGCTCGCATTGGAGGACTTCCTCTCCGATCCGGAGAACTATGAACTCGCTATCCTTTGTGAGGCTTGTCACTTCCCTCTGATCGCTAACAACCGGAGCCGAACGACTTGCTCCTCGAAGTGTCGCAAGGATCTTCTGCATGCACGCTTCTGAATCAACGTATGCACGAGAACCAGTGCTTCGGACGTAGCAGCGAGGTGAACACGGCCTTTCTCCGCTTGGCGAGCAAAACCTTCAAGTCATGCCGTGTCTGCCAGTGCGGAATGTCGTCTAGAGATCCAAATCGGGTTCGCCGACACGAGACTCCACCGTACGGAAGGAGACTGGAACTGAACTCTGGCCTCTTGGGTTCTTCTCTGCGTCTTCCTCTTGTCATCGTATCCTCCCTTCCCATCAGACGATAGGAGGACAGGAAAACAGCTTCTGCCGTTCGCACCGATGTCAGTCACTTGGGGTTCGGGGTCAGATGCTGTATTGAATGAAGTCAACGGGTCCTTCGCTCTGCTCAGTACCTTGGGAGAATCCGATTGGAGTCGCTGATTCTCTGGATTCGATTCCGTTCATCTATCCGAATGGTTCGCCTGATCTGTAGATGGCGTGGGCGATGACGAGCAGCTTCCTTGCGGCCGCAGTCCGTGCCACCTTCTCTGGCTTCCCACTCTCTTTCAGCCTTCGATACATCGATCTCACGGGTTTGGGGTCTACCATTGGATTTTGTACGGATGGACGACGGCTACTCGGCTGCTGCCAAGTAGCTTGCGAGAATACGACGGGGTCCGTTGATTCTCGGGGCTCGGATTGCGGCTCAGTACCTTGTGAGGATTGGGTGTCAGGTCTTTATTTTTGGTGTTCCAGTGTCCGCACAATACGCTCTGCGAGACTATTAAGACCTGTAGAAGCAAAACTCGCGCTAGTCTCCCCCTTCCATCAGCGCGCAGCGTCTTTGGAATCTCACGTCATCGCACTGAAGTCGGTACATGGGATCGTCGGTGCTGCAGGCAAGGTTTGAGGGTCAGGTCTTGCATTGACACACTCGAAAAGGCATGTCAGTCCTCGGTGATGTTGCATTGCAAGACTTGACCCCAATTGCTGGAAGAGGTTCAGATAGCGATTGATATCGCCATCTGCGATGAGTTTGATCCCACGAGTCAAATTGCCATATCCAACATCTCGTTCCACTTCAGTTTCGCCTGGCTCTCTCTTTCCCTTGGTCCCTCCGGCTCTGCTACGCTCTCTAGTAGTCGGCCAATAGTGCCTCGACGCTGTTTCGAGCGCGTCTCTGGAGATCCATACCCGCGAACACTTCTTGCTTCCGGTCTCGGAGCGACTCGTCACCAAGAATCAAGAAGGCTCTCCTCAGGTAGTCTATCGCCAGCAAGGGGTTGCTCTCTGCAAAGTTCTCTGCCATATCAGCGTAGTGTTCCCCCTGATCGATCACGGTTTGCATGAAGGAGTGTGCCTTCCTCTTGAAACCTGCCCCGTATGGTACGTACTCCGTTCGAACAAGGTCTGATGGAATCCGTGCCCCTTCAGTCTTCACGACCAGAGTCTCCTTGCCGAAAGCCTGGAATATCCCAAGCTCGAAGAAGATGTTCCCCAGCGTTACGGGCGTCATCTCGGAATGAACGATGGCAATACCCATTGGCACTGCGAGAGCTTGTTTCCAGATTTTGAGGAGGAAGTCACGACCAGTGACTTCGCTCTCTGCATCAATGACGGCATAGCCGAATTCAGCCAGGGAGTCTTCTAGGGTTCTGCGAATCCTAGAGACGTCAACAGGAACTGGGTCACCGAGCTTGGTCATCAGGAAGCACGTTTGTGGCCTGTACCTGGGACAGCTTGTCCAAGCCTCTCCATCAAGAGGGTTATACGTGATCATCTTTTCCGCGTTTTCCGCGCAATCGGAATGCCCTTGTAGGGTCCCTCGCTTTTCTTTGTTGAGAGGATCCTGCCCTTTGAACGGTCGATCTTGACATATCGCCCGGTCTTGGGGTTTTTCACCTGAACAACATCACGTTTCTTCGACATGTCCCTACCATAGCGAGATGAAGTGCCTGACACAAGGTGTCGCCGAGTTCAGAGCTCTGGTCTCCGAACTGGGTTCACCATTCCAGTCGTTCGGGGTCAGATGCTGTATTGAATTGGTCAAGGGCTGCTCAGCATGCTGAGCAGCTACTGAGAATCCAGCTTGGTCGTTGATTCTCTGGTCCGGTTTAGTTGCCTGAAGGGTTCACCTGATGTGTGTAGATGGCTCCTCGCTTCGCGAGTAGCTCGGGAGTTGCCTCGCAACTCCTACTTCGTTGCGATCAGGAGCAACTTCCGGGTTCGGTGTCAGGTCTCTGTTTTTGGTGTTTCAGTGTTCGCACGATACGCTCTGCAGGATCGACTACAACCTGTAGAAGCAGAACTCGCAGTAGTCTCCGCCTTCCATCAGCGTACAGCGTCTCTGGAATCTCACGTCATCGCACTGAA